>Ga0326728_10007675_pt1 | contig 27446 bp, 21 predicted proteins | sample MB3enrmetagenome_FD_207602 | JGI IMG/M metagenome (GOLD analysis project Ga0326728, IMG submission 207602) | Lab enriched peat soil microbial communities from McLean, Ithaca, NY, United States - MB31MN | ecosystem: Environmental > Terrestrial > Soil > Wetlands > Peat | place: USA: New York...
CCCGCTGGCCGCGCCCCGGCGACTCGAGGAGGCCGGGAGATTTTTCAGCCCCAGGTACCGGCCAATGCCGTGCTGCAAATGCACCACCAGGTCTCCTTCCTCCAAATCCGTGAAATCAATGTCCAAGGCCGACCGCGCGGCCAGCGCGTGCGGTGATTTCAACCGGCGCGGGCGCTGAATCTTGTAGCGCCCGAAAATTTCCGCATCGGTGACGACTACAATCCTTGCCTGCTCGCAAATAAATCCCCGCGCCAGCGAGCCCAGATGCAGAAGCGGCGGCGGCGCGGCGGCCAGCCCGAGGTCGTTCCAAATCTCCTGAAACCGCTGCCGCTCGCCGTCGTTGTTGCAAAACACATGGACCCCATGCTCCTGCCGCAGCCAGCGGTGAATCTGCTGAAAAAATTCGCGGCGCTGCGCCTCGGCAACCTGGAGCTCGGGCGTGCGCTCCGCCAACGGACGGAAGGCATCCAGGCTGCCAAACAGCGGTTCCCCAGGAGCGGTTTCTCCCGACGCCAGGCCGGGGTCCGTCCACTCATCGCTCAAACTTACGGAGGTGAATCCGCGGCGGTTCAATTCCGCGAGAAAGCGGGGCCAGGTGATGTGAAAACGGTCCTCCGGCGACACCGCTTGCAGATAATTCTCCGCCTGCACGGCCAGCGTTTCCGGTTCGCACAGAACAAAAATGGCATCGCGCGGCGCGTGGTCCAGCAGCGTGGCAAGCTCGCGAACGCCGTCACCGGCGACCTCGTCCTGACGCCTTAAAATTCCAATTTCGCCCGCCGGCGGAATGACAATTTCTGGAATTTCCTCCCGCGAAATCTGGGTCAGTGGGTCGAAGTAACGGAGCGACTCCAGTTCATCGCCAAAAAACTCGAGTCGCACCGGCCACGGACTGGTGGGCGGGAACACGTCCACAATGCCGCCGCGCAGGGACAGCGCGCCCTTTTCCGAAACCTGCGCCTCGGGCTCGTAGCCTTGTTCCTCCAGAAATTCCACGAGGTCCAACGGCGGAAGTACGTCGCCCCGCTTCAAATGCCGTGCCCGGGCCTTGAGTTCCTCCGGCGGGAAAGTTTTTTGCAGCAGGGCCTGGACGGAGGTCGCCACCAAGGCTGGACGCCCCGCCGGGCCGTGTGACTTTTCCAGGGCAATAAGCGTTTGGAGCCGTTCGCTGATCACGTCGGAATGCGGCAGTTTGCCTTCATGCGGCAGCGTTTCCCAGGCGGGATGGAAGAGCACGTCAGGATGATTCGCGCCGCCCTGTTCGGCCATCCAGGTTTCCAGGTCCTGATGAAAGCCCTCCTGCGCTTTCAGGTTTTCGACGACGGCCACGATGACGCGCCCGGGGAAAAACCGGTGGAGCAGCGCGGCAAAAAAGGGCCGGGCGCTTGCGGCAACGCCCGCGCAAGTCAGCGCTCCGCCATGCTCCAGGCGCCGTGCCAGCGATTGCACAGCGGGAGCTTTCCGCATGTCAGCGAACAAATTGCCTGCCGCTGACGAGGTATCGTTTTGCGCCAAGCGTCCGAAAAATCGCAGCGAAAACCGGCCGCGTCAAGAGCAAGGGCCATCACGCAGTCAGAACCGCAACCAACCGCAGCCAGAACCGTTGACGGCGGCGGCGGAAAGACTTAAAGTCGGCCAACCTGTGGTGAAACGATTTGGTTTTTGCCTGGTCCTATTTTTAGCGGTTGGGACTGGTTTAATGCCTGTCAACCAACGGGGAAACTGAAAGCAGGAAAAAAACAATGACAATGGATAAGCCGCACAAGTTCACCCCAATACACTGTTTACACTGTTATTGGCGCTTCCGCTTATTCTTTCGCAATCCCCGCAAATAAACCGAGACCGCTCATGTCCTCAGCCTTCGACCTCCCCGCCTATCTCGCCCGCATCGGCTACGACAGCCCGACACGACCGGACTACGACACGCTCGCCCGTCTGCTCGCGGCCCACATGAACGCCATCCACTTCGAGAACATCGACGTTCTGCTCGGCCGGCCGATCCATCTCGATCTCGAAGCCCTGCAGGAGAAGATCGTGCGCGATCGGCGCGGCGGCTACTGCTTCGAGCAGGCGACCCTCTTTGAAGCAGCGCTGAAGGCGATTGGCTTTTCGACCACGGCGCGCACGGCGCGCATGACGCTGGTGCTCGCGCCAGACAAGGCGCCACGCGGGCACATGTTTCTCATTGTCACCCTGCCGGAGGGCGAGTTCGCCGCCGATCCCGGCCTCGGCGGCTTTGGCTGCCGCAGCCCGATTCCGCTCGACGGCCGTCCGGCGCGTGACGGCGACGAGACGAATGTCATCGTGTTCGACGGCCGCCGCCGCAGGTTGAAGATCGAGAGCGGCGGGCGGAAAATTGACGCCTGGACGTCGGGCCTCGACGACGACAACTGGATTGATTTCGAAGTAGCGAACCATTGGTTTTCGACCCATCCGGCTTCGCCCATGCGCCAGCGCCTGATGCTGCGCGCCATGACGCCGCAGGGTCGCGTCACCGTGATGAATCGTGACGTCACGGTGCGCACCGGCGGTGGGGCGCGCACGTTTCAGCTCGAAGACCGCAAGGCGCTGCGATGCCTGTTGCGCGACACCTTTGGCTTCGACTTGCCGGAGGCCGAGACGCTCGCTGTGCCTGCTGTCCCGGAATGGTCATAGAGGCCATGCCTCTGGCGCTGGGTTTGGGGACGGCGGCAGTCCCTAAAACGACAAAAAGCGGTTGAGAGGCTTGGACAGCCGCCCGATTTTCAGGCTGTCACCACTGGCAACAGACTGACTGCCTTTTTCTCCTTCGCCGCTGGTAAAATTGAGTGTTGAATGTTTTTTCCCATTTTTTCATTGCCATCCATCGGCCTCCAGCAGGGAAACATTTTCATAGTCGCTGGTCTGTCCTTTCAGTTTCAAATCCACCGCCTGAAACGAGGTGCTGTGTTCGGCCAGGAACCGGCCCGCGGACGTTGCCGCAACCCGATGCGCCGTGGGAACGCTCATCCATCCGACGACCCAGACATGATGGCCGTTTCGCAGCGTCGAAGCGGCGCGGTCCAGCGCCGGTTGCTCCGCGAGCGTCACCGCCGCCGCCGATGCGGGAACCAGGTCGAAGCGATATGTGTTGTGGTCGGCAACAGGCGGCAGGGAATCCCACGGCGCATCACCGTGATAATAGCGATGGAAGCTGATGCCCAAATACCAAGGCGTGACCAGAATATAATCCTGCGGCGAAAGTTCTTTCAGGAGCCGTTGGACGACGGGGTTCATATTGGAATAGCGGCAGTTCAAGTCGCGCACTGCAAAAGGCGCCGCCACGCAAACCGTGCCGGCCATGACCGCCACAACAACCAACCGCGCCAATCGGGACACCGATGGAATATCAAAGGCCAGGTCCAGGCATGACGCGCCGATGGCCAGCAAAGGCAGGAAATACCAGGGCGACGTTATCAGCGCGGCAAATTTCAGGAAGGCAAAGTAGCCGCCCACGGAAACCACCAAGACCACCGCCGCGAAAACCCGCCGCTCCCGCGGGACAGGCGTCCGGCCTCTCTCAACTTCCCCGGTTCGCAGCCGCCGTGCCGCCTGCCCTCCGTCATGCCAGGCCATGAATCCGACAATGACCGCCACCAAGCCGAGTGCGGTCCAAAGCCACGAATACTGCGGAAGGGGGAATCCTGCGATGACATTCAGATTATCGAGGGCCGCGCGCCATGAAAAACCGGGCCGGATGGTGGTGCCGCGCTGCCAGTTCCGCACGGATTGCATATAGGGCAGCACCGACCCCGCCGCGGCCAGCCCGGCCACGAGTATCTTCACCGCCGCCGGTTTGTCCCGGCGCAACCCGCAAACGGCCCAGCCGCCCAGCGCAATGGCGGCGAAGAAGACGGCGTTTTGATAAAGCGCTTGAACACTCAGGATGGCGGCGAGACCAAGCCACGCGGCCCGTTTCCATGTGGGCTTTTCCAAAAGGCCCCACATGCACGCAATGGTCAGAATGACCAACAAGGAGCCAAGCCCATACGCGCGCAGATAATCAGTCCAATAAATCGCCGCGCCGTTCAGTCCGAACAGGATCAGGGCCAGCCACGGGGGCCGGCGCGCGGCGCGCCAGGCCGCGAGCCAAAATGCGGCGGTCAGTCCCCAGCCGGCCAGCAAACCGAACAGTCGCAGTTGCCAGTCCGTGCGGCCCAGCCCGATGGCTGTCCAGCCGCTGACCATCAGCGGCATCAGGATGGGAAACGAATCATGGGTCATCAGCCGGGGCGAGCGGCTGTTGGCGAGGTTGATGACATTGACTTCGTCACCGCAGAAGGCGCCGGCGTGAAACCACAGCCAGACATGCAGCGCAAGAATGAGCAGCGTGACCAGTCCCGCCGTAACCCACTGGTCGCGGCCCGCTGCAAGGGGCGCCGTGGGGGAACCCGTCAGGTGGTTGTCGGAAACAGGGTGCGCCGCCGTCATGCGATGCGGTCATTGGACAAAAATGCGCCCTGGAAGACAATACACATTTACGATTGCGGCGGGTTGCCTCGGGCCGCGTTCGCCATTAAGCTGTCCTGCAGCATGAACACGTTCCAGATCATCTTCACGCCGACCAGCGCCGCCGAGCTGGCGCGCATGCCCAAGGAATTGCAGCTCCAAATCCTGGGAGACTTCCGGGGCCTGCCCCAGCACGTCATTGGCAACGAACTCGCGGATTTTGGAGAACTGGAGAACGGCGGGCATATCCTCTACCGCTTCCGCGTGGGGGACTACCGGATTTATTTCGAGCGCCACCAATTGGGGGTGCTGGTGCACCGCATTCTGAGCCGTCACACGCTCAAGGACTTCTTTTTTCGCTCCGGCATCAAGGTCGGCGAAGACCAGGCTCTCCAGGAAAACCCCAAATTTTGGGAATTGATCGAGGCGGCCAAGAGCTCGGAGGCCTAGCGAGGGGCCAAGAAAGCCTTGCCGCCCTTGTATTTAAGAAAAAAACAAGGTTTGGAAAAAAAGTTTGAACATTTTTACAGTGAGTGGCGTCTCATCTACAGGTGATTGGGACAGGGTTAATTGGGTTAAGGTAAAAGAGCCTGACTTTTTAGTGGTTTTTTAGTCAGGCTCTTTTTTTATGCCCAAATGCGGGCTGAAGAACAAATAGCCTGCGGTTTTCTTGATCCAGGCTAGGCCGACGCTTTCGACGCCGCCAGGTCGTGCTTCCGCTGGTTCAGGCTTTTGAAAAATTCGTAGCCCTCGCGGCACCGCCGCACCATCACGTCCTTGTCCTCGAGCATCGTCTTGATGATTCGCAGAACCGGCTTGGGCCGCAGATAATACGACCGGTAAAACCGGTCCACCGCCTCGAAAATCTCTTCCTTGGACGCTTCGGGGTATTCCAGGGTGCTCTGCTGCAGGCCGCCGGCCTCCACCAAATCCGTCTTGTCCTTTTTGACAAACCAGCCGTTGAGCCTGGCCTGCTCGTACAGTTCCGTGCCGGGATAGGGCGCGGCCAGCGACACCTGCAATGAGAAGACGTCCAGTTCCTTTGCGAAGCCGATGGTCTGCTCGATCGTTTCCCGGGTCTCCACCGGCAGTCCCAGGATGAACGTGCCGTGTATCACCACGCCCGCCTGATGGCACGCTTTGGTAAACGCGCGCATTTCGTCCGTGGTGACGCCTTTTTTGATGCGGCGCAGGGTCTCGTCATTGCCGCTTTCGTAGCCCACCAGGAAGAGGCGCAGGCCGTTGTCCTTGAAGGATTTTATCGTGTCGTAGTCAAGGTTGGCGCGGCTGTTGCAGCTCCAGTTCACGCCCAGCGGCCCGAGCTTTTTTGCAATTTCGCGCGCCCGCGGCAGGTTGGCCGTGAACGTGTCGTCGTCAAAGAAAAATTCCCGCACCTGGGGAAACAGCTTCTTCATGTAGGCCATTTCATCCGCCACATTTTGCGGTGAACGCACCCGGTACTTGTGCCCGCCAATCGTCTGCGGCCAGAGGCAGAAGCTGCATTGCGCCGGGCAGCCGCGGCCCGTGTACATGGAGATGTACGGATGCAGCAAATAACCAATGAAGTATTTTTCGATCTCCAAATCCCGCTTATAGACGTCCGCCACCCACGGCAGCGTGTCCATGTCCTGAATCATTTCGCGCTCGGGATTATGAACGATTTTGCCGTCCCGGTTTTTGAACGACAATCCGGCGATGGTGGAAAGGTCGCGGTCTTCCGCCACTTCCTTGCAGGTAAAATCAAATTCCTTGCGGCCCACCCAGTCAATGGCCGGCGACGCCTTCAACGTTTCCGTGGGGAGGACCATGGTGTGCGCGCCGACAAAACCGATCTTGGTTGCGGGCTTCTGCGCCTTGATGGCTTCGGCCACCTTGCAATCGTTTTTCAGCGATGGCGTGGAGGTGTTGATGATGACGTGATCGAAGTCCTTGGCGATGGCCAGGCAGCGGGCGAGGTCAATGTTGTGGGGCGGGCAGTCCAGCAGCCGGGAGTTCGGCGTGAGCGCGGCGGGCTGGGCCAGCCAGGTGGGATACCAATAGCTGGTCACTTCGCGGCGGGCCTGGTAGCGCGCGCCCGCGCCGCCATCGAAGCCGTCGAACGACGGGGGTGAGAGATAGAGTGTCCGGCTCATTCGGTTCGTTTGATGGTTTCCGCTTGTCCTTCCGTGCCGCAAAACGTTCCCACGTGCGCGTGTTCCCGCGCGTGTTCCTCATTATGGCCGTTGTTGGAAAACGCGCCGCGCGCGCCGGCGGCGGGCGAATGGGTTACTGCTTTGGCCGCGGCCAGATGGCCCTTGCCGATCGAAAAGCCGTTGTACGCGCGCTTGGCCAGATCGGGCGATGCCGGGTAAGGTTTGGGGCGCGGAAAGAAATTATAACGGATGTTCTTCCAGTTGTCGCCGGCCTGGTAGTTGGTGCCCAGCGCCCCGCTGGGGTCGTATCCGCAATGCACCATGCAGTGCTCGCACCGGGGGTCGCGGGCCTTGCCGTTGACCACGCCGTAATTCTCCCAGACCACCTTGGACAGCATCTCCTGATAACCGTCGTAATGGCCGTCGGTCATCAGGTAACAGGGCGCTTTCCAGCCCTTGACGTTGTAGGTGGGAATGGCCCAGGCGGTGCAGGTCAGTTCCCGCTTGCCGGCCAGAAATTCCTGGTACACCGGCGTGCCGAAAATTGTGAACGCCTTGCCCCAGTCCTGGATGCGCGCAAACTTCTGCCGCGTCATGTCGCGCGTCAGGAAGAACTCCTTCGGGTCGCGGCCCAGCCGCTTGACCATGTCCTTCTTGGCGGCGTCGTAATCGTAACCGGGCGAAATCGTGTGGCCGTCCACGTTGAGCGAGGACAGGAACTTGAACATGTCCTCGATTTCAGCCGCGTCGGTCTCCCGATAGACCGTCGTGTTGGTGGCGCATTGATAGCCGAGTATTTTCGCCATTTTGATGGCCTCGATGCATTCCTTGAACACGCCTTCGCGCTCGACGATCAGGTCATGGGTAAATTCCAGGCCGTCCACATGCACGTTCCAATACATCCATTGGCTGGGGCGGATGACCACCTTCCGGCGCGCCGCGTCATCGGCCTGGCGGATGGTGTCGGCGTCCTGTTCGGAAATCAATTGTTCGGCCACCAGTTGCTTCAGCTTCGGCTCGATCTCCGGCGTGTAAATGGCCGCCAGGTAATCCTTCATCTTCTTCCGCATGAAGACGCCGTTGGTGCAGATATAAATCACCCGGCCCTGCCCGAGCAATCCGGCCACCAGTTCCTCGATTTTGGGATAAATCAGCGGTTCGCCCCCGCAAATGGAGACCATCGGCGCATCGCATTCCACGGCGGCCGCCAGGCACTTTTCCAGCGGCACCATGTCCTTGAGGCTGGTGGAATACTCGCGGATGCGGCCGCAGCCGGTGCAGGTGAGGTTGCAGGTGTGCAGCGGTTCAAGCTGCAACACCATCGCAAACTTCGGTGTCTTGCGAAGTTTGTGTTTGATGATGTGACTGGCGATCTTCTTCGTCAGCGCGAAAGGGAAACGCATAATTTTTTAGCGGACCGCGGCTAATTCCAAGGGGGCTGTCATTACCGCCACCGGCGCATTGGTCTGCGCCGGCTCCGCCCGCAAAATGCCGGGCATCAGAAAATCCATCGGTGAAACCGTATGGGACGCGCTGATGCCTCCACAGCCCCCCAGCCAGAGCGGGGCGCTTAACAACGCGGTCAGGGGCAGAATTTTCCAGCTTATTCTCACTTGCCCAGTATAAATCACTCCGTCACGATGGCAACCTCTAATTGAGCGTATCATGCCATTGCCAACACCCTCTCGTCTGTTAAGTTTCGCATTCGTGGCGGTAATGGCGCTGGCCGCCGCCCCCGCGCGGGGCCAGACCGTGACCAACGGCAGCCTTGCCATTCGCGCGGAATCGGCATTTGTTCAGGCGCAAAAAGAAGCCGCCCTGCATCCGGGCGACGCCAAAGCCTGCTGCAATCTGGGGCGCGCCACCTACAACTATGCCGAACTGGTTACCAATTCCGACCAGCGCGCAGCCATTGCCAGGGCGGGCATTGCCGCCTGCCGGCAACTGCTGGCGCGCGACTCGTACTCCGGCGCGGGCCATTATTATTTGGGCATGGATTACGGCGAACTCGCCGCCGCTGAAGCGCCTTCCATGGCCGCTTACAAGCTCATCCACGAGATCGAGCATGAATTCAAGGCCGCCGATGACCTGGACGAAAAGCTGGATTTTGGCGGCCCGCCACGCTGCCTGGGGCTGCTCTACCGTGACGCTCCCGGCTGGCCCATCAGCATTGGCAACCGGCGCAAGGCCCGCGAGTACTTGCGCCGGGCCGCCGAAATCGCGCCCGATTTTCCCGAGAACCAAATGAACCTCGTCGAGTCTGCCATTCTCTGGCATGAGGCTTCAGACGCCGAAAAGGCGTGGCAGACGCTCAATGCCATCTGGCCCGCCGCCCGCACCAATCTCACCGGCGTCGCCTGGGACCAGGACTGGGCCGACTGGACCCAACGCCGGGCCGCCGCCAGAAGTGATTTTGAAAAGGCCTTTCACCGGCCGCTCGAGCTGCCGGCACAGGAACCGGGAAAAAACAAACGCTAAACCGTCTGATTCCGTTCAGTCACAGAGGAACAGATGAAACACAGATAAAAAATCACGTCCGCTCCGGCGGCCTTTGAACGCCAACCGCGAATAAACGCCAATTCACGCAAATTTTTTCCGGATTGGCGTTCATTTGCGTTTATTCGCGGTTGCAAAGAAAAAAACGAACCGGCGCTTGCGCCGGGGCGCGACCGGCTGCATGGTTGAGCGTCCGACGAGCGCCGGCAAAGGAGGTGGATGTCGCGCGGATGTTACAGTCGGAGGATTGCTATTTTGACTGACGCGGCCTTATGTTTTTCAAGAGACGGCAGACTTGGAAGTCTGCGCTACGCCTTTGACCTGAAATCTCAGGGCTAAAAGGCATCGGTGAAAAGGAAAAGAATATGAATGCACAGACCCATGGATCGCTGGACCCCGAACTGCTGGCCCGGATGGACGCCTACTGGCGCGCGGCGAATTATTTGTCGGTTGGCCAGATTTATCTGTATGACAATCCGCTGCTGAAACGCCCCCTGGCGCTGACCGACGTGAAACACATGCTGCTCGGCCACTGGGGCACCACGCCGGGACAGAATTTCATCTATGTTCACTTGAACCGGATCATCAAGAAATATGACCTGGACATGATTTATGTTTCCGGTCCGGGGCACGGCGGCCCGGCGGTCGTGGGAAATACTTATCTCGAAGGCACTTACAGCGAGGTTTATCCGGACATCAGCCAGGATGAGGAAGGGCTGCGGAAACTCTTTGTTCAATTTTCTTTCCCCGGCGGCATTCCCAGCCACGCCGCCCCGGAGACGCCCGGCTCGATTCACGAAGGCGGCGAACTGGGCTATTCGCTCAGCCATTCGTTCGGGGCGGTGTTTGACAATCCGGACCTCATCGTCGCCTGTGTCGTGGGCGACGGCGAGGCCGAGACCGGGCCGCTGGCGACCGCGTGGCATTCCAACAAGTTTCTCAACCCGGCCACCGACGGCGTGGTGCTGCCCATTCTGCATCTCAACGGCTATAAAATTGCCAACCCGACGCTGCTGGCCCGCATCACGCATGAGGAACTGGAACAGTTGCTGCGCGGCTACGGTTGGACGCCTTATTTTGTCGAAGGCCACGAACCTGCGTTAATGCATGAGGCGATGGCCGCGGCGCTCGATGCGGCGGTCGCACAGATCAAACAAATTAAGGAAAGGGCGCGCGTCGGCGGCGATGTCAGCCGTCCGCGCTGGCCGATGATCGTGCTCAATTCGCCCAAGGGTTGGACCGGGCCGAAGACCGTGGATGGTTTGAAGGTGGAAGGCAGCTTTCGCTCGCATCAGGTGCCGCTCTCGGACCCGGCCATTCATCCGGAACATCTCAAGCTGTTGGAAGAATGGCTCAAGAGCTACCGGCCGCAGGAGCTTTTCGATGACCGGGGCCGGCTCAAACCGGAACTGGCCGAACTGGCCCCCAAAGGCCTCCGTCGCATGGGCGCCAATCCCCACGCCAACGGCGGCCAACTGCTCCGCGACCTGCGCATGCCCGATTTCCAGAAGTACGCCGCGGACGTGCCCGCGCCCGGCGCGCGCGGCATCGGCGACACGCATGTGCTCGGGCCTTTCCTGCGCGATGTCATCAAGCTCAACGAGGCGCAGCGGAACTTCCGCATCTTTGGCCCGGACGAGACTCTTTCCAATGGGTTGGAAGCCGCCTTCCAAGAAACCAACCGCCAATGGGACGCCGCGACAGTGCCGGGCGACGAATTTCTTGCGCCCGCCGGCCGCGTCATGGAAATGCTGAGTGAACACCAATGCGAGGGCTGGCTCGAAGGCTACCTCCTCACCGGGCGGCATGGCTTGTTCAACTGCTACGAAGCCTTCATTCATATCGTGGATTCGATGTTCAACCAGCACGCCAAGTGGCTGAAGGTCACCTCCCGCCTGCCGTGGCGGCGTCCGATTGCTTCGCTGAACTACCTGCTGGCGTCCCATGTCTGGCGGCAGGACCACAACGGTTTTACCCATCAGGACCCGGGGTTCATTGACCAGGTCGTGAACAAAAAAGCCTCGGTCGTCCGGGTTTATCTGCCGCCGGATGCGAACTGCCTCCTCTCGGTGATGGATCATTGCCTGCGCAGCCGCCATTACGTCAACGTGGTGGTTGCGGGCAAACATCCCGCACCGCAGTGGCTGACGATGGACGCCGCCGTCAAACATTGCGCCGAGGGCATTGGCATCTGGCAATGGGCCAGCAACGACCAGGGTGCCGCGCCGGACGTGGTCATGGCCTGCTGCGGCGATGTCCCCACGCTCGAGACGCTCGCCGCCGTGTCCATCCTGCGCGAGCGCCTGCCCGATTTGAAAATCCGCGTGGTCAACGTGGTGGACCTGATGAAACTGCAGCCGCAAAGCGAACATCCGCACGGGTTGTCCGACTTGGATTTCGACGGCCTTTTCACCCGGAACAAGCCGGTAATCTTCGCGTTCCATGCTTATCCCTGGTTGATCCACCGGCTGACTTACCGCCGCGCCAATCATGCCAACATTCATGTGCGCGGCTACAAGGAAGAAGGCACCATCACCACGCCCTTTGACATGACGGTGTTGAACGACCTCGACCGTTTTCATCTGGTGATGGATGCCATTGACCGTCTCCCGCAGACGGGCGACAAGGGTGTTTACCTGAAGCAGCAGTTGCAGGACAAGCTGGTGGAGCATCGGCAATACATCTGCAAAAACGGGCAGGACCTGCCCGAAATCCGCAACTGGAAATGGAGCGTCCCAAAATGAATGCCATCTTGCGCGTGGGAATTGCGGCCGACCACGGTGGATTTGAATTGAAGGTCCGCCTGATGGCGGCCCTGACAGCCGCCGGATACGAAATCGTGGATTTCGGCAACGATGTCCTCATGCCGGGAGACGACTTTCCGGATTTTGTCGTGCCGATGGCCCGGGCCGTGGCGGAGGGGAAGGTCAACCGGGGTCTGGCGGTCTGCGGCAGCGGCGTGGGGGCCGGCGTGGTGGCCAACAAGGTGCCGGGCGTTCGCGCCGCGCTCATTACCGACGTCTTTTCCGCGCATCAAGGAGTGGAGGATGACGACATGAACGTGTTATGCCTGGGCGGCCGGGTCGGCCATTCGCTTGCATGGGAGCTGGTGCAAACGTTCCTACGCGCCCGGTACAATGAGACGGAACGGTTCAAACGCCGCCTGGATAAAATTGCGGCGCTGGAAAACGAATTTCATAAACATGACCAACGCCGCCAATAAAACCATGAACAAGACTCCCAAGACCCCCATTACCTGCCTGTTTCTGGACATCGGCGGCGTGCTGCTATCCGACGGCTGGAACCATCAGGCGCGCAAACTGGCGGCGGAAACCTTCGGCCTGGACCTGACGGACATGGAAGACCGCCATCACCAGACCTTTGACACCTACGAGATAGGCAAGCTGACCTTGGATGAATACCTGCACCGGATCGTTTTTTTCAAGAAGCGCCCGTTCACGCCCGCCGCCTTTGAGAAATTCATGATGGCGCAGTCGAAGCCGTTCCCGGAGATGATTGAGCTGATGTGCCGGCTTAAAGCGCGGCACGGCCTCAAGATCGCGGTGGTCAACAATGAGGGCCGCGAACTGAACCTGCACCGGATAAAAAAATTCAAGATCAACAGTTTCGCGGACTTTTTCATCTCCTCGTGCTTCGTTCATTTACCGTCTGGCGCTGGACGTTGCGCAGGTTCAGGCCCGGCATGTGGTCTATATCGAGGACCGGCCCATGTTTGTGCAAGTGGCCGCGACCCTGGGCATCCACGGCATCAAGCATACGGATTACCAGACCACCCGCGCGCGGCTCGCGGAATTCGGGCTGAGCCTTTAACCCTTGAATGAAAAAAAGCCGTGCCACGAAATCACCGCGCCCCTCCGTCCTCACGATTAACGGCGGCTCGTCGAGCATCAAATTCGCCCTGTTCGAAGCGGGCGGGAAGCTGCCCCGGATTTTGGAAGGCAAAATTGAAGGAGTCGGACAGCCTCCGGGCGTTTTCACGGTGAAAGGAGCGAACCCGGCGGACAACTTCACCCGCCCGGTGGCGGTGGCGGACCACACCGCGGCGGTTTCCGTATTGATGGACTGGATTGCCGGCCGCATCAGCCGCGGCGAACTTGCCGCCGTGGGCCATCGCGTGGTGCATGGCGGGCCGAAGTATTGGGAGCCGGAGCGGATCACGCCGGCGATGATCGAGGAGTTGCGCCAGCTCAGTCCCTTTGATCCCGAACATCTGCCGGAGGAAATTCTGCTCACGGAAGCCTTCCACCGGCGCCTTCCGAATCTGCCGCAGATTGCCTGTTTCGACACGGCCTTTCATCACGCCCTTCCGCGCGTGGCGCGTTTGCTGCCGATTCCGCGCCGGTACGAAGCGGCGGGCGTCCGCCGCTATGGTTTCCACGGCCTGTCGTGCGAATTTCTGATGACTGAACTGGCCCGTCTGGCGGGAGCCAGGGCCGCGCGTGGCCGCGTGATTCTGGCGCATCTGGGCAATGGCGCGAGCCTCACCGCCGTGCGCGGCGGACGGAGCATGGACACCAGCATGAGTTTCACGCCCACGGCCGGGCTGCCCATGAGCACACGCTCGGGCGACCTTGATCCGGGCCTGAGCTGGTACCTCTCGCGCGCTGAAAATGTGACGGCCCGGCAGTTTCATCACATGATCAACCATGAGTGCGGATTGCTGGGCATTTCTGAAACCAGTTCCGACATGCGCGAGCTGCTGGCGCGCGAAAAAAAAGACGTGCGCGCTGCCGAAGCCGTGGCGCTGTTTTGTTATCAGGCAAAAAAATGGACGGCCGCGCTGGCCGGCGCGCTGGGCGGGCTGGATACGCTGGTTTTTGCGGGCGGAATAGGCGAGAACGCCTGGCAGGTGCGGGCGCGCACGTGCGCCGGGCTGGAATTTCTGGGAATCAAGATTGACCCGCGGCTCAACCGGGCGGGCGCGGGAATCATTTCGGCAAAAACCGCCAAAGTTACCGTGCGCGTGATTAAAACCGACGAGGAATGGGTCATCGCCAAAAGTGTCTGCCGCGTCCTGAAGCTGAAAGAAAACTGAGGATGGAGGATCGAGGATGGAGGATGGCGAAGCGTGGGCGACCGCTGGGCAGGTTGGAAAATGCTCCGGGCGGGCGCGTGCTGCGACCGAAAGAAACGGGAAACTTTACGATTGACAAGGCCATAACGACGATTCAATGTCAAAAAATGAGTGATCGCCCGCAAAATTGCGGCCAACTCCTTGTTGGGCCAATTCCACGCATCACATGAGTATCAAATGTCCAAACTATGGGCGTCCATGTCGGGTGGCATTCTTCATTAGTCTCGGAGTATTGTTTTTGGGCTCTTGTGCATCTTGGGCGACTGCGTGGTATATGGCACGGAAAGGAGACGATTCGTCTGCCTGGCTTCGTTCCACAGGCGGCCCAATAGTGTGGGGATTATCTTGGTTGGCGGCGGTTGGAGCGTGCGGTGTTGTGGCGAGTGTGATTTGGTGGTTTGTTTCAGCCATTTGTTCCAGATACCGCTCGCACGATATGGAGGACCCAGTTTGAGTTATGCTCGACCATTGGCACACACGTTTATGAAAACATCCGTCACCTTTCTCCTTCTGGCCGTTTTATCTATTACACACACGGCGCGAGCCGCCGATAGTGCTTTGAAGCTTGTTTTGGGTGATCACGATTCCTCCTGCTTTGAACTCAAAACTGTCGATAGTTCTTTGGAGCTTGTTTTGAGTGATGACCACGTCGTGTTCACCACAGCCACCAACATTTCGATGGAGATGATTTTTCGGAATGTCGGAGAGACAAACATGAATCCATACGATCTGCTGGTGGGTTTGTCCGTCGTCGTGGATGGCAAGGAGTATAAAAGAGACCCGAAGCAATTTGTCGGCTACAACGGTGTGCTTATCTTTCAGCCCAAGCACGACTGGCGTGTCTGGGTTTCTTTTTCGGAGTATCTCATTCCACCAGAGGTGTTGGCTTTTGGGCGGCACACCGTCGCGTTGAGAGATGAGGGTTCAGAATCAAACACACAAACGATATTCATTGAACCACAAAATGACGATGCCGGAGCCGACCGCCGCTTCACTGCATCGGGATTCACGCCGCGAATCGGCGGTGGCTCAGTTTTTGTCGTTAGGCTGATTGGTTACTTTAAACATTATGAAAACAAAACAGACAGACTGTTGGAGACGATATAAGCTATTGATGATAGTTTGCACGACGATTGGTGGCCTATTACTGTTGCTGGCGGTTGCAGGCAATGCTATGTGTCTTCCGGGCTTTCGCGATATAGTGGTTATGACATTATTGTCGTCTGGTTGTGTTTTTATGACTTTTGGCTATGGTTATTACCGCAGAATGTTGAACTCGATGAAATGATGACGCAGCCAACCGAAAGGGTTTGGTTCCAACTATTGGCACATTTGGGGGACCATCCAACCGTTCCAGTTAAAACCCTTGGGTCTCCCCTTTTCAAAAATGCCAGGCCGGGGTCCGGCCGTTTCCTTCTCTGTCTGGCCAAATGGCTGCGGTTTTTCTTGATCCACTCTGATTATTTTGCAAAAAACCGTTAGCCGCTAACAAACACCTTCCGCCCGGACCTGCTATGCTCACCCCATGACTGTCGCAAAGCAGCAGGGTCGGGACGGGACCAGACACGGCGGTGAAGGAGGCCCCGCCGTAGCCGCAGCGGCGAAGGAGGGTCCCATCAGTCCCGTTCGTCCCATCCCCTCGCCAGACAATTTCTTCATTCTTCCTTCTGCCTTCTTCCTTCTGCCATGCCCTCCAACCCAATCCAACTTGATCGCGAGAAAAAAATCCAGGTTGCCGGGCCGGGAACAAGGCGTATCATCCTTTCATGGAGACAGAAATCTTTAAGGCAAGCCGGTGGACCCGTGGCAATCATCTTTTCCCCACGGTCATTGAAGTCAATGACCGGGCGATTGTCCGGCACAAGCGGTCGTGGTTCAAGAAGGACGAAATCAGCATCAGCATCTCCAAGGTGGCTTCCGTCCATATCAAGACGGGGCTGGTGTGGTCGGACATCCTCATTGAATCCAGCGGCGGCACCGACCCGTTTACCAGCCACGGCCATCGCAAGGCGGATGCCCAGCGCATCCGCGCCCTGGTGGAGCAGGCGCAGGGAATTTCGAGCGAACCCGCAAAGAGCGCGCCGCAGAGTTGAAGCGGATCAGTGGGCCGGCTGCGGTTTCAGGTCCGGCGGCCCTGTTCGGGCGTTTCTCGAGCCGAAGCTCTTCCACATCTTCAGCGGCAGCAGGCCCAGCCCGATCAGGGCAAGCTGGCTGACCACGAACAACACCAGCCATTTGAAGGCCGCCTCGGTGAAGCCGTAGCTGTGCAGGCCGATGCCCAGCATGTTCACGCCGAACCACGACCAGGCGGTGACGACGTTGCCGAAAATGGCGCAGTTGACCAGTCCGCGTTCGCGGATCATTCCGCCCCAGCGCAGGTGCAAAATCAGCGCGTTCCACAGCACGATGATGAGCGCGCCGTTTTCCTTGGGGTCCCAGCCCCAGAACCGTCCCCAGGATTGGTCGGCCCAGATGCCGCCGAGAACCGTCCCCACAAAGCTGAACAGCGTCGCGAAACAAACGATGCCATAGATCATGCGCGATAAGGACTTTCCGGTGCCTTCGTCCAGGGTCTTCGTAAACACGCCGCGCAGGATGTAAATGAGGGCCAGGAAACCCGCCACAAAAGTGCTGGCATAGCCGACCGTCACGGCCACGACGTGCGTGGCCAGCCAGAAATTGGTGTCCAGCACCGCCCGCATCATTTCCATGGTGTCCCCTTCGAGCGCGAGATGGTGCGCGATGATGAGCGTAATGAAACCGATGCCCGAGGCCACCACCGCGCCAATGCCGTTCTTGTGGAATTTCTCAAGAATCATCCCGAGCAGGCAGGAGCCCCATCCGATAAAAATCGCCGAGGAATAAAGGTTGGTTACGGGGGGACGGCCTTCCAACACCATGCGATAAACCAGACCGACGGTGTGGATGGCAAAGGCCAGCCCCAGGAGCCAGACTGCGGAGCGCCGCAGAACCTCCGCCAAATTGAACCAATAGAAACAGGCCAGCAATCCGGCGAGGACATAGATGACCATCGCGTTGTAAAACGGCTCCATCTGGTTGAAAAAGACTTCGGCGCGGGCCTTGGCCACGGCCTTTGGCTGGCTGGCGGTCATCAACGAACGCAAGTCCCGCAGCGCGTTGTTGAAGGCATCAGGCTGGCCGGCCGCCAGCGCGCCGGCCATGGCCGCGTAGTCATGGATGCTGGCGTCCAGGACGGCCGGTTTGGCCTTCGGCGCGGCCAGCAAGGCATCGCCCATGCGACGCCATTGGCCGCTGTCGGCGCTGGACGCATTCGGCGGCAGGATCAACGGCGTCTGAAGCCCGGCCATGAACTGAAATTCCTGAATGAAGGCGATGAACACGTTGAAATTGGTCTGGTCGTACTTTTGCCCGGCCTCCTGCGCCTGCACCGCGGCGATGCCGTCGGGAATCAATTTCTCGAATCCATCAAGCTGCGCCGGCCAGTCCTGCGCGCCGGCGGGCGCCACGGTGTTTCTGAGCGTGGCGTAAAGCTGCAGCCGCTCCTCCATCTTGACGATCGCGTTTTCGTAGGCGGTGCGGGCGGCCGCGTCAATTTTTTCCACGCGCTCGTTCTCCTTGCCCAGGGTGTCGAACATCGGCTGGATCTGGTTCCAGGAATAATGTTTGCCGTCGGAATGCTTCGCTGGATCGCGGTCCGGCAGTTTCAGAAGGGAAACGAGGTCGGGATTGTCCACGCGGAACGCCGGCCAGTCATCCGCCACGGCCGGGGCCATCATGACATAGGCCAGCCATTCGGTGGCGGGAATGATTTTTGGTTTCTGGTTCCAGTCCTTCCACGGCTCGGTGTTCAGCGTCTGCTTCTCGTGGATTTGCAGCAGCGAATTGCGGGCCAGCGAATCCAGAGGCTCGATGCGGCCATTGGCGGTGACGGGCAGACGGCCAAATTCACCAAACGCGAAGTCCTTGTCCTTGGGCGACTGCAGATTGCCGAAAAACCACAACGCCATCACCAGCATCAGCAGCGGCGGAAACCATTTTGTCAGGAACTTTTTCATGGAAACATTCAACCTTCAACATTCAACGTCGAACACTCAACGGCCTGGCCGCAACGATCCTTCGAGGTCGTATGTTGAATGTTTTTGCTCATTTCTTTTTTTTCTGTTTCGACACAAAGCCCGTGAGATGAAACATAAATTGAATCACCAGGCCCGCGCCTACCATCGCGCATCCGATATAAGGCGTCAACCAGCCGGGATTGCGCACCACCGAAAGCACGGACGACGGCGTGCGGCCCGCCTGTTCGGCGACCTGCCCGGCGTCCATCTGATATTGGTAGAACGTATAGCCGCCGTAGCGCAACGGGTGGTTCATGGAAATTTCCACCTCGCGATGCTCGCCTTTCTGCGGATTATCCAGGCGCACGCGGCTGCGAAAATCCTTCGGGATGCCATCTGGATTCATGGCGGAAGTCGTGCCCGGATACACCGTGTGCGTGGCCTTCAACAGTGTCAATGAAAAAGGATGGATGACGCGGGCCGGGCGCATGGTGAAAACGAATTTCTTGCCGCCCGCTTCAATGGACTGGGGCGCGACCAGCATACCGGCAATCTGTTGGGCCAGGTTGGTCCCCATTTGCGCGTAGCTGGCCTGCACCGCCGCCACGAGCGCCTGATCTCCGGCCCAGTCGCTGGCCACCCAGGCTCCGAGCGAGCCGGCAGGCGCTTGAAATTCCAGAATGGCCGTGGGGATGTTCCGCTCGTCCACGGTCTTCACAACGTCCTTCTTGAAGAAATCGAATTCGCGGGCGATGCCGTTGTTGGCCAGGGGCGGCCCATTTTGAACCATGGGCGCGCGAAAGTTGATGTCAGAATTGTGCCAGTGGTCCTTGACCAGGATGGCGAAGGGCAGGCCCGTTTTAGCGCTGGTCAGCACCGCGCCCGGCTTCAGCATTTTTTCGGGAATGGCCGTAACTTCATCGCCGTTCAGAAAAACCAGTTCGTAATCGGTGGCGCTGTCGGAATAATCGCGGCTTTGGCCCTCAACAAAATGCATCTGCAATTCCCGCGAGAGCAGGTCGGTGGAAAGCTGGCCCACCAGCAGCACGATGACCCCCGCGTGGGCGATTTGGATGCCGGCCTTCTTCCATTTCAGTTCGAAACGGTAGATGTGCGAGGCGATGAGATTGACCAGCAACAATGTGCCAATCAGATAGCCGCCGGGGAGCAACAGCGGGACCTTGTGCCCGAACAGATTGGCGCCGACCACAATCCACTGTTTGAAATAATGCGCCTGCGCGCCGTAGAGGCCCTCATCAGCCTGCGCGAGCGTCCCGACAAACACCAGGACGATGGCAAACGCCAGCAAAACGACGGTGAGCTTTAACGACGTGAAAAACGCGACGATTTTTCTCATAATCGCCGGGACCTTACGGATATTTCGCCGATTGGACGAACTTTATCAGCGCGTCTTTCTGCCCGCCCACGAGGTCGGGATCGCCCATGAGCTTGTAAAACCAGGTCTGTCCGTTCAGCGGCAACACCACGCCCACAAGGCGGGCTGGCTTGCCGGTGCGCGCATCAGTGCCCGTAAAATCCGCCACCACGGCCTTCGCCCCGGAAGCATCAATCGCCGGCAACGCGGCGGCGTCAGCGTCAGTGAGAGGCCCCTGCCCGAGCTGCGCGCGCCAGCGGTTCAGGTTGGGCAGCAAACCGCCGCCATTGCCGTCCAGCTCGCTGACGTTGACGGATGCCGAGGAATCGCCAGGCCCTTGGATGTTGTATTTGGCCACGAGAAACTGCGTGAGTTCACCCGGTTGCCAGCCGGCTGGCACGGCCCACGATGGCCCCCCGGTCGCGGCGGGTGTCGCGTCAGTCATCCCCGGAATGGGCGGATGCGAGGCCGGCAACTGGCCCAGGTCCATGCTGGAGGGCGCGGGCAGCTTTTGAAATTCCACGGACTTGAGAAAGGCGATGAACGCGGGCTTGTTTTTCTCAACGAGCGCGCTGTCGCCCATCATCTTGAAATACCAGGTGGAAATGTCCGTGTGCAAAATGGCGCCGACGATTCTTTCGTCGTCGCCGCTGCCGGGGGCGGTGCCGGCGATGTCGTACAAGTCCGCCGGCTGGTCTCCGATTTGCGCCGGCTCGGCGGATTTCTTGATGCCGTCCTCGTCCAGCGGAGGTTGTCCCACCTGGCCGCGCCAGCGGTTCACATTGGCGGCGTCTCCGCCCGACATGCTGCCCAGCGGAATCACGCTCACATCCGCCGTCTTGCCGTTTTCGGAAACTTCAAAACTGGCCACGCGCAATTGCGTGAGCGCCTTTTCCTTCCAGCCATCCGGCAGGGTGTATTTCAACTTGGGCAGGCCGGAATTGTCCGGCGCAGGCAGGCCCCCGGGCATGGTGGAGGGCATGGCGCCCGGCATGGCGGCGGGGGACGTGGCGGTAACGGGAGGCGGCGTGGTGGCCAGCGCGTCGGCCGCATCCACTTTGTAGGTTTTAACACTGTCGCGGCCGCATCCGGCCACCAGCGCGAGCAAGGCCGCAGCCGCCAGCGGCGCGGACATTTTGACAGCGCGTTCCGCCCAGGCGTGACAATTAACGCAGGAGAGTCTCATTTCAATGGGGACACACTATAGCAAACGAGGGCCGGGCGCGAAACGTTTGTTGCCAATCACCAACCCAAAATTGCCATCGCAGTAACAAGAAATGAACAGTGGCGATGCGCGCCTCTGCCCCACCCAGCGTCCATCCGTCCCCTGCGCCCCATCCGTCCCATTGCCCATCGGCAATTTTCAGCTCACGCCCAGGTTCAGCAGGAACTCGATGTTGCTGCCGGTTTTCTTGAGCTTGCCCAGCATCAATTCCATGGCTTCCACGGGAGGCACGCCCGTCAGCGCCCGGCGCAGAATGACCACCCGCGACGCTTCGTCCGGGTGATACAGCAATTCTTCCTTGCGCGTGCCGGAACGTTCGATGTTGATGGACGGGAAGACGCGGCGGTCCACCAAGGCCCGGTCCAGGTGGACTTCCATGTTGCCCGTGCCCTTGAACTCTTCAAAGATGACTTCATCCATGCGCGAACCGGTGTCCACCAGCGCGGTGGCCATGATCGTGAGCGAGCCGCCCTCCTCGAGGTTGCGCGCCGCGCCAAAAAAGCGCTTGGGCTTGTGCAGGGCGTTGGCGTCCACGCCGCCGGAGAGAATTTTGCCCGAGTGCGGCTGCACCGTGTTGTAGGCGCGCGCCAGGCGCGTGATGGAATCCAGCAGGATCACCACGTCGCGCTTGTGCTCGACCATGCGGCGGGCCTTCTCGATGACCATTTCCGCGACCTGCACATGGCGTTCCGGCGGTTCGTCGAACGTGGACGAAATCACCTCGGCGCCTTTGCAACTGCGCTCCATGTCCGTCACTTCCTCGGGCCGCTCGTCAATCAGCAGTATGAAAAGATACGACTCGGGATTGTTCTTGAGAATCGCGTTGGCCACTTTCTGCATCAGCACCGTTTTGCCCGTGCGCGGCGGCGCGACGATGAGGCCGCGCGTGCCTTTGCCGATGGGACAAACCAGGTCGAGGACGCGCGTGCTGAGCTCTTCGGCCGTGGTTTCCAGAATGAACCGGCGGTTGGGAAACAGCGGCGTGAGATTGTCGAAATGCGTTTTGTCCTTGGCCTTGTCCGGTTCCTCGCCGTCCACGGCCTCAACCTTCAGCAGGGCGAAGAATTTTTCCTTCTCCTTGGGCGGGCGAATCTGGCCCGCGACGAGATTGCCGGTCTGCAAGTCAAACCGCCGGATTTGCGAGGGCGAGACGTAAATATCCTCCGGGCAGGGCAGGTAATTGAAGCTCTGCGAACGTAGAAAGCCAAAGCCTTCGGGCAATACTTCGATGACGCCCTCGGAAAACAACACGCCGGCGCGCTGGGCGTTTTTTTCCAGGATATGGAAGATGACCTCGTGCTTGCGCATGGTGCCGAAGTTCTCGACCCCGTACTCCTTGGCCATCGAATTGAGTTCGGTCATGCTCATCGCCTGCAGCTTGGCGATGTTGAGCGAGGTGGCGATTTTATCGCGCTGATAGCCCCGGCGCTCGGCGGCGGCGCGGGCATCTTCTTCGGTGGGTTCAACCGGGGCGGACGGCGGGCGAAGCTCTTCCGGACTGGCGGGCGCGCTGAAACGGGACGACTCCTCCCGGGCCACCGCCTGGGCGGAAGCCTTGACACTATCAACGGACCGGTCGGCGGACCGGTCGGTGTCTTCCGAAACAGGGAGAGCGGGGGCCGGCGCCGGAGCGGGCGGCTGCGGAGCGGCGGGAGCGGCGGATTTGCGCCGGTCCGGACCCTTGGACGAATGCGCTTTGACCGGCGCGGGAGCGCGTTCTTCTTCAACGGGCGCGGGGGCCGGAGCAGCGTCCATGGCTGGCACGGATTCAACCGCTTCTGTGTCCGGCACAGCGGGGGCCGCGGCCTTGGCGGCTCTCTTCGCCGCCGGTTTTTTTGTGGAAACTCTGGGCATAAAAATATGTTGCTGTGACCGCATTCAATTCCCCGCGCGGGGCAGCGCCCGGAAACAAGTCCTCCCGCGTTGAGCGGGCTGCGTCAGGAAAAATTCAAACCGGATGCTGACCGACCGGGATTGTTACCTCAGATCGGCAAGGGGATTCTCGCAGTCAACGGCGCTAAATTGGCTCAAAACCCCGGCGCTGTCAATTTGGATTTTGCGGGAGGGATTTTCCGGATTTGATTCGCCAACAGTGTGACGACGGCGAGAGTTTTGCCCGCGAGGGTCATGAATTCCACGGTGCAGCCTTTGCCGCCCTCGTGAACAAGCACGACCGTGCCGATGTCGTCCTTGGCCAGGCCATGTTCCGGCAAGTCGGTGGTCAACACCACGTTGTCGAGTTCTTTAATCACAATTAAATTCCAGCAGCCCCCCCTAAAATGCCGCATAAACATGGAAAATCCGCGCCAATATGGTCAGCATGTTCAAAGTGACCTCATAAAGGCCGATCTTCACCTGGGGGATTTGCAGCAGGACAATGACAATGACAAAGCCGAAGGTCGCGAACTTGGCGTAGGCTTCCCAGCTCATGTTCGTGACCACGCGCAGCACATGCGAGCCGTCGAGCGGCGGAACGGGAATCAAATTGAAGAAGCACAGGAGCAGGCTCAGAAACGCCGCGTCCAAAAACATTTCCGCCAGCCCGGGTGAGTGCGCCAATTGGGTGAACTTTGCCAGCGCCACCAGGACAACGCCCAGCACCAGGTTCATGGCCGGTCCCGCCATGGCAATCAGCACTTCGTCCCGGGGCGGATTGCCCAGGTTGTGATAATTGAACGGCACGGGCTTGGCCCAGCCAATCAGGTATCTTCCCGCGCCGGGCAGAAAAATCATCAATAGCGGCAGGAGCACCGTGCCGATGGGGTCAATGTGTACGATGGGGTTGAGCGAAAGGCGGCCCTGGAGGCGCGCGGTGTCATCTCCGCAATGGGTGCTCACCCACGCGTGGGCAAACTCGTGGAACGTCAGCAGCGAAACGAGCATCAGGTATTGAATCAGTCCGTCGGAAATGTCCATTGGCCCGATTTTAGAGATTCCAAGCCCGTTTGCCACTGTTCTTTGCTTGCCAGCATGGTTCGATGGGGCTGGACGTGGCCGGGCTTTTCCCTATCATTATCCACCTTTATGTCATTACTCGCAGGAAAGACTGGAATTGTATTCGGCGTGGCCAACAAGCGCTCCATCGCGTGGGCCATTGCGCAGGCATGGGCCCAGGAGGGCGCGAAACTGGCCTTTACCTACCAGGGCGAAAGGGTCAAGGACAACGTGGAAGAGCTGGCCGGGACCTTCGGCGCCGACACCTTGATACTGCCCTGCGACGTCACCAAGGACGAGGACATTGCCCGCGTCTTTGAGGCCGTGGGCGGAAAATTCGGAAAATTGAACTTGCTCCTGCATTCGGTCGCGTTCGCGCCGAAGGACGCCTTGGAAGGACATTTCGTCAACACCAGCCGCGAAGCCTACCGCATCGCCCACGATGTGAGCGCCTATTCCCTGGTGGCGCTTTCCCGCGCGGCGGTTCCGCTGATGCCCGACGGCGGCAGCATCGTGGCCATGAGCTATTACGGCGCGGAAAAAGTCGTGCCCCACTACAACGTCATGGGCGTGGCCAAGGCCTCGCTCGAAGCCAGCACGCGCTATCTGGCCTACGACTTGGGCCCCAAAAAGATTCGCGTAAACTGCATCAGCGCCGGGCCCGTCAACACGCTGGCCGCGCGCGGCATCAGCGGTTTCTCGGAAATGATCAAACATTACGAGGCGCGCTCCCCCCTCAAACGCAATGTCCTGCCCGAAGAACTGGGCGCCACCGGCACCTTCCTGGCCAGCGACGGCGCGGCGGCCATCACCGGCCAGGTGCTGTACGTGGACTGCGGATATCAAATCATGGGAATGTAAAGGGCGAATGAAGAATGAAGAAGGCGGAATGAAGAAAGCAGCATCGCGACGTCCGTATGCAAACCAAATCTTCGCCGGACTTTGGTCATTCTGCCGCCACCATTGAGTTTTGGAAGCGCCTCGTTCGCGAGGCGCTTTTGCTTTCCACGCCCACACCCTTTTACATCTTTTCCGCGCCGCCCGTTGCGGAAAGGATTTCAGAGCTGGATGCGGCCATGGCCGGCGCCGGGTTCCAGTTGGCCATGCACGGCGCGGGTTTGTCCGGCGGACGGCCACCGAAAATCGTCTGCCGCCATTGGTTGTCTTGCAAGACACAGCCCCTGGCCCCATTGCTGCGCTGGTGGCGCGGGCAGGGCCGGCCCGTGGAGGTGGTGAGCGAATTTGAACTGCAGGCCGCGCTGGCGGAAGGGTTCGCGCCGCGAAACATTCTCGCCAACGGCCCCGCCAAACATCATTGGCTCCCGCGACACGAACTGCCCGAACTGTCCGTCAACTTCGATTCACCGGCGGAACTCGCCGCGCTGCTGCCCCTGGCCCGAAAGCTGAACTGGCGCTGCGGCGTGCGCATCAATACGGCGGAGGAGTTCGACCCCGAGAATCCGCAGTTTCCAACGCAATTTGGTTTCACACCGGACGAGGCCGTGGCGGCCCTCCGGAAATTCGTTCGCGCCAAGGTCCGCGCCGAAACGGTCAGCTTTCATCTGCGCACGAACGTTTCTTCCCCGCAAATCTATCAGCGGGCCATTGCGGAAGTTGCAAATGTATGCGGTCAGGCGAAGTTTTCCCCCCGCGTTCTGGACCTCGGCGGCGGGATTCCGGTGCGGCAGGTGCTGACGCGCGGGGGCAAGGTTTTCGACGGCGCGTTCAGCCTGCGCGCCTTTGCCGAAATGCTGCGGCAATCGGCCAGGCTGTTTCCCGGCTTGCGGGAACTCTGGCTGGAAAACGGGCGGTTCGTCAGCGCCGGAAGCGGTGTCCTGGTCGTGAAAATTCTGGACGCCAAAGAGCGCCGCGGCTTGCGCCAGCTTGTCTGCGATGGCGGACGCACCTTGAATGCTCTCACGTCGCTTTGGGAGCAGCACAAAATTCTTTGTCTCCCCGCACGCACCGCCATTGAGACGCTGACCGCCGTTCACGGCCCCACTTGCATGGCCTTCGACCAGCTTGCCCGGATTCCGCTTCCGCGCTCGTTGCGCGCGGGCGATCATCTGGTCTGGCTCGATGCCGGGGCGTATCACCTGCCATGGGAAACGCGGTTCTCTCACGGCCATGCAGCCGTGCTGTGGCATGACGAAGCCGGATTGCGTCCCGCGCGCCGCCGGCAGACCTTCGAGGATTTCTGGGGGGCTTTCTTAGCCAACGATGCAGTTGAATGAAGAATTAGCCACAGATATGGTAGGGCGCGTCACTCCGTGCGCGCCGTCGTCCGTGGCAGTAGAACGGCGCGCACAGAGTGACGCGCCTACCATGGCAAACTTTTCCGAATCTGTGGTTGAACTGGATCGTTCCGGCTTGGTCCGCGCTATTGCCCGAAAAACTTCTGAATCTCCCGGATGACCTCCACGAAGCGGTCCACCTCGGCACGGGTGTTGTAAAAATAGAAACTCGCCCGCGCGGTGGATTCCACGCCCAGTTTGTGCATGAGCGGCTGCGTGCAATGATGCCCGCCGCGCAACGCCACGCCCGCCTGGTCCGCCAGCGTCACCACGTCGTGCGCATGAATGTCCTTGAGCAGGAAACTGACGAGGCCGGCGCGCCCCTTCCTGGGGCCGAAAATGCGGACATTCTTGAGCGCCGAAAGCCTTTCCGCGGCGTACGCGGCGAGCTCCTGGTCATGCCGCCAGATGTTCTCCCGGCCAATGGCATCGAGATAATCCATCGCCGCATGCAAACCGATGGGACCGGAGATGTCCGGAGTTCCGGCCTCGAAGCGATGCGGAGCGTGTTTGAACTCAGTTTTATGGTAGCCCACCGACAGGATCATTTCGCCGCCGCCCTGGTATGGCGGCAGGTCATTGAGAACCTCCTGCCGGCCATAAAGAATGCCGATGCCGGTGGGCCCGCAAATTTTGTGGCCCGAAAAGGCAAAAAAATCGCAGCCGATGGCCTGCACGTCCACGGGCAGATGCCCCGCGCTTTGCGCGCCGTCCACCACGGTCACAATGCCGCGCCGGCGCGCCTTGGCGCAGAGGTCAGCCACAGGATTCACCGTGCCCATCGAGTTGGAAATATGGACCATCGAAAACAGCTTCACCTCCGGCGTCAGCAACGAGTCCACGCGGTCCAAATCCAGGAGGCCCTCGTCGCCGGTCACCGGCACATAGGCCAGCCTGGCGCCCGTCCGCTGCGCCAGCAGTTGCCAGGGCACCAGATTGCTGTGATGTTCGAGTTCCGTGAGCAGGATTACGTCGCCCGCCTTGAGATGGCGCACTCCCCACGTGGCCGCCACCAAATTGATGGACTCGGTCGTGCCGCGCGTGAAAATAATTTCATCCGCGCTCCGGGCATTGATAAACGCCGCCGCGCGCGCGCGCCCCGCCTCAAAGGCGTTCGTCGCGCGGTTGCTGAGTTCATGGATGCCGCGATGCACGTTGGCGTTGTCGTGCTCGTAATAATGCGTCAGGGCGGCGATGACGGAGCGCGGCTTTTGGGAAGTCGCGGCGTTGTCGAAGTACACGAGCGGCTTGCCGTGGACCTGCTGGTCAAGGATCGGGAAATCCTTGCGCCGCTCCGGGAAATTAATGGCTTCTTTTTCGTTCACGGGAAAAATTTAACCGTGGATGGACACGGAGGAACGTATGGTTTGCATAAACAAGCAAATCATCGA
>Ga0326728_10007678_pt1 | contig 27427 bp, 26 predicted proteins | sample MB3enrmetagenome_FD_207602 | JGI IMG/M metagenome (GOLD analysis project Ga0326728, IMG submission 207602) | Lab enriched peat soil microbial communities from McLean, Ithaca, NY, United States - MB31MN | ecosystem: Environmental > Terrestrial > Soil > Wetlands > Peat | place: USA: New York...
ATGACGCTTCTGAATTATTTCACTTATTTTAAAAGCAAGCTGTGCTTTTGCCAGGCGTTCTTCTGCGTCTGGCAGCCTGAGGTCTGCAAACACATTTCCCGTGCTCATTGTTATTTTATCTTTCATAAGTATACCTCATTTCTTGAATCGTAATTTATGATACTCTATAGCCGTTTTCAGTCTATTATTTATTAAATCAATCTCCTGTTTTGGTGTTTCAATACCACTCTTTGCCTTTTTCTGGAAAGCGTGAAGAACATAAATTACACCTTCCAGCTTAGTTGTGTATACAATCCTGTAAGTATTTCCGGAATGGTTATCTACAATTTCAACAACCCCGGCACCGTGATAACCTTTTAACGGCTTTGCCGTCGGATGTTTGCCTCCCATTTGAGCCTTATACAAACCAAAACCAGCAACATCTTGAACTTCGTCGGGAAACTTTTTGAGATCATCTCTACTGCTACCTATCCATACTAACTGCTTCATAAAATAGATTATACCATAATTGGGATAATAGTAAAGAAATATTACTTGCCCGTTCCAGACGAAATTTGCTGATGGTAGAAAAAGGACCAGAACTGATAATTTTCTGAAATATTTTTTTCTTATTTTGTAAAATCATACAACACTTCATTCTATAATAAATGCTTTGTATTTTCCTCTTTTAAAAAAAATGAATAATGCTATTATGATATTTAATTCATCAGAAAAGAAAGGAATGAAAATTTATTATGAAAAAAATACTATTTATAATATCAGTGGTCATTATTTCCTTATCTGTTAGCAATGTATTTGCTGTAACTCCTTATAGCACCATAGATGCAAATCGCCAAATTGGTCTAATTGGGATAAAAAATACATATGGAATATGGTCACATCCACTTCCTGTTTACTCTGATACAAATATCACGATCTATATTAATGCAGATGCTGTAACAATGGAACCAGATGATTACAATGCAATGTCAAAAGGATGGAACAATTTATATAGCTATATTGAAGAAGAGGGATTTTCTGTAGTAATGGTTATCGAATATAAAAGTAAAAAGGTTTTAAAACCAATGATTGACAGTATGAAAAAGCGTTATGGTGAATATAAATTTGAAATGAATAGAAAAGTTTACCCAGACCTTCTTAAATATAGAAGGGACTTAGTATGGGTTGATCTTAGGAATAATTCTATGAATCTTGGTGAAGATCAATACTTGGATTGTGATGGAGAGCTTATAAGTGCAAACTATGAAAAATTTCAATTAGAAATAAAATCAGATCCCATTTGGTCAAAAACAGCAAATAATATTGTTCAATATTTCAAGAAAGCCATGAATAATCCTGACCCTAAAATAAGAGGTCGGCTGAGTGATTATGCGACAATGTATAATAACGATGGCTTAATATATTATAAGCGCGGACAGTATAAGGATGCCCTGAAAAACTTAGATATAGCCATACGATTCAAACCGGATGATGCGTCAATGTATTATAATCGAGGAATCATATATGGCACGCTAAATCAATATCATGAGGCATTCAATGACCTAAGTAGAGCTATACAATTAAAACCATATTATGTGAAGGCGTACATTAACAGAGCAATTATATATCAAAAATTAGAACAATATCAGGATGCCATAAAAGACATAGATAAAGCCATCCGATTAGAACCAGATAACGCAGAAGCATACAATAACCGAGGATACATATATAATAAGTTAGAACAGTATCAACGAGCGATCAAAGATTTAGATGAGGCTATCCGCCTTAAACCTGATTATGCAGAAGCACACAGTTATCGTGGATTATCTTATATCCTTTCCGGTAATAAGATTGAAGGTTGCCTTTCTCTTGTTCACGCATGTGAACTTAAATACTGCAAGGATTACGATCTTTCAAAACAGAAAGGCGATTGCCAGTAAAGGATAGTAGGTAAAAAATTTAAAATATTGTTTCATCAAATAATCATATTTTGTGGCCAATATTTCATTGACATACAAGACCGGATTTGTCATAATTTAAATATGAATCCAAATCAGAAAATTGTAGGCGTATTCCAATATTTCTATCACTGTTCTGGAGAGGAGTTACCCATCCGTGATATTCTTAACAGACAGAAACATGGCCACAAGACAGAACCGCATTACGAAAATCTTACGGAGAACTGGTGCAGCGAGTGTATGAATGGCCGAATTAAATCGGCCAACCACAGAAATCTTAAATATCTGTTTTTGATAACCCGTTACCGGCACGACAATCACTTAAGGAACGGCAAACTCCTCGTCGTCGGTTTTTTATATCGGGCGGACGACAAAAAAGTATGGCACACATTGAGCGAATCCAGACTGGCAGAGGTTGACGGCTTTAATTCTGAAAAACCGGAACAGTGCGGCTTTTTTGTCGGCGATGAAAAGAAATCTCATTTCGTTTCTGCTGACAAGGCCTTCGTTTTGGATGACGTTAAAAATGGCCGATGGAAATACTTCGCCTACGAGGACGAAGCTGGTAAGATTGTTGACCATCTAAAAAAATCGAAAAACATTTTGGAAGAACTACGCAAAAAAGTGAAAGAGTTTGAAAATCAAACCAATAAAGAAAGGCATGAAAAGCGCTGCAAAACCTGCTAAAGGAAAAAATCTCCAAGTTGTCTTACTGCGTGTCGGCATTGATACCGGCTCTGGCGGGATGCTTGGGCCAATTTTTGAAAACGGCACCTTCGAGTTTATCCCAATTGACGCCCGCCGTGATTGTTTGGGACGAACTTACGGTAATACTATGGGCAGATATGGGAGGAAGTTGATTGATTATTTTCCGGGTGCACGCAAATTGAAAATGCAAAATACACTTCTGCACTTTGACCCGGAATTCAAAAGCTACACCTACGGAGATCCCACCCGTCCAAAACAAAGCCTGAAAAAATTGAAGGGCGGAGACTTGTTGGTGTTATACGCGGGTCTAAGAGGCTGGGGAAATTGCAAAACTCAGCCAGGGCTTTACATCGTTGGATACTTTGTTGTTAAACACGCTGGGATAGCCAATGATTTGAAGCGCGATGGAAGACTCAAACTATTTGCAAAAAACTGGCATATTCTAAACGGAGATGGCCTTGACAGGCTGATTTTGGTGAAAGGTGGCAAGGGAAGTCGGCTCTTGGAAAAGGCAATTAAAATCAGTGCAGATGAGAGGGCACCAGATCGTGGAGGACATCCGGTATTTGTCCTTGACCCTAAAATGCAGAAGCACTTCGGGAATTTTACAAAATTAAACGCAATTCAGAGAAGCACACCGCGTTGGGTGAAACCAGAGTTTTGCGATAAAGCGGCAGCGTTTATAACGGCACTCAAGTAAATAAGCAAACGTATTTGTGCCAACTGGTCGACATGGTGGTTCAATCCATTATTAATAATGCTGTATATTCCCCCCTTTAAAAAATTTAATGGGTTTGGGTAGAGTAAAAATTTTAATAAATGTTGGAATAAGACTTTTGGCTCGATCTTTCTCGCTTTTTCTAACCAGAAGTGCGGATGATTTTGAATGATAGCTTTTGTTAATGTCTGCAAATGATGATCATTGATAATAAAGTCATTGCCTATGATGATAAAAATCTTGAATTACAAATTTTTATTTGGTAGAGAGGACATCCAAAAAATAAAACTTAACTTTCAAGGATAATATTTTTTAAGGGCACGTTTTGAGGCTTGCGCAAAATTACATTATAAAGAAACGTAATGATTAAATATTGTTAGGTTATTTGTTCAAGTCCGGGTGCCCTCCAATTTATGTATTGAGGAGTTTACTTTTTATATAAGTAGCTCCTTTTTTATTTAAATAATAATCTGTTAGAGTGGTAATCTAAGTTTTAAGTTCTCTTTCTCCGGATATGTTTTCCATTCATTTTATGAATGATTATTCCAATATGTATTGGGCGTTGACTAATGGTTCAAATTATGTTAAACTGTTTTATTAATATGGAAAGGCAGGCGAATAATACAATGTTTAAAGTAGGCGATTTGGCGGTGTATCCGGCACATGGTGTCGGGGTCATTGAAGCCATTGAAAATAAAGAAGTAATGGGTAAAAAGCAGTCTTTTTATGTTATGAAAATCATGGGGAATGGCATGAAAATAATGATTCCTATGATGAGTGTTAAAGCAGTTGGATTGCGTGAGATAATTTTAGAAAAAGAAATACCCAAGGTATATGAAATTCTTCGTAATAAAGACGTTACTATAGATAAGCAAACTTGGAATAAACGCTACAGGGAGTATCTCGAAAGAATAAAAACAGGCTCTGTATTTGAAATTGCCGGCGTTTTACGTGATCTATTCATTTTGAAAAGTGATAAAAATCTTTCGTTCGGGGAAAGAAAAATGATGGATACGGCCAAGAATCTGCTGGTAAAAGAAATTTCTGTGGCTACCAACGCTCAGGAATCAGAGGTTGAAAACAATCTGCAGAAAATTTTCACGGTCCAATAATACTTAATATTCGCTTATTTATAATACTTAACACAAGTTCTTTGAAAATTGAAAATGGGCAGATTACTTTTCCTTTTTAAGGGGAACCGTAAGTAATGCCTCCGTATTCTTATTATACCAATTCTAAAGAAAGGAGGTGAAACGGTTGATTATCAGGATTATTTTAATTTTGGCATGTTCTATAAGCGGTTATGCTATTTCTTTTTACACCGCTTCATCAGATTCCTATTTGATTCTTAAATCATTTGCCGGCTTTATTATTGGATTATTAATCGCATTATTAGTTATAAGAATTGAAAAGGATATTCGTAAATTATCCTTAAAGATAATTGTTGGCGGCGTAGTAGGAATGATAGCCGGTCTGCTGATTGCTTTGATCTTCGGCTTCGGTTTAAACTTTGTCAGTAAAATAAGAGAGAATCAACAGGTAATTCCCTGGATTTACTTATTTATAACGGGGATATTCAGTTATCTGGGTCTTGTCTTAGGGTCGAAAAAAATTGAAGAATTTAATTTTCATGGCGCCGATTCCAAAGTTGTGCATGAAGGCCGTATTCTGGATACAAGCGTAATCATTGAAGGAAGAATAGCCGATATTTGTGACAGTGGATTTATTGAGGGAGAGTTGATCGTTCCACGTTTTGTATTGAACGAATTGCAGCTTGTGGCGGATTCTTCCGATTCGATGAAGCGATTGCGGGGAAGGCGCGGACTCGACGTCCTGAACCACTTGCAAAAAAGTTCGACTGTGAATATTGAAATTGTTGAACAGGAATTTCCGAAAATTAAAGGAGTTGACGGCAAACTTGTAGCGCTGGCCAAGAAACTCAACGCAAAACTCATGACGAACGATTATAATTTAAACAAGGTTGCTGAATTGCAGGGCGTTCGGGTACTAAACATTAATGAGTTGGCCAATGCCATGAAACCTGTTGTTCTTCCCGGCGAGCAGATGACCGTCAAAATAGTTCGTGAAGGCAAAGAGCAGGGGCAGGGCGTTGCCTATCTTGATGACGGAACGATGATCATTGTGGATAACGCTCAAAAATTGGTTAACATGAATGTTAAAGTCACCGTGACAAGTGTTCTGCAAACGACTGCGGGACGGATGATTTTTTCAGAATTAAAAGAAATGTTAGACAAAACAAATTAGCATTTTTATTTAACAGGAATATAAAAAAAGTCCGGGAAATTATTTCCCGGACTTTTTTTATGGGATATTCCATTTTAAGATAAAAGATGATATCAAGATACCACTTCTAAATCAAAGCGCTATTTTTGTTGGCGTCGTCGTCGCCTCCTCCTAGCCGCCTCAATATCATCTTTGATTTAGAAGTGGTATAAGGTTACGATATTTTATTTTAATACATTTTTCATTAATTTATAAATTGATCATGGAATATGTATAAATTAAAATAGTATTTCTGTGAATGGAATAGAAATTAATTTATGAAGACTGTCGCCATCATTCCCGCCGGTGGGGCCGGGACAAGATTAAAATCTCATGTGGCCAAACAATTTCTGTTATTGGATGGTTTGCCTATCCTTGTCCAAACACTCAAAGTATTTCAGGAATCAAACCAGATTGATGACATTATTGTGGCTGTGCCGTCTGATGAACTGGTTTCCATACGGCAGGAGTTGATAGAGAAATACGGTCTGGCAAAAGTGATAACTACTGTTGCCGGGGGGAATCAAAGGCAGGATTCCGTAAGAAACTGTCTTGATGCTATTACAGGAGATTGTGACATGGTGGTTATCCATGACGCGGTGCGCCCCTTTGTTACGGAAGAATTAATCAGGCAGGTCGTTGAAGTCGCCAGGATTACGGGTGCGGCATCAGCCGGTGTAAAAGCCAAAGACACTATAAAAGAAACGACGGAAGATAACAATGTTTGGGCCACAGTGCCCCGGCATAACTTGTGGCTCACGCAAACGCCTCAGGCATTTAAGTTGGAACTTTTAAAGGAAGCATACAAAAAGGCCTGTGACGAAAAATTTTATGGCACTGACGATGCTTCTTTAATAGAGCGAATTGGAAAACAAGTCAAAATGGTGGAAGGTTTTTATGCCAACATTAAAATTACAACCAGGGAAGATATGATGATAGCGGATGCTTTGATGAAGAAGGGAAGTAAAATAAGTCTGCGCACAGGATTGGGTTATGACAGCCACAGATTTGCCGCGGACAGAAAGCTTATTCTGGGCGGAGTGGAGATTCCTTTCGGGAAAGGACTGCAAGGGCATTCTGATGCCGATGCGCTGATTCACGCGATTTGCGACGCTCTGTTGGGCGCGGCGGGCGCGGGCGATATCGGAAGGCACTTCCCTGATAATGATCCCCAATACAAAAACATCTCCAGCATGATTCTACTTGCGCGGGTAAAGAAATTAATCGAAGCAAAGGAATTTTCGATCAATAACATTGATGCCACCGTTGTGATGGAAATGCCAAAACTTGCGCCTTATGCCGGAGAAATGGTTTCCAATATTGCCTCCGCTTTGAATATTGCCAGGACGGCCGTTAATATCAAAGCCAAAACAAACGAAGGCATGGGTTTTGCCGGAAGAAATGAAGGGATAGCGGTATTTGCCATAGCTGCCGTTACAGAAAGGAAAAATGATGGCTCTAAAGCCTAGAGTAAGATTTGCCCCGTCTCCCACCGGAGAACTTCATGTGGGCAATGCCCGCACAGCGCTGTTTAACTGGATGTTTGCCCGTCACCACGGCGGTTCGCTCGTTTTACGCATTGAAGATACCGATGAATCACGCAGCGCCATTTCTTATCAGATAAATTTGTCTGATGATTTAAAATGGCTGGGGCTTTCCTGGGATGAAGGGCCGCAAATAGGCTCACATGACGATGCCAGCAAAGATGGCCGCCTGAAAGTGGCAGGGTACGGGCCATACAGGCAAAGCGAACGCCTCGATATCTACAAAGAACATCTTAAGAAACTCGTAGATGCGGATATGGTTTATCCCTGCTACTGTACCGAGGAAGAACTGGAAGAAGAGCGCCAGAATTTAATCCTGAGCAAGCGTATGCCGCGCTATATGGGCAAATGCAAAAATCTAACTCAAGATCAGAGAAAACAGAAAGAAAGTGAAGGCAGAAGACCTTCATTTCGCTTTAAAGTTCATCCGCAACCCATTGAATTTGAAGATTTAATTCGTGGGGCTATGAAATTTGAGGCAGAAGCCATGGGCGATTTCATCATTGTGCGTTCCAACGGCATGCCCGCCTATAATTTCGCTGTTGTCATTGACGATCACCTCATGAATATTACCCATGTCATTCGAGGTGAAGATCATCTTTCCAATACTGCTTTGCAGATTATGCTCTATAAGGCTTTCGGATTTGAACCTCCCGTATTCGCCCATCATTCGTTAATTCTGGGCAAAGACCGCGCGAAGCTCAGCAAGCGGCATGGCTCTGTTTCTATCGGTGAATTTCGTAAACAGGGAATTTTGCCGGAGGCAATGATTAATTATCTGGGGCTTCTGGGGAGTTCTTTTACTGACAAAAGAGAAGTATTGTCCCGTGAAGAAATGATTGCCGATTTTACGCTGGAACGGGCCTCCAAAAGCGGCGCGGTATTCGATGAAGAAAAACTGCGCTGGCTAAACGCCATTTACATCAGGAACTGTAAAACCGAAGATTTAATCAAGCGGCTTAAACCTTTTTTAGAAAAGTCAGGCCTTCAGAGCGATATCATTAATGGGGAATGGTTCAATAACGTAATAGAAGTTGTAAAAGATGAATTAACAACGCTTGCGGACATTGAAAGTCACATCAGCATATTTTTTGATGATAAATATAAACTCACAGATGAAGCTAAAAATATTCTGGAAAGAGATAATGCGCAAAGTGTTGTAAAAGCTTTTACCGGATATCTGGATGAAAATGATCTTCCGCCGCAAAATCTTTATTCCGCCGCGATGAAACACGTTAAAGAAAAAACGGGCGCGAAAGGAAAGGAATTATTCATGCCCGTTCGCGCGGCTCTGACAGGAGTTGTTCACGGCCCGGAACTGGACAAAGTATTTACGATTCTGGGCAGGGATGCTGCCCTGCGGAGACTGAAAAAATTTATTTAATTATTTAACATCCTTGATTTCAAATACTGACAAATAACCCTGATGCTTGTTCAATATTGCAAATTAAACCGGAATGTTTTTGAGCAATCAGCATGATTGCTCCAGCCTTTGATATACATATTTATGCGGCATATCAAACATGGCTGCAGGCAGGGTATATCTCAATAATTTTAGATATGGCATAATGTTTCTCTTTCTGGGGAGTATCCCATGCTGGCGCGCCCTGACAAGAGAATAGAAAAAAATAACGAAAATTAACAGATCCAATTCGGAAAGGAGTTTCAAAATGAAAAAGTTTACAACCATTGTCTTTATTTTAGTCTTCACGTTATCGGCATCATTTTGCCTTGCGGAAGGATTAAAAACCTCCAAAGTCATTAAAACCCGGGTGGGACATGAGTTCACCATTACTCAGGAAGCTAACGGGACAACGGGTTACCAGTGGCTATTGGCTAAGCCGCTGGATAGAAGCGTTCTTAAATTACTGAACTCGGCATATATATCGGGTAAAAATAAACCAAACATGCAGGTCGGCGCGCCCGGAAAACAGGTGTGGCGTTTCAAAGCGCTTAAAGCGGGTCAGACGAATATTTATTTTGAATATGTGCGCTTATGGGGGAAAATCCATACGCCGCAAAATGAGGAATCCTATCTGATCGACATAAAGCACTAATCTATATAAATCCTTTGTCAGGTTGAGTACTTAGACCGTGGCCGCTGAATCGGTTATAAAAATCGATCGAGTGAAAACAATGGATTCAACGGTTTTATTTATTCTCTTTATACATTATATTTTTTTAAATCTTCCTGTGCCGATTCCTCAGTAGAGTATTCGCCGTTTGAATATTCAATATCGTTTTGTATATAATGTATCTTCCAAATAGATTCACTATCAATTTTCTTGTGCTTCTGTACCCACTTCTTTTTCTTCTGTTTCCATTCCAGAGTGTATTTTGTCATTTTTCTTTTCCTGTTTTAGATAAAATAAAGGGGTAAATCCAAACCGTCCACATTATTTTATTTATTTCTTAATCCGCTTTTGTCACGAAACTTTCGATCAGACCGGCTGCCATACCCGCACCCGTGCTATTCAGGTGAACATTATCCGTGAGGAGCACAAAACCGTTGGCCCGAGAGATTTCATCATAAGTCTGCCCCAGAAGAAAATGCCGGGCCAACGCGATATACATTAGCAGCTCATCATCGCGATAGGTGTAACGGGGATGAGGTTGCCGGTTGCGCAGAAGAGCGGTCATGTTTTCGTGCAGCGGGAGATAAGTAAGGTGCTGTGCGGCGGCGACTTCCCGGATTACCATGCTATAAGTCTCAGAAGCGGCGAATGCGGGATCGTCCAATTTTTCACCTATCGGTGGCAGCGAAAGCAGGGCGATCCGGGCATGCGTCCGTTTGGATAGCTCCGTACAAATATTTTGCAGATTCTCCCGATACCATTCACGCGAGGGGGATTGCGGAAGTTTCATTTCCCTGGTATACCGCCGGGAGCTCTTGGGACACAGCGAGGCAGCGGCATCATTGGTCCCGATCAGGATAGTAATGTAATCGGGCTTGCAGGCCACGATGGCATCAAGGCGCTGTGCGACATTGTATGCCAGTTCACTGTTTACCCCGGCATTCACGACCACAATACCCCGATTAGCGAGACGGGATGAGAGCATATCAACATAGTTGACACTCACGGTGCCATGCGTGATGCTGTCACCGATACAAACAAGGACCTTTTTCTTCGCGTCTTGCCCCTGCTGCAGGAATGCGACGGGATTATTCGCGGGCAGGGTCTGAACCTTCTTTTCGATCAGTTTATAGACACCGATAAAGGCGACAGCGAGGATGCAGAAACAGACAACCCCGGAAATGAAAAATTTTCGCGCCATTGAAATCCTCCTTAAGTTTGCACAATAATAGTATAGTGCAGAAATATCAACCCCGGTCTTACTGCGGCTCACTTTTGACAAATCGTTGTGCGTGCCGGCGCGTTTTTGATACATTGACGGATGGCGTTTGGCGTGACCGGCAAAGGCGGTCTATATGCCCATGAATCCCACCGGCAGCGCATATCCAAGCGCCAGACCTCGTCTGGACAAATGGAGTCAAGCAGTTCAAACAGCCGAGTCTTGTGCTGCTCGATTTTATCCAGTGTGCGGCACCTGATTTCATCGGCTTTTACGGGGCAGTCGCGCATCTGGGTTACGCCTGCGGCGACCGCTTCGGAGTTATCAGCGACAATACTTACATAATCCGGTGAAAAGAACTCATCCCGGCCGCCGCGGCTGGTTGTGGAGACAACAGGCAGTCCAGCCAGCAGATACTGAATGCTCGCGTACATCGCCCCTTCTATAGACGAAAGACAAAGACCGACGCGGCACTGGTTTATTGCGGTATTGATTTCAGGCAGACTCAGAAACCTGTAGTCGGCTTTAAGAGGATCGTTAAAAAAGTATGCCTGCGGCAGGAGACCCATAATCGAGAGAGTATAGGGCTCGTCGTGAAGATCGGGGTAGCATGCCGTGATCAGCGCGAGACTTTTGATCCCGGCGGCGAGGTTATGCCGCTTGAAATGATTGATTCGGGCGTCGTACACGGCGTCAAAACGCTTCTTCGATTCCGGCAAAGGTCTAAAAATCTCGGGGCTTACGAATGCGTTGCTACTTACCCATGCAGTTTCCAATCCAGCATCAGTAAGCATGAGGTGTTCCGTTTCGGTGTTGGCCATAAAGATCAACCGGTGGCACGGATGCCGAGGCAGATGTTGTGACTGCCAGAGGGTCAGTTGCTTAATATCCCAGGGATTTTCATGGGACCACGACAGACTAATGAGTATGTAGACGGTCCTATGCCTGAACTGCCTTAGAACCGGAAGCAGCGCAAGTGGCCGGTCGCGAATGACCCAATCTTTAACATAGATGATGAATGGATCGGACGAAAATACCCTGCAATCACCGCCGCGCATGAACGGCTCAAACAATCCGGTTGGAAGCGCTCCGGCTGCCCATGTCTGGAATTTTTTACCCAACTTCAACAACACGATGGTTAACCCTTCCTGTGTTTTTTGATAAGCATATGCTAATGGTTACGAGTATAAGGAAACATTATTTGCATGTCAATACGGGTAAGGCTGATTAACAGCATTTTCCTGACAGGCAATGCAGGTAAATATTGTTTTTCTCCCGTATTCAGGCATTGCCTGTTTGAGGTGATCGCCGGAAATATTCTGTCCAAAAATTAATAAAATGGATTAACGAAGCAAAACTGAAAAACGGCAGCAGCCAGATAATACGGCTGCCGTATCGATTGTTTGGATTGGATAAGGCACCGGTGATAAAAGAACTAAGGACATACGCGCAAACAATCGAAATGAGCAGAAGCAGGGGCAGATATTGTTTATGCTTCAGATAAATGAAAAAAATTGCGACTGCGATCAGCAGGCTGAAACAAATTATCATACGGTGAAGACGATTAAACATATTCAAAGATAACTGATTGAGGCTTTGCCTTGATGTTGCATAAGCATGGAAATCATACGGGTAATATTTCCTGATATCGTCGGTAGGATATGGTTTATCAATATAGGAACAGATTCCATACGAATTGCTTATCCTGAACAACTGAAGAACGGAATTTTTAAAGGAATTCCTGATGACCGAGAAAGGATGGTTGAGTATGGTTTTTCTGACAATCTCTTTTCCTTCCTGATGATATCCATTTATCCATCCAACTTTACGGAAGGGACTTTCTGCAGACCAAAGAAACTTATCAGAATCGGCGGGAAGTTTGTCGATGTAGACACAAAGTTTATATTTTCTTTCAGGACAAGACTCCTTAAGATATTTTACCGCCTCACCATCGGCCACAAACCTGGCAAGAAGAAAAGCATAGCCGTCGGGAGAAAAGGTAAAAGCGCTATAAGTACGGTAGTTGTTGGCTATGATGAGTATAAAAGCCAGCAATATTGCAAAAGATGCGCAAAGCAAATGCGGCGCGGGTAAACGGCCGTTATTTTTGATCATCACCCGGAAAAACCAGGTTACCCCGATCATGCCCGCAGCCAGAGGAATATGCGAAAGATGAACAGTGGCGCAGAGGACAGTCAGGAAGAAAAGATATTTTCTCTCCCAAAAAACAAGGGTTCCTCTGCAGAATATTAAAAGGTAAAGCGAAAGAATCATAACGCCGGTGAAGATATCCGGCATGATAAAACCTGTAAACCATGGCAAATTCGTGAACAGACACAAAAGAACTATCATTACCAGGTAAGCGATTATCGATGTTATTTGGAAAACAACTCGCAGCGTTAGACGAAGAAGATGTGCAACGATAAGAGACTGCACAAAAACAACGAGCCATAACGAGTGAAACCATAAAGAAGGATAAATAAAAAGGTTGTAGAAAAAGCTGCGGAATGAAAGATTATGCAAACCGATGTAACCGCCGGTGTCCGGATATACCAGTGGATATCCGTTATAAAAGGCCGCTCCCGATAAAAGGAATGAAGCGAAAATAAGCGTGATCAACATTTTTAATTCTCGCCATGATCTATCAGACATCTGATGCCTCATTTTTTGTATTTTGCCATCGTCGATTAGTTGTGATTTTTCATTTGGGTTATGATGTCAACCGGCGCGTCGGCGGTCCAGGGCCGCTTTCAACGCGTGAACGTATCCTGACCGTTGGTCGCGCTGGTTAATTCCGAGATTCGTCATGTGTATGCGCCGCTTCATCAGAACATCCGGCAGCATGATACTCTTCAAATTTAATTCAGCAGCTCTGGCATACCAGTCAATAAATTCGCCGACGCGTAATTCTTCCTTGAATAAACCCGTGCGTAAAAAAGCCTCTTTTTTAATGAGCATTGTGCCGGCATGATGACCGGGCATGATTTCAACAGGGATGCGTGTCCGGTCTTTTTGAGCCTGGGGCAATTCCGGAGAATGGAATTGCTGGATATGACCAAAAGCCATATCCAATCGGGGATCCTCCTCAAATACCATCCATTGCAGCTTCATCTTGTCCGCCGTCCAGAGATCGTCCGCGTCGAGAAAGGCAAAAAAATCTCCGTTCGCCATTTTGATACCCTGATTACGGGCAGCGCCGGGTCCCGAGTTTTCCTGGTAATGATACCGTACTAAAGAGCCGAAACTATCGGCGATCTTTGCCGTATTATCGGTAGACCCATCATCCACAATGATTAACTCCAGTGGCCTGTAGGATTGAGACAACACGCTTTGAATGGCTTCTCCAAGATATTTCTCCGTGTTAAAAACGGGTATGATAACGCTAACCAGAGGTTTTAATGTGTTTACCTGTTCTTGCTTTCTTCTCCGTTCGAGGGATTTTTTAAATACTTTCATAACATTTAATTCCAGCATATTTCTGCCTTCTGTCATGTTGCCCCCGTGTCTTCGAACAAACAGTGAGGTCTCTTCCAGCCGTTTTATGTTCAAATTCAATTCACCGGCGCGGAGGTACCAGTCCGCGTCCTCGCCGAACCGCAGCATGGAATCGAAAAGACCTACCTTCTGAAATGCCGATTTGCGGTATATGGCCGCCCCGATATAGTGAGGGAAGGACTCCTTCGGATTGCCGATATATTCATAACAACCGCTTGTTTTGTTAAACTCCATCAGCTGGGCGTATCCGCGAATAACATCCATGCCGGGGTTTTTGAGCATTTCATCAACCATAATATTCAGGTTATTCTCAGGCCACAGATCATCAGCATCCAGAAAAGTAATAAATTCTCCCGATGCGTCCCGGATGCCTTTATTCCGGGCGGCGGCAGGCCCGCTGTTTTGCTGGGTAAAATAGCGGACGTCGGCGGGAAGCTGCCTGATGATTTCCTCTGTTCCATCTGTGGAACCATCATTAATAATGATTACTTCCAGTGCGGGATATTTCTGCGACAGCACGTTTTCAACGGCTTCCCTGATAAAATGCTCACCATTGAAGACAGGAATAATCACGCTGACCAAAGGCCGCTCTTCAATCCGGCAGGCACTCCATGGCTCAACGTCTTTTACGGGAGGATTAGTATCCAGATCTGATAATAAATTGGATATGGCTTTCGGGATTTTGGTGAAATCACATCCGGCCTCCAGAATGTAATGCGGCAGCGATGATGCCAACCGGCTTATATAATCGTGAGTATGACGGCCGACGTACGGCAATTGCGACATGGTCGTAAATGACATGGCCCGTTGAATATCCCAACGTGACACGGATTTTGTGAGGGAATCAGGCCTGTCAACAATTTGAGGTGTTACAATGGCCCGAAGCGGCATCTCCAGCACAATATTTTTATCCGGATCAGAATTAAGAAAAATGACGGCTTTTTCCTGGTCCAGTTTTTCAGTATTATTAATTAATCTGGCCAGATCGGGAAAATTTGCCACATGATCGGCATTGAGTTTGGCTGTGCTGTATAGGCTCATAACTGCAGGCTCCGGTTCCAATTTGGCAATCACATAGTCATCGGCAAGGTAGAAAAGATCAGACCCGAGACAGGATAAGGCCGCTGTTGATTTGCCGACTCCTCCTTTGCCCGTAATCAGCACCGCTCCATGAACGGTACCCACCGCGGCCGCGTGCAGGAGCTGGCATCCGTTTTTCTCCATCCACCAGTGAAAGAGAGTCCGAAGCGGTGAAGCATGCACCCAGTAAGGCAATGTTTTTGCTGTCTGCACCCAGAAAATCCCCGTATTTTTTTCAAGATCCATGAGATTGACAGAACATTCTATCCAATGAAAAGCCGCTTTTGTCCGACGGCTGTTGAAACCCCAAATATCGCCCCGGTCGGTGAAACAATCTTTTGTGCAGGGCGGAGGAATCATCTCCACATGCGTGGAGTCGCTGTCCCAGATACAGATGGTAAAATCGGGCAGCGGTTCACCGGTCAGACGAAGATGCTCCAGTGCCGGAGTCAGAAAGGGAACAAGTTCATTCCCCGCGAATTTCAAACATACGGTCGTATTGCCGATCCTGTAATAAAAATTGACTTCACCCGCGGCGTCTTTTGCCTGAAGAAATTTATCGTAGCTCTTACGGAAAAAAACCTGTTGTTCGATTTCACTTTTTTGCGGTTTGTACATAAATCAACGATCCTTTTTCTTTAGAAAAAATTATATGAAGACATCACCGTTGGCGGACGTAAAATGGTCTGGAAAGAAACATATCCGCGGTGATTCGTATGCCTTTGAATAAAAGATCACCCCCATTACGGGCATTCAATCTCCATTGCAGAGATTTGGAGAACGTAAAGGCGGAGACGATGCCCTTCCCGGCGTTGAGTCTTCGAAACCGGCAAAGATGACAGCAGAAAGCGGCATAGGGACTGTTGCTTTCATTCTCCCTGCTGTTGGTCATAAAACGATATTCAACTTTTTCCAGATAGGACACCGGCATATTTATTACCGTCTTCATCACAGCAGGCGGGATGGAGGGGTGAAACCTGTCATGTAAATATTGCAGTCCGGTTTTTAATCGCAGACCCAGATGGTGCTTTCTGGCCAGATTGACTAACCGTTGCCAGTCTATTGTATAATCCGCCGAGTTAATGAGTGTTAGCGCGTCGGCAATCCAGCGGATCGGAGGAACCGGATTCCAGACCACGCCGTGAATGATCACATGAAATAACATATCCGTGGGATTGGGCGCCAAAGAGTTAACATTTGCCAGCTTTACCGGCAGGGCGCTGTCCCAAAAATCTTTTTCATACTCATCCCGGCAACCGTTAAACGGCCGCCAGTGAAGATCGAATTCCTTGCCGCGGGAGTTCGTCAGCCCAATGGCATGGCCGTAGCTAATATCAAGGTCGGTTAAGGGCAGAGGGGATGTCCATCCTGCCTTTTGCAGCAAATCAGTCGCGGGGCGTATCTGTTTTAGCGGTATGAGGACATCTATATCGGCCATGGGCCGGGCGCCGTTGTTTTTATAGTACAATAGCGATAAAGAAGCTCCTTTGAGCAGCATTGTCTTGATGCCCGCATTTTGCAGATACGCTATAACTCCGGCCATCTCATGAAACAGCGTTTGATTTTTACTCCAGGCCTGGCGGTAAATTCCTTTTAATTTTCCCATGACGGGATCATCCACCCCCTGCTTTTGCATGTTGATATAAAGCAGAGGGAGTAAACGGAAAGAACCCGGTTCGAGAAACTGTTCCCAATCATCAGAATCCTGCCATTCTCTGAAAGCATTGATAGACTCTTTACCTGAAAGCAGGGATGCCCTCAGGAGCAGTTCATGATTAGGCGACACAAGATTAAAATTTCCGTGATTGATCATATTCATAAAGTATGAGGGCTTGTTGCTGACCGGTCATTCTGAAGATTTGACGGTGGGCCATCCTGTGGCATCCACTTCATGGATAGGATCCAAAAGCAACAAATCCTGCATATCTGTATACTTACTCAAGACAGGCGCATTAAAAACCGCCTTAATTTCTCTTGCCGTAATCTGTGCCTTCCAGTTTTGCGGTAAAAGCGAAGCATTCACTTTCTCATCTGCGGCAATGACCAGCCCTTCTAGTTGCAGATTATTGAGGAATGAATTTACCGCATCTTCCTCATCTCCGGTGCACGTATAATTCTCACGGATCAGCGTCAGTATCTCGCTTACTGGAGCGCCTTTTTCGATATATCCCCAGATATCGGCACCGGCATCCGTGACACTGTAATAATTACCCGAATCCAGATTCAAAATAACCGTTTCGCCATCAATGTTTTCATGCACAATAGTCGGTTCGTTAATTTTTAACCGATCTCCATTACCACTCATTGCTCACCTCATTAATCATCAATATTATTAAAGACTCATGCTCTGCGTATCGCGCGGCAAAGCTTCATCTTATGTCGTCATAAAATCATGAATTGCCATAATCTACAAGGACCCGCCAAGATCAATGGCATTTTTTAAGGCAGGGGAAATATAGGGAAGTTCCTCTTGTATGTCAATTATTTTTATCCACAGGATGTTGTGCAGGCAGGCGATACCAAAGATGAGGTTTTCTATTCATATTCCCGGTCATATTACCGGTGTTTGCGTGGATCGTTGTTTACATAGGGCGATAGTGTAAAAAATGACATTTATAAAGATAACCAGTCCGCCGAAGATATATTGCGTTTGGGTTGTCAGATTCTCTGGGTAGATGACCAAAAGCAGATACCGGGTAATAAAATCGCCGCTGTATGAAGCGCTTCCTGCGAGATAGCGGAAATGATTTTCGAGCGGCGTCAGGGGACAAGTCCAGGCGAAAAATTCCACGGCTGCTCCCCAGATTGCCGCTGGCAGGTGCGCAAAAGCAAGCCGCGGCAAGCGGATAACCAGCAGGCCGCCGCAGATGACAAAAGCGATAAATATAAAATGCGCCAAAACAATCGCATCGGCAAATACGTTGTACACATTCGCCTCAAAAGACTAAAGAGGAATGTTATTGTGTTTCTTCGGCAGCCTCGTTTCTTTCTTATCTTTCAGCGCCTCTAAAAGAGCAATGATTTTTTTTCTGGTGTCGCGCGGAGCGATGATTTCATCGATGATGCCCATCGAGGCCGCGAAATACGGATTGTTAAACTTGTCTTCATAGGCGGCGGCAAGCTCCGCTCTTTTGGCCGCGGGATCGGCGGCGGCAGCTATTTCACTGCGATAGATGATGTTGCAGGCGCCTTCCGCGCCCATGACGGCGATCTCGGCAGTCGGCCAGGCCATTACATAATCGGCGCCTAATTGTTTGCTGCACATTCCGATATACGCCCCGCCGTAAGCTTTGCGGATGATAACGGTTATTTTCGGCACGGTCGCTTCCGAATAAGCATGGAGCAATTTGGCGCCGTGACGAATGATGCCCGCCCATTCCTGATTCGTGCCCGGCATATAACCGGGGACATCCGTGAAAGTAACAAGCGGTATATTAAAAGCGTCGCAAAAGCGAATAAAGCGGGATGCCTTATCTGAAGCGTTTACATCCAGAATACCCGCTGCAAAGCGGGGGTTATTGGCAATGACGCCCACCGGTTTCCCCGAAACGCGGATAAAAGCGACAATGATATTTTGCGCCCATAGCTCCGACAATTCAAACATTTCGTTATTGTCGGCCACGGATTTAATAACCTTTTTCATATCGTAAGCCCGGTTGCCTTTATCGGGAACAACCGCGTCCAGTTCCGCGCATATTCTTTGGGCACTGTCTGTGCAATCGCAGAAGGGCAGGGCGCTGTGACAGCTATCCGGCAGGTAGGCCAGCAGCTTTCTGATTTTTTCTATGCAGTCGGCATCGTTTTCCGTAACAGCGTGACAGACGCCGCTTTTTGTTGCGTGAGCAACAGCCCCGCCCAGTTCGTCATGCGAGACTTCTTCGCCGATGACGGCCCTGATTACATCCGGCCCGGTTATGTACATATAACTGCTGTTTTTTACCATGAAAACCCAATCGGCAAGAGCGGGTGAGTAAACGGCACCGCCTGCAGTAGGCCCCATAATGGCGGTAATCTGCGGGATATAACCGGAAGCGATTGTGTTGCGGTAGAAAATTCCGCCATAGCCTTCAAGCGAAGGAACACCTTCCTGAATACGCGCTCCGCCCGAATCGTTGAGGGCTACAAAAGGCTTTTGCGCGGCAATGGCCATGTCCATCACTTTCCATATTTTCTTCGCGTGCATTTCTCCAAGGCTGCCGCCGGAACTGGTAAAATCCTGAGCGGCTACAAAAACAACGCGCCCGTTTACTTTGCCGAATCCCGTAACAACGCCGTCAGAGGGAATTTCTTTTTTGTCCATGCCGAACAGGTCGCAGCGATGCTCAACAAAAAGCTGAACTTCCTGAAAAGTGTCTTTATCAAAAAATAAATCCAAACGCTCGCGGGCGGTCAGTTTATTCAAGCCGTGCTGTTTTTCGATCTGCTTTTCTCCGCCCATTAACTTAAGCTCACAGCTTTTTTTATCAAAGCTGTTGATCTTTTCGTGTGTTGTCGCTTTTTGTAAATCGTCACTCATAAATATTCTCCATTAGAGACTTTTGAAAATGTGCTTTTTTTAGTTAAACCGGTCTGGAAACTATCAAAACTACAGAACATCCATAATATTATTGATTCGGGGGAATATTAGCGTTTTTAATAAAAACTGGCAAGAAGAAATCATGAAATTTACCGGCAAAATTACACGGGAACAAAACAGATTGTATCTGCGAATTCCTTTTTGCCGCTTAACCTTCCAGCATCACCGTATACTCTCTTGCCAGCAACACAGGATCTTCCCGATAGACCTGCCCATACACAGAAATCCACGCGTGTCCTTTGAGCGCGTCCTTATCTTTTCCCGCGCCCACAAACAATCTGCTATCCACGCCATTCTTCCGGCACCAGCGATACAGCACTAGGGAGCGGCGCAAACAGGGGCGCGGCTTACGCAGCAAATGAGCCATCCCAAAACCGCATGCACGCCATAGTTTATCCAGCTTAATCATCACTTCCTCCCGTGAAAGCGGGGAAGAGCCTTCATGACTCATTTCACGAATTCCCGCTAAAATCACGGGCAGCGGTTTTAAGTGAATCATCATCTCATAATACAAAAGCCTGAACAGCGCTCCGGTAATCAGAGGCGCATCCTGCGGCAATTCGTATTTTTTATGCTTCCACAACGTGGTATCCCTGCCAATCTGTATTCTCAATGCAGTTCCCGGCGCTCAAGATGGATGCACATATCGTACATTCAACGCCATATGGAACGAGCGGCGGCTGAACTATAAAAAAGTTCCATTTGTGTGTCAATGTTATTCTTATTAATCATCTGTTCAAAGTGTTTCGGCCAATTCTTCAATCTTAGCCGCAAAATCATCCATATCCGTTCCGAATTTAACAAGCCTGCACTCGATATTTTCGAGCATATCCATTATAAATCCGAACTTGGCCGCTCTGAATTGAGGGCTTGCGCTGGTTATTGTAACAGGAAAGAGACCTCCCGCCAGCTTTGTAGGGTTGATGGATTTTACCTCTGTTTCGGGTTTACCGGTCTGTTCCAGCATGCACAAAGCCGTAAGCGGCGTCCTGCTTTGCCATATTGTTGTTTTTGAGCCGCCTAACTTTAGATAGTGCTCACCGGCTATGACATCATATTCATGACACGCATCCTGCGAAGCAAAAAATTTCGATATGACATCTTGCCGCACCTTAATAATATCCGAAATTGATCCCGCGGAGTATCCCTCGTCTTTAAATATGAACAACTTTTCATCAGTCAGTATCGGCATGCCTTTGTGCATCAGGGCAAATGCCGCTGTAGATTTGCCCGCGCCGGAATTGCCCGTAAAGGCGATCCCTTTACCTTTGACGGAGGCGCAGGAGGCATGCATGGAAAAAATGTCTTTTGATGTTAAAAGCTTGTCTAAAGGGTGTTCGGCGAATAGATATTTCTGGTACGTGGGAAGCATGGCATTGCCGCATATCATCGATATGGCGCTGCCTTTGCTAAAGTCGATCATGCAGCGTCCGGCTCCTGCATAGTCTATCCATTGCCTGTGTCCCTGGGCGTAAGACGAGAAATCAAAGTTCTGATTTACCATCATTATTCCGCTTCTGATCTTATATTCAATTCCGGGCAGTGGAATGATCCGCTCTATTTCTTCTATATCCGCTCCTGTTATTTCCAGGGTAAGCTCCGGCGCGTTTGATCCGTTAAACCCGGGCATTGCGTACCATGAGCGCAGATCCTTCAGGCAGGGGCCCCAGTTCCCGAATATTCTCAATGGCTTGTCAAATGCGTTAAAGATGTAAGAATAAGTCGTCATGATTTCATTAGCCAAGAGTTATGAGATTGTTCTCTTTAAGTGTTAATATCAAATTTTCGAGATCTTTTAGAAGCCTGTCTTTTTCCACATCGAAATCTTTGAGCAGCAATTCGGCAATATCCTGCAAGCTTCTGACGCCGTCTATCTTTTCCCAGAAGGCGCGACCGACTTTATTAAGGCCAAAATACTTTCCGCTCACGGAATTAAGCAGTATGGTCTCTCCTTTTACATCCTTCGATATAATGTCAGGATTTTTTATGAGAACTCTTTCCATAAGATTTTTCTCCTTCTATAATTATTTTTGCAGAAAAAATGAACGTTCTTTCATCAGACGATTACGCGCGACTGCCGCGTAACAACTGACTGCCAATAATGTAAAGGCTGTAAAAAGGCTTCAGATATTTTGGTATCTGAGTGTCTGATCCACGCCAGAATATTACTCCCTGCGAATCAAACAGGAAGCGGGAAATCAACCGCAAGCGGCCGGAAAGCGTTGCTGAACTAAGCGGCATACAAATATATGAAGCCAGCCGCGACCTGTCATCCCGCATAAGGCATCTTTTATAAAAGCGATACTCGCCCGGCAGCATAAAGCTTCGCGGCAGGAATCTGCGCCATATTTTTGAATCTATCCATGAATCACCCATGTAATCGGCGACAAGCCGCAAACAAACGCCCAGCAACTTGCGGCAGTCCCGTGATAAGGCTGTCCTGTATATAAATTCCCAATCAAGATCATTGCCGTATCGCTTGATGAAAAGACCCAGTTCGATAAACCATCTTAATCCGGTGTATTGATGATGGATGGCAAAATGTAATGCCAGATGAATAAACTGCATCTCGGGTGAAAGCCTTTTTGCCGCTGAGCCTCCGATGATGAAAGTGCCGGAATGTTCCCACCATGGAAAGCCATCCAGAGCCAGATAATCATTCATGGGATAGCGCGCCCGCAACCTCCAGTGCAGATCAACATTTACTGTCAGGGCGCCCGCCTTCTTCATAAAGTGCGCCTCGCCGGTGAGATCGGTTAAATTGACGAAATCATCGGGGCTGCCCTTAAATGAAGGAATGACATAATTCGAATAACCGTCAGCCAGCAGGTATTGCAGCGCCTTGAGCCGGTCATCCGGCCGGATAAGCACATCTATGTCGCTCATCGTCCTGGCTGAATCGTCACCATATATGTCCTGCATGTATGACAAACCCTTCAGTATTATATTTTCCACACCAGAGGCAGACAATCCCTTCAGAATCATCGCGCATTGGGATTCATAAAAGGCATTTTGAGCAGCGACGCGGCGGGAGGATTTCCTGAGGGTCTCAATAACCATTGCCGGTATTTCAAAATGAGCTTCGGCCTGAGAAAAAAGTGCATAAAAATATCCGGCCATGCCTGACTTTTGAATCACCTCAACAATTGCCTGCCAATTCACATCATGCCAGTCAGGCACTTTGACGAAAAGCCGCTTACCTGAATTTAATGTGGCAACTATTGACAATATGTTTTCGTTAATCCCCGTCCTATCCATTTCATATTTCTCCGCTGATATCCGGACTGATTTAAAACGTCCGTTGATAAGGCATGTTGACCGGGGAAGTATAGGAGAAGTATCTTTACATGTCAATAGCTCAACACTGTACGCATTTAATCCTGCATATTAAAAAACGGTTCAGATATTAAGCTGGGATTAAGACGGGCCGCTCAATAATTCAAACAAAGTTTTAGCCGAATCATTTTTTTGCGGCCTACGTCAATAAACCGCACCGCCGCATGAATTGGAGAAAATTAATATTGGAGGGAGCATCCATTTGTTAAGGATTCAGACATTCATTTAAAAATATTTTAAGCTTTCTAACATTTTTATATACGTAATAATAAAAATATAGTAAACGTGCAGGGCATCGTATTAAATGTCAGGTATTTTTTCTTGCTATTGGAAAATGTTTAAAATATAAAGTGTTTATTGTGATTGGTAAGGGCGATTAGCTCAGTTGGATAGAGTGCTGGCCTCCGAAGCCAGATGCCGTGAGTTCGAGTCTCACATCGCCCACCAAGTCATCATCCGATAAGATCTAAGAAAGTCCAGAAACCCGTTAGAAATAGCGGGTTTTTTGTTGCTTTTAGTCCAAAGACGTGTTATAAGGTTTTATAAAATACACTCATTTTACGGGTATATTTTCCGAAGATACCCGCACGGGAAAAGACGATACCCGTATTAGGGGAAAACATGAACAAAAAAAATGATTGTTTATCTGATGCCGAAATCAAAGCTGTAAAACATGAAGCCAATCTTTACAGGCTTTACGACGGAGATGGTCTCTGTTTACATATCACACCTTCCGGCGGTAAGTGGTGGCGTTTTAAATATCGCTTTAATCGTAAACAGAAAAGTTTGGCACTGGGAACATATCCTGAAACAGGCCTTGAGGATGCCAGAAGAAACAGAGACGCAGCAAAAGAACTTTTAAGACAAGGGTTCGATCCATCTGCTATTAGAAAAAAAGAAAAAGCACGTGATAGGGCTGAGCGTCTAGAGGCTGAAAAAATACCGTTTGTTCGTGCTACTTTTGACGGAAAAATTGAAGTTTGGAAAGGCAACAACACAATGCGGCTGACATTGGACGAGGCCAGATTTATCGGGCAACTACTTACAAATATAACGAGGTGAGCTTATGTCTTTAAGTGAACTAAAAGTCCGTAACGCAAAACCTAAGGAGAAGTTTTATAAACTGACTGATGGTGATGGTCTTTATATACATGTTACAGAAAAGGGTGCAAAATTGTGGCGGTTTCGCTATCGATTTGGTGGTAAAGAGAAGTTGCTTGCTTTGGGCGCATATCCAGAAATAAGCCTTCTGGATGCACGGCAAAGACGAGATGAAGCCCGGCGGCAGTTAGCCAACGGATTTGATCCAGGCGAGATTCGCAAAGCACAAAAACAATCCACTATTCAAGAAACAGAAACATTCGAGGCGATAGCCAGAGAATGGCATACAAGATTTTTTTCAACTTGGTCTGAAGGATACGCCGAAACACTAATGAGCCGTTTGGAGCTTTATATTTTCCCATGGATTGGCAAAAGACCGATTGCGGAAATAAAAGTGCCTGAATTGTTATCAGTCTTACGGCGTATAGAATCAAGAGGCATATTGGACACTACACAGCGAGTAAGAATTATTTGTGGTCAAGTTTTCAGGTATGCAGTTGTAACAGGCCGAGCCGAACGTGATCCGACAACGGATTTAAAAGGGGCATTACCGCGGCCGCAAAAAATAAATAGAGCGGCAATTACCGAACCTAAGGAAGTCGGGAAACTTCTTAGAGCTATTGACAGTTATCAAGGGAGCTTTGTTGTTCAATGCGCTTTAAAGCTTGCGCCGTTGCTTTTTGTCCGCCCAGGTGAACTCCGTCATGCTGAATGGTCAGAAATAGATTTTGAAAATGCTGAATGGAATATTCCCGGCAGCAAAATGAAAATGAAAGAGCCGCACCTAGTGCCATTGTCAAAACAGGCAATAGAGATACTTGCGGAGCTTAAAAAATTGACAGGTTCAGGCCGGTATGTGTTTCCGGGTAGAACTTCACAACGTCCCATGAGTGATAACGCTATTTTGGCGGCTTTGCGAAATATGGGATACGCAAAAGAAGAAATGTCCGGTCATGGATTCCGGGCAATGGCGCGAACCCTTCTTGATGAACGCTTACATGTCAGACCGGATTATATTGAACATCAGCTTGCCCATGCAGTCAGAGACCCGAACGGACGCGCTTATAATCGGACATCTCACCTTGATGAAAGACGGAAGATGATGCAGGAATGGGCGGACTATTTGGACGGATTGAAGGTCGGGGGGAAAGTTTTGACATTCAGCAATACTAAAGGTATTTAATGAATTCTCACTGACTGTTCAAAAATTTACACTTGAACAAGATGATTTATTTTTCTACTAATTTTCGTATATCTGAAATTCTCCAAACAGTAGTTCGTTTGCCAAGTTTAACAGGTTGAGGAAATCTTCCCTCTTTGACGCCTGCCCACCAACTAGATTTTGAAATCGGGATAATCGCTGGCGTTGTTTTGTTGCCAACAATTTGATTCAATCGTAAAAATCCTTCAATTGATAAATCATACATTTTTTAACTCCCCTTTATTACTTGTAAATAGTGTGACATATGCTAAAATTTCTTGATTAAATATATTAAGAGACTTCTTTCAACGTAAAAGACCTCTTGCCCATGTGATTGCTTCTATTTCTTCTTTTTTGAAGTGTATCAGTTTGCCAACTCTATAATGAGGGATATCGTAGATCATCGCATAGAGCGTCTTCACTTTTATCTTGAGATAACGGGACAAATCTAAAATATCCCAATAGCTGTTATCAAATATCTGATTCACCGACATAACCTTACCGTCTTCTTCGCCATCCCAATTAATTATTTTTAGCTTTTAAACAAACTGTCAGCCTGTGCAGTAATAAAAAGTAGGCTGGTATGACAAATGGAATTGACCAGATAAAAAACGAAGCGAACATATAAATTTCTTCAACAAAACCATCTACCGGTTTAACCAAAGTAGATAGGAGAGGAAAAATAAAAGTGACGGCAAATGATATTACAAACATATTAAAAAAATGCCCTCCGGGACTTTCAATAAAGTTTTTCCAGATAACCTCGCTTTGGCGTGATAAATTATCCTGAATAAAATTTAATTTATTTCCCATCCTGAAAATATTTTCACTTACTTTTTCAAGATCGCTGTCTTCATTTCTTCTTGTTTGATTCATTGAATCCAGCGCTGCCACCAGTGCGGAAAAATGTGATTCGATGAGCGCAATTTTATCGAATAATTTCTCATCTTTTTGAGATCCATTTTTTGAAGATTGTTCTTGAATTATCAGATTCAAATTTTCAATTTGGTCGGAAATAACATCCATCTTCAACGGAATTTTATAATTGTCGTCGAATAGATATTGAGTCAAAATGTTTTTGCCAATCTCTGCCGCTGTTGTATTTTCTTTGGCAGCCATTTCGTTAATTTTCGTGCTCAATTGATCCCCTAACTTAATATGAACTATCTCCATATATTCTCTCCTTTTTGTTTGCATTTGTTTAAACTGTATTAACGTAATAAATACATGTAGTTATGTATTGTTTTGTTGTCATTCCTTAAAACGTACTCGCCAAATAAACACATAATTATTTCAACACCTTATGATTTGCCGGTTCTTAATTTGTTTACATTCAGCAACCGACGTTTGCGTAACGTGTCCTAGAAACACGCGTCCTTCTGTACATTGAATCCACATACCCTAAATCTCTATTTCCATTGACGCAGACGGCGCTGGCAATCTCTCTGGAGATTGATCTTTTGTTTTGATAATAAATTCGTCTTTTTGATTTATTTCTCTATCAGATTCGCGATCAGCTTTAGATGATGAACGATCAAAAATGAGATCAGTTATGTCAATTCTGCCATAATTTTTGGCAGATTGATCTTTTGTTTTAATAATCAATTCGTCTTTTTGATTTATTTCCCTATCAGATTCGCGATCAGCCTTAGATGAAGAACGATCAAAAATGAGATCGGTTATGTTAATTCTGCCATCAGTATTGAGCGATAAATTTTTGTCATGGTGATCAAAAGTTGAACTTTTTTCCTGTTCAATTTTTGATCTTTCTATGTATTGATTTCTATCATCAACATAGAGATGCAGATCGATTATTGAACGTGAACCGGCCACATAAAATTCATTCCGGTTTGTCCGTTCGCCTGATCCGTTTATGATAACATTGTGACGACTTTCACCCTGGCTTTTATAAACAGTGACCGCCCAGCCTCGATCATAATATTTATTGTTTTGCGGATCGATAATTACTTTTTTATCGCCTTCCAGAGTTGCATGTATTCTACCGTCATGTTCGATTGAATTTATTGTACCGGCATAGCCGTTTTTTACTTCGGTAAAACTTTTTCCATCATCACTTAAAACTTTATCTCTTTTGTTCAGGATGATTTGTTCACCTTCGGCAAATGCCACTGTTTTTTCCTGATAAACGGAAAG
>Ga0326728_10007679_pt1 | contig 27419 bp, 24 predicted proteins | sample MB3enrmetagenome_FD_207602 | JGI IMG/M metagenome (GOLD analysis project Ga0326728, IMG submission 207602) | Lab enriched peat soil microbial communities from McLean, Ithaca, NY, United States - MB31MN | ecosystem: Environmental > Terrestrial > Soil > Wetlands > Peat | place: USA: New York...
GCAGTTCTTCCATGGTGAATGCGTCGGGTAAGCCGTTGAGGACCTCCTGGTTGAATGTGCCCATGAGGCGGAGTTCCTGCAGCTTGCGTTGGAACAGGGGTTTTTCAAACGTCGAGTTGGGCACTTGCATCGGCTCGAGGCTGTAGCGGGAGGGCAAGTCCATGGTGATTTTACTGTCGGCGTCCAGTAACCCGCTGCGAAAAGCGATCGAGGAAACGTGCCCCTCTGCGGTGGCTCGCAGGCTCAAAATGAAACGCAACGATCCGGGTGGCACATTCGACTGATCCAGGTGCGGCACCATCGAGGGATTGAACAACGCGGCGGCTTCGAGCGAATACTCGTGAGTAAAATACCCGCCGAGCAACAACTTTCGTTCCTCGGACAGTCTTTGACCATCGAGCACATAAGGGCTGACCTCGTCAAACCGCCGGCGAAGGAATTCGTCGATCTTCAGTTGGCGGTCGCCGAATTCGGCCCGAACCCCATCCAGAAGGGCATGGACCTGGTTCTCGGGAAGAGCCATGACCCGGGCGGTGATCTTAATGGAGCGCTGGTCGCTCATGAAACGAAACGGGCGGGCCAGCACATGCGTGGGGTCCGGGTCCAAAGTGACTGTGCTGCGTTTTACGTCTATGGGTTTCATTGGGCGATGGTGGCTGCCACACCGGCCCGTTGAACGCTAGTCGCGGTATTTTGTACCAGCCGCATTTCCGCCAGCGACAGGAGAAAGGCCAGCGTGGATTCGGCTCCCTGGTTTTCGTTGCTCCGGTCCGCGTGCAGCCCATCGCGGCAGCCGCCAGTGTGGCGGGCGTAGAGTTCCAGCCCGAGATCGTTCCAGCCGAGGAACCAGTCGAAGGCGCGTTGCGCCTGTTCATACCACCACGGGTCGGCTGTGGCGCGGTAGGCTTCCAGGCAAGCCGAGACGGTGGTCTGAGCCTCGATGGGCTGCTGGTCGAAGTCCGCGCGCCGGCCGTTACGGTTATAGAATCCGTTGCTGCCGATGGGCCGCAGCCGGCCATGCCGCGAGGTCTGAACGCCCACCAGCCAGCGCAACGCCCGCATGCCTCGTTCCGACACGCTGTTTTGCCCGGTGGCGCGTCCGCTGACAATCAGGGCGTGGGCCAGTTTGGCGTTGTCGTAAGTCAGACATTCTTCAAACCAGGTCCAGCCGGGCTCGGCGACCTGGTCGAAGATCGCCACCAGCCGCTCAGTCAGCTCTTGGCGGACATCCTGGGCTACGCGGTCCCCCTTCATGCGGCGCAGATATTCGTGAAGGCCAATGAGGCTGAATGCCCAGGCGCGCGGCGAAGTGAAGCCCGTCACGACCGGCAGCGCCCGAGTGAACAGTCGTTCGGCCATCATCTGGGAACTCCAATGCGGGGAGCGCCCCACCGCCGTGCCCAGCGCCCAGATCGCCCGGCCTTGACAATCTTCGGACCCCTGTTGGTCCAGCCAACGGCGGTCGACTCCCAGGAAATTGTGGAAACGCGCGGTTTTTGAATCGAAGGCAAAGTCCAGGAACGCGGCGTAGGTTGTGGCCAGCGCCCGGACCCGCTTGGGAGCTTCTTCCAACTGGCCGAGCAACACGGCCAGAATGAGGGCGCGGGCGTTGTCGTCGGTGCAGTAGCCTTCGGAACGATTCGGCGCGGTGAGGCTGGCATGCTGGAAAATGCCCGTGGAATCGGTCATACGGTACAGATGGTCCAGATTCAGCTCCGGCGATTCAAACGGCCGGCGGACGACATCTCTGGCGGCGACAGATTCGCGGGGCGCCGCGGCAGCCTGCCGCCGCGCCAACTCGAAGGAGCGCATGTACAGCCCCGCCGTATTGCTCCACACCATGGTGCGGCCCAGTCTATAAGCGTTATCGCTCATGGCGGCGCGGCGCGTTTCATCGCGCAACAACCCGCTCACCTCGCGCGCCACAGCCGCCGGGTCGGCGAATGGCACCAGTACCCCACGTTGGTCCGCCAACAATTCGGCGGCATGCCAATACGGCGTCGAGATCACGGCTTTGCCCGCGCCGAACGCATACGCCAATGTTCCCGAGGTTATCTGCGCCTCGCCCAGGTAAGGAGTGATGTAGAGGTCCGCCGCTCCAATGAACTCGGTCAGTTTCTTCAACTCCACAAAGCAGTTGTGGAAGATGACGTGGTTCTGGAGCCGGTTCTTCTCGACGATGGCCTCCAGGCTGAGCCGGTATTCGTCGCCTCGCGTGCGCAACTCATTGGGGTGCGTGGCGCCCAGCACAATGTAGACCACGTCGGGAAACTCCGCCACGATATCGGGGAGCGCATTGAGCACATGTTCAATCCCCTTGTTCGGCGACAGCAGCCCGAAAGTCAGCAACACCTTCTTTCCGCTCAAGCCAAACTGTCCCTTGTAACAATCCGGGGCGGCGAATGGCACGTCGGGAATGCCATGCGGGATGAGATCGATCTTGGCCGCGGGCGCCTGGTACACCTCCTGCAAGAGGTTTCGTCCCCGCTCCGTCATGACCACCAGCCGGGTCGAGTATGCGATCAATTCCCGCATCACGCGGAGTTGGTCGGCGTTGGGCGTGCGGAGAACGGTGTGGAGGGTGGTGACGACCGGCGCTGTCAACCCGCGCAGGAGGGTTAATAAGTGGCTGCCGGCCGGCCCGCCGAAAATTCCGAACTCGTGCTGAAGGGAGACGACGTCCACGTCGCTGGAGTTGAGGAAGTCGGCGGCGCACCGGTACGATTCCAGATCCTGCTCCTCAATCTCGAAGCGAACGACGTCCGGATACCGGTAGCAACCCTCGATGTCATTGACCGGCACGGCGAAGCAGTGGTTTTGGGGCTGGTGCGCCGCCACAGCTCCCAGCAGGTCGGATGTAAACGTGGCAATGCCGCACTTGCGCGGCAAGTAGTCTCCGAGAAACGCGATGGTTCGAGTGCTGGAGGCTGTTTTCACAACTAGGACACACCTTTCTGTTCTTTGCCACCACCGGTCATTCACGCGGCATTGCCGAGACTCTCGCCGAGAGATTCCGCTCTCTCCTGCCGGTCCCGATCGGCAGCCTCCTGGCACTGAATGCACAGTAACGCCCACGGCAAGGCCGCGAGGCGTCTTGGGCTGATCGCCAATCCGCACTCGGCACAGGTTCCAAAGCTGCCGTCGCGAATCCGTCCCAATGCGGCTCTTATCTGACGCAACAGGTGGGACTCGCGGTCTACGTTTCGCATCGCCAACTCGCGTTCCGACGCGTACTGAATCTCGTCCATCTGGTCCGCGCTCTTCTCGATTGCGATTCCGTCCCGATTTTGCAATTCCCGAGCCAGTTCAATTGCTTTTCGCTCGAGGATCTCCTGGACCCCGCCCATCCCGGTCGATACTACCTGCATGACAGTCCCTCTTTCGTGCGTTAGGGTGCTAACCGTCCTTTGCACGAGACGGTCCAGAGTGGAACCCCTGCATTTGAAGGATGAATCCGCTGAGCCAGCGTGCCGATGGCAGAGATTCACCGGCGCTGGAGTGCAGTATTTGCACTAGAGTGCGGAATTTGCCGCCGCGCATAGCTCCAACCCCAGAGATCGCCGGTAGGCGTGGTGGTCACGAACGTGCCTTCAACCCTGCAGGAGAAAGCTATGCGGTATATCAAACGAACCATTCCGCGGATGGCGGTTCTGCGGAAACTCGGGCACTCCGCCGCTCTCGGGCTGTTGCTTCTATTCCCGGTCCCCGCCGTTTACTCATATTCGGTTCTCACCCACGAAGCCATTATCGATTCGACCTGGGACACTGCCATCAAACCACTGCTAGTCAAACGGTTTCCGGCTGCCACCGTGGAGGAGTTGACCGGAGCGCACGCATTCGCTTATGGAGGATGCATTATTCAGGACTTGGGGTATTATCCGTTCGGCAGCAAGTTTTTCAGCGATTTGACGCATTACGTCCGGAGCGGCGATTTTATCCTCAACCTGATCCGCGAATCCCAAGACCTCGATGAGTACGCTTTCGCACTGGGAGCGTTGTCGCACTACGCCGCCGATAATAATGGCCACTCCCTGGCCGTCAACCGGGCCGTTCCGTTGTTCTACCCGGAGTTGGGCCGGAAATTCGGAAAGGTGGTAACGTACGCCGACGATCCGCATTCCCACGCCCAGACAGAGTTCGCTTTTGATGTCTTTCAGGCCGCCAAGGGCCGCTACGCCTCCGCGGCATTCAAGAGCTTCATCGGATTTGAAGTGGCAAAACCCTTGCTCGAGCGGGCGTTCCTGGATACCTATGGGATGAGACTGGAAAAAGTGTTCCTGGACGTCGATCTCACCATCGGATCGTACCGCCGCGCGGTCGGGACGGTTCTGCCGGCTCTTACGAGAGTCGCCTGGCAAATCAAGAAACAGGAAATCAGGAAAGACGCCCCCAGTGTTACGCGTAAGACGTTCCTCTACAATTTATCCCGTTCCAGCTACGAAAAGAACTGGGGCGCTACCTATAAGAAACCGGGGGTCCGGTCGAAGGTCCTGGCAACTGTATTCCGCGTCGTGCCAAGGGCCGGGCCGTTCCGGCCGCTGTCGTTCAAGAGGCTGACACCCGAGATCGAACAAATGTACATGGCCAGCTTCAATTCGACGATTACGCATTATCGCGACCTGCTTTCGGAACAGAATGCGGGCCGTCTGAACCTGCCGAACGACAATCTCGACGTGGGAAGTGTCACCGCAGCGGGGAAATATACACTGATGGATGCCGCTTATTCGGAGCTACTGCACAAGTTGCAGGGCCACTACACGGAAATACCGCCAGAACTTCGAAGCGATATTCTGGCTTTCTACAGCGGCCCTGGCCTTGCGAATTCGACCAAGACTAACGCCGGCGATTCGGCCAGGGTGGTCAAAGAGCTCGATCAACTGCGGGCCGTAGACCCGGACCTGGCGCGCACCGGCAGCCACGACGTGGCGGGCGGCAGCCTGCGCAACACGGAGGTGTCCGCGGAAGTCGGAGCTCCCGCTCGCCAATGAGCGATTCAACCTGGAGTTCGAGGCTCGCGAGGCACGCCCGCTGGTTGCTGCTGGCGCCGGTGCTGGCGGCGATTTCCGCGGCCTCCGGTCAGGAGCCGGGCGACGAAGCATTGAAACCCCTGGCCACGGGGTTCGCCAGGAACATCCTCCAGGATCAGAAAGCCATCTGGACCAGCCCGTTTCACATGACGCGCCAGGACGCCCAGTGGTGGCTGACTTTCGGCGCCATCGTGGGCGCGGCGGTGGCGACGGATCGCCGCGGTTCGCAACAACTGCCGAATACCGCGGACCAACGGAGGTTCAGCCGGGACATCTCGCAGGTGGGCGCCGCGTACAGCCTGATTCCCATACTGGGCGGGTTTTATGCGGCCGGAGTTCTGGCGAAGAGTGCGAAGTTGCGCGGCACGGGACTGCAGGGCGGCGAGGCGGTCGCCGATGCATGGATTGTGTCCGAAGTCCTCAAATACGCAACCGGCCGGCAGCGGCCTCTGGTAGGGGATGGAGGCGGGCACTTCTTCCACGGAGGCGATTCGTTCCCGTCCGGCCACGCCATCGAAAGCTTTGCCCTCGCCTCGGTAATCGCGCATCGTTGGCGCCACAAAAAGGCGGCCGTAATCGCCGCGTATGGGCTCGCAACCCTGGTGAGCGCCTCTCGCTTCAGCGGCCAAAAGCACTTCGCCTCGGACATCGTGGCGGGAGGAGGCATGGGGTGGTTTATCGGCAGGCATGTGTCCGAAACGGAATAGCGTAGGTCCAGGGCAAGCTAGAACATGCCCTACCAAGATGCCAGGAGCGCGAGGCGATCCACATATGCCTGTACGCCAAATAGAACGGCACCGCACCGGACGCGTCGCCTGGCTGCGCGCGGCGGTATTGGGCGCGAACGACGGGATCCTTTCGACGGCGAGCCTGGTGCTCGGTGTCGCGGCGGCACATGCGACGCACGGCAACGTGATGGTGGCGGGGGTCGCCGGCATGGTCGCCGGGGCGATGTCGATGGCGGCGGGTGAATACGTGTCGGTGCACTCGCAGGCCGACACCGAAAAAGCCGACCTCAAACTGGAACGCGCGGAGTTGCGGACGGACAACGAGGGCGAGCACCAGGAACTGGCGGCCATCTACGTGGCTCGCGGGCTCGAATCCACGCTCGCCAAGAAAGTTGCCGAGCAACTGATGGCCCATGACGCGCTAGGCGCGCATGCCCGCGACGAGCTGGGCATCTCCGCGGCTTTCAGCGCGCGTCCGATTCAAGCTGCGCTGGCGTCGGCCGGCAGCTTCGCCGTGGGAGCGGCGATGCCTCTGCTGGTCACTGCCATAGCCCCGGAGGCGGGTCTGATCCTGTTTGTCTCTGGAACTTCCCTGTTGTTCCTGGCGCTACTGGGAGGGTTGGCTGCGCGCGTGGGCGGTGCAGGTGTGATGCTGGGCGCCATGCGCGTCACGTTTTGGGGCGCTTTAGCCATGGCGCTGACTGCGGGCGTCGGGGCACTGGTCGGAACCGCTACCGCTTAAAGCTCTCAGCTATCGGCGGTCAGCTATCAGCCAGGCCGGCGCGGCTGGCCGCTGAAAGCTGAGAGCTGAAAGCCGGCCGCCGACCGCCGCGAGGTCGCCTCTCAGGTAAACGTCGATTCTCTGTTCCATCTCGACCGGAAACCGCGGCGCGGGGCCTACCAGCTTTTTGCGGTACGCGGCGGTTACGATTTCCTGGAACACCGGGAGCGCAGCCCTGGCGCCAGTCTCTTTCGCTCCCAGGGAATGGTTATCGTCAAAGCCTATACGGACGGCCACCGTGATTCCGTCGGGACCGTAAGTGGACCCCACGAAGAGCGCGTCCCGGAACTCGTTTGTGGTCCCCGTCTTTCCCATAACCGCGAAAGGGAAACCGCCGGAATCCAGTGCGTGAGCGGTGCCGCCGGGTATGCGCACGACGCCGCGCAGACCCTCCTGAATGAGCGCCAGCGCGTCGCCATCGACATCGACGGGAGACGACCGGTGTCCGCCATCGGCGATCACCTCGCCCGAATCCAGGACGATCTTGCGGATCACATGCGGCTGGGTGAGCGTGCCCGATGCGATGGTGCGGTACGCATTGGCGAGTTCCAGCAGGTTCACTTCGGATGCCCCCAAGGCCGTTGTAGCGTAAGGGTGCAAGGGCGTCTCGATCCCCAGATTGTGCGCGGTCTCGAGGACGCTGGCAATGCCAATCTGCTGAGTGATCCAGATCGCGACTGCGTTTCTGGATTCCGCCAGCGCCATGCGGAGGGGAATCATGCCCTTGAATTGGCCATCGTAGTTCGCGATCCATTTCGCATCCTGGTCTTCGCCGTTGGAAACGCTGATGGGTTCGTCGGGCACCGTGGTGTCCAGATTGAATGTGCCTTTCTGAAAAGCCGCGAGATACACAATGGGCTTCATGGCAGACCCCGGTTGCCGCAGCGACTTCGTCACGCGGTTGAAGTCGCTCGAGGCGCTGGAGCGGTCTTTGTAGAACTGGCGGCCGCCCGTCTCGGCGAGGATGCTCGCATCGCGGTTTCTCAGCACGACCACCGAACCCTGGACCAGCCCGCTGGCCCTGGGGTGCCGCTGCTCATAGAGCGAGAGCCCGTGCTCCAGTGCCTGGTTCGCAATTTGCTGCACCTGGGCGTTCACCGTCGTGTAAACCTGGATATGCCCCTGCAGCAGGTCCTTTTCGGTGAGGTCGGCATGGGCGCCTTTGAGTTCGTCGAGAACGTTGTCCACCACGGCGGACGCCACGATGGCCTTCTGCTTGTGCTGCGCGACCGTCTCAATGGGGCGCCGGCTGGCCCCCCTGGCCCGGTCCGGCGAAATGAAACCGCGCGCCACCATGAGCGCCAGTATTCGATTCCTGCGCTCGAGGACTTTTTGAGTTGGGCTGGCGTTGGGCGCGTAGTAGCGAGCCGACTTCGCGGTGCCCGCCAGGAGCGCCGCCTTGTCGGCATCGTCGGCGGTGAAGGTGGCGAGCGGCCGGGCAAAATAGTATTCCGCCCCCCTCGCGAACCCGTACTGACCGTTCCCCATGTAGATCAGGCTGGCGTATCGGGCCAGGATTTCTTCCTTGGCGCGACGCTTCGAACCGAAACGCGCCCGCATCTCTTCTTCGAGCCATAGCGATAGCCGGATCTCCTCCAGCTTCCGAAACAGCATGTTGACGGTTCGCGCGCCGACCACCGACGACAGCGCGCGAGCCAGGATCTGGCTGTGCCGGAGCTGATCGCTGTCTTCTTGAGCCGTCATGGTCTTGAGAAAATAACCGCGCACGAGTTGTTGGGTGATGGTCGAGCCGCCTTGTGGGAAGATGGCGGCGCTATTGGCCGAGTCTCGTTTTCCCATCTTGGTAAAGCGCCCCAGCAGATTCAATATCTTGAGTTTGCACACTACGCGAACAAATCCGGAGTAGTCGATTCCGTTATGCGAGAAGAAATTCTTGTCCTCCGCGGCGAGGATGGCGCCGCGAAGGATGGGCGGAACGTCCTCATACGTGGTGATCTCGCGGTATTCCGAGGCCATCTCGATGAACGGCCGGCCGTTGACATCGTAGACGTGACCGATCGTGGGAAACTCAAACCGGCTGAATGCCTCCAGGTCGGGCAGGTTGGTTCGATCGAAATAGATGTAATGAATGACGCCGGCAACCAGAGTGGCCGCAATAATTGCCGTGCCGGCTAGAACGCGAACGGCGCCGCGCCGCCAGGGCAGTCTGTTGAGGCGGTTGCGTGTGTCGAGGAAACGCTGGGTCAGGTTCATCGCGCCGCCGGAGGCTCCTGGTCGGTGGGAGTTCCTACCAGGGCGCGATAGAACGCCACCGCCCGGTTGATCGAGGAAGCCGCGTGTCCCGGTCCCGTGGCCAGCCGGCTCGCGTTCCGTCCGATGCGCGTGATGCTGTAGTACCGCCAGACGCTGTCCGATTCGCGATCCAGAAAGTAGATCGACTGCATCTCGCCCGGATGGAAGAGTGTCACGAACCAATAGCGCATGATGCCGACATTCTCGACATCGAAGACCAGCCGGTCTGCCGAAACCTCTCCCATGTGCATTCGGTAGATGGCCGCGCCGGAGAGATTATCGACCTGTTCCATGTAGAGTACCGTGCCTTCCTTCATCTCATCGGGCGTGAAGTCCTGGCGGTGTTGAGTTGCCTCGGGGCCGGTTAAAGCGTGGGCGTTCACAATTAGTGTTTGCCATTGCTGGTGAGTGGTCGACCAGTAGCGCATGCCCACGAGTTCTGAAATGGCCCCGATGTGGCGAAGCAAGCCCTCGGCGCCCGAGGTATAACGAAATCGCGCGACGGTGGTGATCAACGTGGAAAACCCCACGTCGGACCAACCGGTGCACGCGGGTGGCTTCCAGTCGCGGCCGAAGGCAGATTCGCTCCAGAACGTGACGGTGGGCGAATTATCCAGACCAGGATAGGGCGGAACGGATTCCATTCCGCAGGGCGGCTGCGGTCCCGATTGCGCATAGCCGTGGGCCTGGCAGAGCAGCATCACCGAGACTACAAACCGAATCATTGTTGCCGCCCGCGCCAGGGTTTGTCTGTGGGGCAGCTTGTCAAGCTGCGCGCCGGTTGGAAACCGGCGCCTGGCGGGTTGACAACCCGCCGCAGGCTGCCAGCCTGCCCCACATGACCTAGCTCCAGTGCCCCTCGACCAGAACATAGCCGCCGTTCCTGTGAACCCAGTGATGGGCTACCCAGCGGGCATGCGCCCGCGGTGGCTGTTCCCACCTGCCTGCGGTCCACACGTATCTCTGGCCATCCCAGTTGTGATATCCCGAAATCCACACATGGTTGCGACTGGGTGGGGGACCCCGCCTCTCGATCACCATGCGCGGCGGCGCAATCTTAACCACAAACTCGGCCGCCATGGCGCTGAAAGCCAGGGCGCCCGCAAAAACCAATCCGATCGCTCGCTTAAGAATCATTTTGAGCACTCTCCCAGCTTTAGCAATGCACGTGCGTGGCCGTATGCAAACAGGTGACTCGCCGCAAGGCGGCTACGCGGGTACCGGCAAAAGCTGCATTCGAGTGCATTACTTTTGCCTGTTGGCTCAAGCAGGCGCTAGAAGATGGACACATTGCGACGGCGTTGGTTTGGCCCCACATCTGCTCTAAGGGTGAATGGAGAAAAGGACGTCTTATTGTGAAGACTCTCACTCATTGGCCCGCGCTGCTGACGATGGTTGCCGCCGCGATGCTTGCAGGGTGCTCACAGACCGTGAAAAGGAGATAGACAATGCTGATACTGCTGATCATTTTGTTGTTGGTTCTAGGTTGCGGTGGCGGGTACTACGGCCATAGCCGTTGGGGTTACGGCGGGGGTGCGGGCCTAGGGCTAGGCACCATATTGCTAATCCTGCTGTTGGTCTACATGCTTGGGATTATCCACTAACAGGATGCTGAAGAAGACCGAAACCGCGTGCTGAGGCGCGCGGCTCGGAAACGCGGCCGCGTGTTTGCAGGCTGCGGCTGTCCCTCAAATGCTGCGTCTGCCAAGACCAATGAAACACGACATGGCTCCCGCGGGGCTCGCTTCACGGCCGCGGCCGCGGGGCGAGGCGGGGGCCATCGTCCTGTTCGGAACCATCGCGGCACTGTACTTTGCGCGCGAGATCTTCATCCCCTTCGCATTCGCTCTGGTTCTGACGTTTCTATTGACTCCAGTGGCGGCGCTTCTCCAGAGGTGGCACGCCGGCCGGGTAGTGTCCGTTCTCGCGACCGTTCTGGTGGCGTTGGCGGCGGCTGGCGGCATTGGCTGGATCATCGCGAACCAGTTGGTTGACGTGGCCAATCAGCTCCCTCAGTACCGCGAGAACATTCACGCCAAGATTGCAGCATTTCATTTCCCGGCCACGGGGCAGGTAGGCCTGGCCGCCAAAAGCGTGCAGGAGGTTGCGCAGGAACTCACCAGCCCGGGCGAGCCTTCCCCGCCCTTGCTTCCGCAAGGTCCGAATCGGAAGCAGTTCAAGACGCCGCCTGCGCCCCCGTCTCCGGTTCCCGTTCGAATCGTGGCGCCCGCCACAAGCGGATGGACGGAGCTTCGCGATCTGGGCACACCGGTTCTTGCGCCGCTGGGACGGGCGGGATTTGTCCTCGTCTTTACGGTCTTCATGCTGCTCAAGAGAGAAGACCTGAGGAACCGTCTTCTGCGGCTAGCCGGGCTCGGCCGGTTGAACGTCATGACGCAAGCGCTCGACGACACGTCTGGCCGGGTCAGCCGATACCTGCTGATGCAGGTGCTGGTCAATGCGGGCTTTGGAACCCTGTTTGGCGCCGGTCTCTACTTCATTGGCGTGCCCAACGCAGCGCTATGGGGCGCGGTCGCCGGCATCCTGCGAATTGTCCCGTACGTGGGAACGACCATTGCGGCGACGCTACCGATCGCGCTCTCGTTGGCCGTCTTCGATGGATGGCTCAGGCCGCTGTGCGTGTTCCTGCTGGTGGCGGGCCTCGAACTGATCATCGCCAACTTCGTCGAACCGTGGCTCTACGGCACCCGCGTGGGAATCTCTTCCCTGGCGCTGCTGGTGTCGGCGGTCTTTTGGACCGTTCTGTGGGGACCGGCGGGCCTGATCTTGTCTACGCCCCTGACGGTGTGCGTCGTGGTTCTGGGGCGCTATGTCCCCCAACTGTCATTTCTGCATACGCTGCTGGGAGATGAACCCGTTCTCGCGGCCGAAGCTCAGGTTTACCAGCGGTTACTCGCCATGGATCAAGTGGAAGCACATGCCATCGTCGGCGAGTCGTTTAAAGGAAGGCCCCTGGTGGAGTTGTACGACTCCGTGCTCATCCCGGCTTTGAGCATGGCCGAACAGGACCGGCACAAAGGAGCGCTGGACACAGCCAGGGAAGAGTTTCTCTTTCTCAGCATCAACGAGATGATCGTCGAGTTTTCCGAGTATCAACTGGAGGCCAGCTCACTCGAGGAAGACACGAAACATCCGACCGCCAGGGTACTCTGTCTCCCGGCCTATGATCGGGCCGATGAGGTGACGGCCGCCATGCTGGCCCAGCTCCTGGAGCAGAAGGGGTTTCCGACTCTGTCCCTGCCCATCCTCGGGTCCTCACCCGACGACTGGCTCGCATTGCTGGAAGCCGGGGGAAACGACATCATCTGCATCTCGGCGTTGCCGCCTTACGCGTTCGCGCCGGCGCGGGCCATGTTCAAGCAGATCCGGGCACGGTTTCCAGAACTCAAAGTGGTGGTTTGCATCTGGGGATTCAGCGGCGACACGGACAAAGCCAAGGCTCGTTTCGAGCGGTCTCAACCCGATCGCTTTTCCACCAGCCTCGCGGAGGCCGTGGGGCATGTTCAGGAACTCGTTTGTCCCAAGCCGGAGGCGACACCGATAGTCGCGTGACCAGGCGAGTGGACTGTCCCGGCGGAGACGGGCGCGTCCGCACTGGGACAGTTTGCTACGCCCCAGGATTCTGTTTGGCCCCAAATCTGCTCCAGTAGGAGTTTTACAACGGAGAGAAACAAATGAACCAAAGCACGAAAGATCGAATCGAAGGCGCGATTCATGAAGTGAAGGGCAAAGTCAAGGAGACGGCCGGCCAAGCCATCGGCAATCCCGACTTAGAGCTTGAAGGCCGAGCCGAGAATCTTGGCGGTAAGGTCCAGAAAAAGGTGGGCCAGGTTGAACAGGTGTTCGAGAAGTAGACTATGCGATGGATTCTAGTAGTGTCGATGGGAGCGGCTATGGCGGCTCGCGGTCTGGCGGCGACCGACGCGCAGTGCAATGAGATCTTGCAGCGCGGGCTGAACGCCAAAAACCCCGAGACGCGCCAACAGGCGGTAGCCGCGTTGAGCCTGGCGACCGGGAGCGGGCCGTTGTTCGACCAGCTTGAGCGGATGTTGCAGGACAAAGATGTCCAGGTGCGGCAAGCCGTGGTGGCCAGCCTGGCGGACGTGAAGAGCGAGCGCGGTACGGCGGCGCTGCACAAGGCTTTGGAGGACCCCGTGCCGGAAGTGAGTTTCGCCGCGGCCAAAGCACTGTGGGCCCGCCATGACCCGGTTGGCCGGACCGCGCTGCTGGCGATTCTGGAAAAGGAAAGCAAATCCTCATCCAACTTCTTCTCCAAAGAGAAACGCCAGGGCCTGCGCATGATGCACACGCCGCGCACCACCTTCCTGTTTGCCGCCGAGCAGGGGATTGGGTTCGTTCCGTTGCCTGGACTGGGCGAAGGGGTTGCTTCCATGCAGGGGATCCTGGCGAGCTCGGGCGTCCCGGGACGCGCATCGGCGGCTTTACTGCTGGGCGCCGACCGGGATCCAGCCACCATCGAGGCGCTCCGGGATGCGCTCACCGACAAGGATGCGTCCGTGCGGGCCGCGGCGGTGCATTCCATCAGTCTGCGCAACAACCCTGCTTTGAAAAAAGAACTGGAACCGCTGTTGACGGACGACAAGGAGTCCGTGCGCCTGCGTGCCGCCGCGGGTTACCTGAGATTGTCCGCGATTGAGGCCGGCAGAGTGAAATAGAAGGTCGAACCCGCCCCGGGCGTCGATTCCAGCCAGATCCGACCGCCCTGCCACTGGACGGCCTTCTTGCAGAATGCTAAGCCCAGTCCGTGCCCGGGGTGTTCTTTCCCGTGCAGGCGCTTAAACACTTCGAAAACGCGATTCTGGAATGCGGGCTCTATACCGGGACCGTTGTCCGCCACGGAAAACACCCAATCGGAATCCTCCCGCCGGGATGAAATGTGAACGCGCGGAACAGGGGCGCCGCAGTATTCGACGGCATTTCGAATCAGATGGCGCAGAACCTTGGTCAGTACTTCGAAGTCCCCCGTCACCGCCGGCAGCGGGTCGTGCGTGACCACTGCGCGCCGTTCGGTTAGCTGCTGATCCGTCGAGAGGAGCGCCTGGCGAAGAACCGCTTCCATGTCGGTCCGCGAGGCCTGCCGGTCGCCAGTACCCGCGGCCCAGTAGTCCACCATATCGGCGAGCAGCGACTGCATTCTGGCCGCTCCCTGCTGGATGCGCTCGAGGAATACACTGGCGTCGGAATCGAGGCGGCCGGCATAGGTTTCTACCATCAGTTGACTGAATGAGGCCACGTCCCGGAGAGGCTCGCGCAGGTTGTGAGCTGCCATCGAGACAAACTCTTCGAACTCCGCTTCGAGCGCCGCGCGTACGCGCTCGATTTCAACCTCCATCCGGTCTTGATCGGGGTCACCCATTTTCACTCAGCGCGCCGCGGTCGGTTCCCTGAGGGGGACTGTGAATTTGAACGTAGCGCCGCGCCCGGCTTCCGATTCCACCCAGATCCGCCCACCCTTGCGCTCCACGATCTTTCTGCAAAGCGCCAGACCAATGCCCGTACCGGGGATTTCGCTTCCATGCAAGCGTTTAAACATGCCGAACACCCGGTCGGCGTCTTGCGGTTCGATACCGATTCCGTTGTCTCGCACCGCAAACAGCCACCCTTCCCCGTCTCTCTCGGCCGAGATATGGATTCTCGGTGTTTCCCCGCCTCTGAACTTGATCGAATTGGAAATCAGGTTCTGGAAAAGCTGTATCAGCATAACCTCCTCGGCCACCACGGTGGGCAGCGGATCGGAAGTTACCATGGCGCCGCTCTCCGCGATGGCAGCCTCGAGGTTCAACAGCGCTTTGGCGAGGACCGCGCCGCAATCGACGGAAGCGAAGCTGTCCTGTCCCCGCCCGGTAACCTCCCAATAGGCCAGCAGCGCCTTGAGCAGGGTCTCGATTCTCAGGGCGCCCTCCACGGAATAGGCGATGAACTGGTCCGCTTCTCCGCCCAGCTTTCCTCCGCACTCCCGCGCCAGGAGCTGAGTGAAGTTCACGACCATCCGTATCGGTTCCTGCAGGTCGTGCGTGAGCGCATAGGCAAAATGCTGCAGTTCGGCGTTGGTCGTGCGGAGTTGTTCCTCAGCCTGCTTGCGGTCTGTTACGTCTTCAATCGCCAGCAGGATGGTCCGCGCCTGGGCATTCGGATTGAAGATTTCGCTGGCGTTCAGCAGCATCGCTTTCCGTCCGACATGTTCGAATTCGTAGGTCACCTCAAAGTCGCGGAACGTGGAGTGCGCCGGGAGAATGTTCTCCAGCAGCTCGCGCAGCTTGGGGATGTTCCATTGTCCGTTCCCGAGGTCGTAGATGAGACGCCCTTCCGTCTCCTCCGGCGCGGCCCGGAATGTCTCATAGAACGTCTTGTTGGCTTTCATGACCCGCAGGTTCTGGGTCAGAATCACCAGGGGCTCCCGCACGGTTTCCACAATCGCTTCGGCGAAATCCAGCCCGCGCTTGGCGGCGTCGATATCGATGAACATCATCACCGCGCCGTCGATCTTGCCATCCGGTCCCACGGAGGGGAGGATGCGCAGCGAATACCAGCGGCCGTGCGAGTCGCGGATATCGCGCGGTTTCCGGCTGCCGCCCTTCATCGCATCCAGCAGCAGCCTCCGCAGGTCGGGCAGTTCGATTTGAGGCTGAAGATCGGTGATCGACCTTCCGACATCGGAGGCGATCAGATTCAACATGGGTTCCATGGCGCGGGTAAAGCGGCGAATGCGCAGATCCCACCCCACCATGACCAGGGGAATGCTGATACTTTCGAGAAGATTGGTCAGATCCCGGTTGACTTTGCTGAATTCCACGTTGCTGACCTTCAACTCTTCGTTCAGCGTGTTTAACTCTTCGTTGGCCGATTCCAGCTCTTCCTGCGCGGTTTCCAGCTCCTCGTTGCCCGCCTGCGCCTCTTCGTTGGCGGCCCTGAGTTCTTCCAGGGTGGCTGCATTATCCTCGACGATCGATTGCAGATACTCTTTGGTTGCCACCAGCTCGCGCCGCAGCCGGCCGCTGCCCCCGTTTTCCTCGCTCACGGGCTGATTGATCGCCATGCGGCCGCCGTTGGGCGCGGCGTCCTCGAACAAAACCAGGAAATACCGTTCCTCGGAAGTGGACGAGCCTGTGAACGGGATTACCTGGATGGCGACGTCTTGTAACCGGCCATCGTGTTCGATGCGAAAGCCGGTCTCATCAGCCGCGGCGTTCGTTCGTCTGGCATCTCCCATCGCCTTACCCAAGCCCGCCACCAAGCCTTCGCGCGCCAGTTTCAGAAGATTCTGGGTCGGCTCGCCCGGCGAAAGCTCCAGGTACGGAGCGGTGCGGCCCCGGACCTGAACGATGTTCATATCACCGTCGATGATGGCGCCGGGGGGGCCGTGTTCCGCCAGCACCAACCGGTCGGCTTCTCGCAGCACCTCCGGCCCCGCCCGGCCCTCGGCAATTCTCTCCCGGCGGTCCACCCGGCCTGGCGCGCGGCGGCCTTCGCTTTGGCGTGGCGCCGGCGGACTCGCGGCCGGCCGCAAGCCATAAATCTTGTGGGTCTTCTCCACCTGATGAAACGACTCGGAAAGCGTGCCGATGCTTTCCGACGGGCCAACTACCAGGAAGCCCGTTGGCTTGAGGGAGTAATGCAGAATCGACAACACCTTGCGCTGTAATACGGCCCCCAGGTAGATCAGTACGTTACAGCAACTGATGAGATCCAGCTTGGAGAATGGCGGGTCCTCGGTCACGTTGTGCCTGGCAAAAACACATACGTCGCGGATGATCTTAGCGATCTGGTACCGGCGTTCGGTCCGGGTGAAGAACCGCGCCAACCGCTGCGGCGAGATATGCGCCAACTCGGAGTCTTTGTATGTGCCGGCGCGGGCCTTTTCGATGGCCGTTTCGCTGATATCGGTGGCGAAAATCTCGAACGGGACCCTCACTTTCGCGTTTTCCAGGAATTCCATCAGGCAGATGGCGATCGAATAAGCCTCCTCGCCCGTGGCGCACCCAGGCACCCAGATCCGGATGGGATCGTCGGGCCTCCTGTTCTCCACCAGGGCCGGGAACACCTTCTTCTTGAGTTCCTCGAAGACCGCGGGTTCCCGGAAGAACGCCGTGACGGTGATAAAACAGTTCTCGCACAACGCGATGGCTTCCTGGCGATTCCGCTCCAGATCCCGGCCGTAGTCTTTCAGGTTCTCGAATCCGCGCTGGGTCATGCGCCGCTTGATGCGCCGCTGGAGGGTGCTGGGCTTGTAGTGGGTGAAGTCCACTCCGGTGGCGCCGCGTACCAGGCGGAGTATCTTGGCCAGGTCCGCGTCCCCCGGCGGCTCAATGGCCTCCCGAGGCTCGATGCCTTTGTGAGAATCCCGCGCGATGGCCGCCAGCCGCCGCGCGATTCCGGCCGGCGGCAGCACAAAATCCGCCACACCGGCGGCGATGGCGCTGCGCGGCATGCTGTCGAACTTCGCGGTTCCCGTTTCCTGAGCGAAGGTGACACCGCCCGCGGCCTGGATCGCCTCCAGGCCCAGCGTCCCATCCGATGCCGTTCCCGAGAGAACCACCCCCAGCGCCTGTCCGCCCCGGTCTGCCGCCAGGGCGCGGAAAAACGAGTCGATCGGCATGTTGTGGCCCCCCGCTGGCCGGGGCAGGGTATGCAGGACTCCATCGGAAATGCCCAGATTGCTTCGCGGCGGAATCACATGAACGTGGTTGGCCCGGGCGCGAGTCTCGCCATGGATCTCCGTGACCGGCATCTTGCTTGCCCTGGAAAGCAACTCGGTCAGATGGCTCTCGTGCTTGGGATCCAGGTGCTGAATCAGCACGAATGCCATCCCGGTATCGGCCGGCAGATGGCTGAGCAGCTCCGTGAATGCCTCCAGCCCGCCGGCGGAGGCTCCTACGCCCACAACTATCGGGAGCGTACCGGCTTCGCCCGGTTCCCCAACGGCTGGCCGCACGATAGTGCCTGGCCGGCGCTTACCGGTCTTCTTTGCCACTCGCAACACTTACCTTTCTCGCCGGGAAAAACAGAGCACGTGTCGTGCCATCACGCGCCGGCGGGTTGACAACCCGCCGCAGGCTACCAGCCTGACCCACTTCAGCCGGCTCTGGGACCGGCCAGCAGATCCTTGATGGTTTTGCCGATCTCCATGAATTGATCGAGGCCCGAAGGCTTGGTAATGAATTGGGAAACTCCGAGATCCTTGAGCAAACACTGGTCTCGCCGCGACTGAGAAGAACTCCACACGCAGACGGGGACGCCGGCGAGGTGTTTCACCGCCCGAATCTCGCGCAAGATGTCTTCGCCAGTGTACTTGGCCAGGTTCAGGTCCATCAGGATCAAGTCCGGAATGGCCGCCTCGGCATAGGCCCCCTGCCGGCGAATAAAGGCGAGGGCTTCGCCTCCGTTCAGCAGGTGAACCAGTTCAAATCGGAGATCCTGTTTCTTCAGCGCCCGATCGAGAAGGAAGACGTCCGAGGCGTTGTCTTCAATCACCAGGATTCGGGCTGCGCGCACAGCCAAAGCGTGTTTCATGCTCACCCCCGAGGAACCCATGTTATTGCGCCACCTGTCTCGCCCTTACAATCCACCGCATGGGCGCCGGCCCCACGTAATAGAAAGGGTAACAGGTCACCAGCGTCAGCACGTTGTGGCCGGATTGAGCCAGAACCCCTACATTTTCGGGATCCACCACTCTGAGCGACTCCACTTCGTACTTGAAATTGCCTGCGAGCGTCGAGAGTTCGACCTCGTCGTCGATCTTCAAATCCTTCAGCGAACGAAAGAACGTGTCCCGGTGCCCGGCCAAGCCCACGTTGCCGGGATGTCCCGGCAGCGCCGTGCCGGGAATATGTCCCACCGCGCGCCGCAGAGTGGTTTTGTCGATCCCTTCGACGACCACGTCGGAAAGAAGCAGACGCGGTATTTCCAGGCGGCCGATCAACCCGTCCGCGGCGGCGGGCGCCCCCTTCGGGGCAGTGGAGATCTCCCGTTGAGGCGTGCCCTGGCTGGCCACTTGCCGGTCGCGCAGCAGGCGGTCGAGCTCCCGGCTCTCGCGTCTCTGGAAAGCCCAGGCGTCCACCAGGGCGAATGCGCAATAGCCCAGAAGCAGGACGCCACAGGCAAAGAACCCACGCTGGCCCCACTTCAGCAGCCGTCTCAGAGGCGCTTTCTGAACGACAAACCTCATGGGGCGTTCTTCTCGTCGCGCCGCGGTTCGCCGCTCGCTATGTAGCCGGTGCGGGTGCGCACGAACAGTCTGCCGTGATGGCCCTCAGCCCGCGCCACTACCCGAATGGCATGATAGGCGCCGTCGTGAGTCGGGTTGCTGGGAACATATCCCATGGTGTACTGATGGCGAATGTCGCGGGCGATGCGCTCGCAGATGGCCGTCACTTCGGCGAGCTCCTCGGGCAGAAAGGCTTCGCCGCCCGTGGCCTGTGCCAAGCTCTTGAGCACACCCAGGTTCCGTTCCGGATCCTCCTCTTGGAATATTCCTATGGTGTAGATAACGGCGCTGGATTGCCCGGCCAGTTTCATGACCTGCGCCAGACTGTGCGTGCTGGCGTTGTCGCCGCCATCGCTGACCACGATCAGCACTTTCTTATCCCGGCTGCCTGCCTTCAATTCCTCTAGCCCCTTCGCGATGGCGTCGTAAAGAGCCGTCATGCCCCTGGTGGGTGTGGCCGCAAGCGCGTCTCCCAGTTCGGTGGTGTTGTCGCTGAATCGGATCGCGCCGGGCAGGCCCAGGTACACTCTCTCGTTGAAGTTGACGACGAACATTTCGTCGTCCCGATTGCTCGACCGCACGAACGCCTGGGCCGCGGCGGTCACCTCCGGCATTCTTTGCCGCATGCTGGTGCTGTGGTCGACAATCAGTCCCGCGGTGACCGGAACATCTTCGTTCCTGAAAAGCCGGATGGATTGCGGGACACCGTCCTCGTAGACCTCAAAATCCCCCTCGCCCAAATTGGAGACAAAGCCGCCTTGCCGGTCGGACACCGTGGCGTGCAACACCACCAGGTCGACGTCCACCGAGATTCGAAAAGACCCCGAGTCGCGATCTTGCGGCGCCGGCGGCGCCCGATATCCGGCGTAGCCCGCCAGGACAATCAGGAAAAAGGCCGGGAGAGCGATCCATCCGGCCACACCACGCCCTCCCGCCCGCGATAGCCCTCTCCTCATAGCTGTTCTCCGGCCGCGGGCGCGCCACAAAAAAAGGCGCGCCAAGTAGTGGACTCAGCCTCTCACAGCATGCGCTTTTGCACCATGCGGAAGGCCAAACCCAGGCCCAAAGCCAGCAGTCCGAGCATCGCGATCAACGGCAACAGACTCGAGGTCTGCGGGAGCACCGCTGCTACCTGTGTCGGCGCGACGTCCGGCTGGAGCTCGGCGGCGGGCGGCGGGGTGACCACCGCGGCGGCTTCCACCACTTCTCCGGTGGGTTGAACCGCCTTTATGGGCGCCTGTTTCAATTGCACTACTTCCGGTGCGGTCACCGGCAGAATTGGCGTTTCGACCTCCATCGGCAATTCGGCCTCCGTGTAGAGAACCGGCGCGTTGGCCGTCTTGGCCAACTCCATTGCTTTGGCCTTCGGGTACACAAATTCCTCGCCATAGTTTCTGCCAGGATAGAACCATGCCCGGAGCGCCTCCGGCTCACCTGCCGGCCGCTCCCGGAAAGTAACTACGGTCTTGCCCGTCGCCTTGAGGCGATAGTTCGGGATGGCCAATATGGTGGCGTAGATCTGCGTTTCGTCCGCGTTGAAGATCTGGACGATATGGCGGTCGGAATTCGAGTCCATGATTTTGAACACATAGGTGCCGGCTGGCAGCACCGCCCACCCCTTGAGGTGAACCCCCGGAATCTCCACCGGCCCGCTGAACGTCATCGTGGTTTTCCTGTTCCACTCGCTTGCGCTGGCGGCCGGCGAGAATACCACGCCCATGAACGCCAGGCAGAACACCGTTGTCGTTGCTTTTTTCAAAATACTCATCTGCTCCTTCTCCTTATGCTTTAGAATCCGTGCGGCCGGCTCTTGGCTCTGTCGGGCGCTATGGCTGGCCGCACACGACGAAGAAGAAGCATTCCAAGGTCCATCGGCGCATGGCACGGCGAAGTGCCCACAGGTCAGCTCCAAAACCGGGAATCTCTCGAAGCTGCTCTTGCCCTCCGAGCCATCGGCTCATGCAGCTATTGCCGCGCGGGGTGCAGGAACTGCCGCGCCCCCCAAAGAAAAACCGCATCGGAGCAGCTCGTGGACCAGCAGGAGCTGCGACCGATGCGGCTCGCCCGGGTTCGGGCTGGGATCCGGCGTCGGGTCGTCTGGAGTCTTGCCCTACGTCGTGTCTGGAAAGGTCCGCGTCCTGTTCGTCCTTCGCCAGACACGCCAGACGGCTACCGCAATCGCGATCCCCGGAAAGGCCATTATGAGAACATTCGGCAAAGAAACCCCCCTGCCGCAACAAACCAGAGAAAGCCGCGTGGGCGGCAATCGGAAATCGAACAACCGGCTCCCGCAAGCACGCCGTTGCTCCCGCCCACTCGTCTTCCGCCTGGCCGGTTACAGCAGAGGGCAGGTCGGTAATGTAACTTCGCCAATTCAACCGGATTGCAAGCAATTCGGCAACCACGTGGATGAGAAGCCTTCAGCGGTCAGCTACGTGCATCCAGAAAGGCATGCACAAACAAGACGATTCAGGAATCCGAACCTACACCACCGTTTCGACCAGACACAAGGGCGGGGGTACGGCTTCCGCCGGCCAGTCTGGGGACACCCAGGGATTATCGGATCTCGCGGAGGCAGGCCCATTGAGTGTCGAAGAACTGGTCGAGGAGGGGCAATCCTTCGAGGCCGAAGCCATCGGCGGCGTGGAAGATGCCCCCGACCCGGACGTGGCTGAAGTTCACACGAAACAGGTCCCGGAGGACGATGTGCCTTCCGAATACCTGCGCAGCGATTAGGCCGGGGCCGCCGGAGCTTTCAGCCACGTGGCGCGCGCAGCCAAACCTGCATCCCCGAAGGCAGATTCTGCACCTGCCTGTCCGGTCCAGTTCCGCCTCCCCGCATCCCGGCGCGGTCTCCGGCGCTTGGCCCGGCTCGTGCAGATACAGTCAGGCGAGTTCCAAAAGGAGGAACCACGAAATGGCAAAGAATACATCGGTCATTGGAATCTATACGGATCGAACAGCCGTATCGGATGCCATCGACGTTTTGCATAAAGAGGGGTATCGGGCGACGGATATCTCGGTCCTGTCATGCGACAACCAGGGCTCCAAGGATTTCGGGCACGAGAAACACACCAAGGCGGCGCAAGGAGCGGCGGCGGGAGCGCCAATCGGCGCGGTGGTCGGCGCCGCATTGGCCTGGTTGGTTTCCATTCAAACCGTGGCCATCCCGGTTTTAGCGCCGCTCGCCGCGGCTGGACCGGTGCTGGCTGCTTTAGCTGGCGCGGGCGCCGGCGGGGCGCTGGGATGGATCGCGGGATTGCTGGCGGGCTTGCCTCTGTCGGAATACGTCGCCAAGCGGTACGCGGGCCGGATCAGGCGCGGCGGCATTCTCCTGTCCGTCCACTGCGACGGCCCGGAGTGGTGTAAACGGGCGAAGAAAACCCTGAGAAACACTGGCGCGCGGGATATCTCCTCCGCTTCGGAAACTGCCGCCGACTTCGGGACGACGGATAAGCCGACGGAGAGGGCCTCGGGAGTCATCGCGCATCGCGGCGAAACCCCTGCCCCAGAGCCGGTCGAATGCGTGACTCCCGAAACCAAGAAATAGGAGACCGCTGCCATGGCGTTGGAACATCGTTTGGGGCGGATTGGTCATCTGCGTGCATACCTGATAGCGAAATCAACGGAGAACAATTCCTATGCAACTGATTCGAGTGATCGGCATTGCGACCCTGTTCGTGCTGTTCGGGACGATTGACCCTGCCTACGCGCAGGAAAAACAAGGCAAGCCGGAGGGGCAGCCGCAGCAGCATCAGGCGCAACAGGCTCCGAGACAGCAGCCGCAACAGCAGCGGGCGCAACAGGCTCCCAAACAGCAGCCGCAACAGCAGCGGGCGCAACAGGCTCCCAAACAGCAGCCGCAACAGCAGCGGGCCCAACAGGCTCCCAAACAGCAGCCGCAACAGCAGCGGGCGCAACAGGCTCCCAAACAGCAGCCGCAGCAGCAGCGGGCCCAACAGGCTGCTCCGAGACAGCAGCCGCAACAGCAGCGGGCGCAACAGGCTCCGAGACAGCAGCCGCAGCAGCAGCGGGCCGCCCCGCAGGCTCAGCAACAGCGGCTCCCGCAGCAGCAGGCCCAACGTTCCCAGCCGGCCCGGCAACAACCGCAACGTACCCAGCAGCAGGCAGTCGCGTGGCAACAGCAGCGGGGATGGGCAAAGAACGGCGCCTGGCAGGGACATAGTTCGTTGCAGCAGGATCGCGTACAAAACTGGGCCGGCCAGCATCGCACCTGGGCGCAGCGGGGAGGCTATGGCGGTTATTACATTCCTCAGGCCCGCTTCGATCTCTCTTTCGGGAGTGGACACTGGTTCCGCATGGGCGCCCCCACCATCTACATGGGGTATCCGCGCTTCTCGTACGGCGGCTTCTCGTTCATGCTCCTGGATCCCTGGCCGGATTCCTGGGCGGAAAACTGGTACAGCATTGACGACGTTTACATCGCTTATGACGACGGCTACTACCTGTACAACCGCAGGTATCCGGGCGTTGGACTGGCGCTCACGGTCGTAATGTAGCCGGCGGATCTCACTGATATTTTTCGACCACCACGAAGGTGATGTCGTCGGTCTGCGGCGTGCCCTGAGTGAATTCCGCAATCGCCTTCAACAACTTCCGCTCCAGCGCGTCACTTCCCGAGGGCGCCTCTTGCCGGATGAGCTGAAGTAGTCTTTTCTTTCCGAACATTTCTTCCCGCTCGTTCTGCGCATCGGTGAGGCCGTCGGAATACACCACCAGAATGTCGCCTCGATCGAGACGGAAGCCGCGGGATTCATAAGAAGCGGAATCGAACATCCCCAGGAAAAAGGAGTCGGAGACCAGCTCTTCGATCTGTCCGGTGGCGGAACGGAACAAATAGGCTGGATTATGTCCCGCGCTGATGAATTGCCCGGTGCCACTCGGGCTCAGTTGAAAGAGAAAAAGCGTAACGAACTGGTAGGGAAGCGATTTTTCGCACAGCAGCCGGTTCACCCGGTTCAAGACCTCCTGCGGTTGGGTCCCGGAGTGAAATTCCATGCTGAGCGCGCCCAGCACCATCGAGCTTAACAGGGCCGCCGAGATCCCCTTGCCGGAGACATCGGCCAGAACCCCCATCCATTCCCCCGACTTCAGTTGCAGAAAGTCGTAGAAATCCCCACCCACATAGCGTGTGGGACTGTTAAAGGCATGGATGCGAAAATTCTCGAACTGGGGCAGGGAACGGGGCAGCAGGCTCTCCTGAGTTTCCTGCGCCAAGGCCAATTCCCGCTCGCTCGCCTTTCGCTCCTCCAGGGTTTTCAGACGAATCACTTCGCGGCTGGCTTCGAGCTCCCGGACCGTCTCCTCCAGCACTCGGCTGTAGTTCTTCGTTTCCAGGTGTAACAGGCGCACTTCCAGAATGTTGTGAACTCGGGCGCGCAGCTCGGCCAGGTCGAATGGCTTGCTCACGAAATCCTTGGCGCCGGCTTCGAGAGCGCGCAGCTTGTGGGCCGGCTGCGCGGTGATCACCAGGACCGGCAGATAGCCGTCCTCTTCGATTTCCTTCAGGCCTTCCATTACCTGGAATCCGTCCATGCCGGGCATTTGCAGATCGAGCAGGATCAGCGAGTAGCGGTTCTTGCGGTGAAGTTCGCAGACCTCTCTCGGATCAGTCGTAGATTCGACGGATCGATAGCCGGCGATGCGCAGCATGCCCTCCAGCAGAAGGACATTGGCTGCCAGATCGTCAACTACCAGGATTCTGGCGTTCAGAATGTCGGCTGGGCTGACCATGACCCTCGTCCCGGTTTATTTGGCATGACCGGCCCGCTGCCGGGCGAATTCCAGGGCCACGTCCAGCGTGTGCATGAACTCATTGACCCTGATTGGTTTGGTGAGATACCGGAAGAATCCCGCCTCCAGGCCCTTCTCGATGTCGCGCGGCATGGCGTTGGCACTGAGGGCCACCACGGGAATGTGCGCCGTTGCCGGGTCTTCGCGAAGGATTCTCAGGGCTTCGATGCCACTGATACCAGGCAGGTTGATGTCCATCAGGATCACTTCCGGCTGGTTGGCGCGCGCCAGCTCGATACCCAGATCTCCGTCTCTGGCGCTCAGCAGGCGCAAATCCGGGCGGCGCGCGACGAGTTGCTCGATCAACATCAGGTTAGCCGGGTTGTCCTCCACACAGAGCAGCGTGCGCAGCGGCGCGCCCGGCTGAACCTGCGCTTGCGGCTTGGCCGCGGGTTCGGCTCTGTCCACTGCCAGTTGTGGCGCGGCGGCCGAGTTCAGTTCGAACCAGAACACACTACCCGACCCGACCGTGCTCTCGACGCCGATCTCGCCTCCCATCAGTTCCACCAGCCGCTTGCTCATCACCAGGCCGATGCCCGTGCCTTCCTCGGTGGAGTTCCTCTCTTGTCCGAGACGGTTGAATGGCTGAAAAAGCTGCATCAGCATGTCGGGAGGCAAGCCCGCGCCGGTGTCCTTGACGCTGACGCGAGTGCGTTCCGGGGTGCCCCTGGCGCGGTCCACCGCCACGACCACCGTTCCGTTCGGCTGGTTGTACTTGATGGCGTTGGAAAGCAGGTTGATGAGAACCTGCTTCAACCGGGTGCGGTCGGCATCCACAAAGCAAGGGAGGTCGAACCGCGGAAAAGTCATTTTGATGCCGCGCTTCTGCCCCTGCGGCTCGATCATGGCCTGGCATTCCAGCATGACCTCGGCCAGCGACGTCGGTTCCAGCGACAGCGCCAGCCTTCCGGACTCGATCTGCGCCAGATCCAGGATTTCGTTGATGAGCTCCAGTAAGTACCATCCCGCGTGGAGAATCTGATCGATGCTGGCGGTCTGGGAGGGCGTGGGCGGCGGGGAATCGGAACTGATGAGCTGGGCGAAGCCGAGGATGGCATTGAGCGGCGAGCGAAGCTCATGGCTCATGCTCGAAAGGAAAGCCGATTTCGCGAGGTTGGCTTTTTCCGCCGCGGCCCGGGCTCTCTTCAACTCGACGTTCTGCTCCTCCAGCGCCTGGTCGAGACGTTTGCGCTCGGTGACGTCGCGCGCGGCGGCGAATACGCCCTGGAGCTTCCGGTCGCGGTCGTAGAAGGTGGTCGCGTTGAAGGACACCACGGTTGTCTTGCCGTCCCGGGCGCGAGCGGTCAGCTCGTAGTTGGTGATCTTCTTCTCCCGCAGCACCTGCTTGATGCTCGCCTCGGCCCGCCCCGGATCGGTGAAGTAGTTCTTGAACGGCGCGCCGATCAGTTCGTCGCGCGTGCAGCCGGTGAGCGCTTCCATCTGCTTGTTGAGGTCGGTGATGATGCCGGCCGGATCGGTGGTCATGATCGCGTCGATGTTGGATTCGATCAGCGAGCGCGTGTAGAACTGCTGGTCGCGCAGGCGCTGATCCAGTTTCATCTGCTCCGCTTCCACCTGTTTACGCGCGGAATTATCGGTGCCGATCAACAGGTAGCCGATGATGCCGCCCTGGTCGTCGCGCAGCGCCGTCACCGACACCACCGCCGGAAAACGGCTGCCGTCCTGGCGGATGTACGTCAATTCGTAGATGTCCTCGATCCCGCGCGAGGCCTTGAAGACCAATGCCTGGAAGCCCGGCGTGATGGTGGTCGCCAGCTCCGCGCTCAAGGCCGCCGCGCGGGCGATCAGTTCCTGCGGATCGGAGATATCGGCCGGGGTGATCTTGTTCACCACGTCGGCGGCCGCGTAGCCCAGCATGCGCTCGGCGCCGACGTTGAAGATTTGAATGACGCCTTTCTCGTCGGTGGCGATACTCGAAAAGTTGGCGCTGTTGAAAATCGCGGCCTGCAAGGCCCCCGCCTTCAGCAGAGCCTCTTCCGCCCGCTTGCGCGCGGTGTTATCGGTGCCGATCAACAGATAGCCGATGATGGCGCTACGATCGTCGCGCAGCGCCGTCACCGACACCACCGCCGGAAAGCGGCTGCCGTCCTTGCGGATATAGGTCAATTCATAGATGTCCTCAATGCCGCGCGAGGCCTTGAACACCAGTGCCTCGAAGCCCGGAGCGATCCCGGTTCCCAGTTCCAGGCTCAACGCCTGGGCACGCGCCACGAGTTCCCGCGGATCGGAAATGTCGGCCGGAGTAATCTTGTTCAACACTTCGGCGGCCGTATAGCCCAGCATCCGCTCCGCGCCCACGTTGAACAACTGAATGACGCCCTCCTCATCGGTGGCGATGCTCGAGAAGTTGGCGCTGTTGAAAATCGCGGCCTGCAAGGCCCCCGCCTTCAGCAGAGCCTCTTCCGCCCGCTTGCGCGCGGTGTTATCGGTGCCGATCAACAGGTAGCCGATGATGCCGCCCTGGTCGTCGCGCAGCGCCGTCACCGACACCACCGCCGGAAAACGGCTGCCGTCCTGGCGGATGTACGTCAATTCGTAGATGTCCTCGA
>Ga0326728_10007680_pt1 | contig 27414 bp, 25 predicted proteins | sample MB3enrmetagenome_FD_207602 | JGI IMG/M metagenome (GOLD analysis project Ga0326728, IMG submission 207602) | Lab enriched peat soil microbial communities from McLean, Ithaca, NY, United States - MB31MN | ecosystem: Environmental > Terrestrial > Soil > Wetlands > Peat | place: USA: New York...
CTTCTGAAGACTGTGCTCTTACACTCGGACTCAACAGCGTACTAAACGCTGATAAAGTTAAGACTGCAAGAATTACAACAGCTATCGTCTTTTTCAAATTACTCTTCATTTCAAATTACTCTTCATTTCAAATTACTCTTCATTCAAAGCCTAGTAAAGCTATGAGGAAAACTCTGAGCTAATAAAGTTTTTCAAAAACTCATAGATAGAAAAGTAGTTTTTCATTTTGAACTTTTTATCTGCCTCAATCTGCCTCACTCATAACAGACCTTCAAGCGGCGTCTTACCAAACAGGCTCTTTTATTGGGCAGTTATATAGGGCGTTTGTTTCTGCTGATGAATAGATATATGAATCGTCGCCTGCATAAGTCACGGTTATTCTGTATGTGCCTGCTGCTTGGCTTGTTTCATTGCTGGATTTGTTGAACAATTACTTTGCGCATTTTTTCTTTGTTTTTGATTTCGAAACGTGCTTGAGCTTCATGCTGCTTCAGCCCAGGTTGAAAAGATCAGGCTAATGGACGATTTTGGTTGTTGACAGTTTGATTAAAGAAGGGAGGCGAACATGTTTAGAGGCCATGCAGGGGGTTTGCACCAAGAAGATATCTAACTGCTCAATATTTTCTATTCTGCTGATGTCTTCTGCTATTTTGAAGTAATCTTGGAAATCCTCAAAGGCTGTGCATGCAAACAAGTCGTAGACTCCAAGGTATTTAATAAGGATCATTAGGTTTGGTATTTTGAGGAGTTCGGTTACTACTTCTGATCTCTTGTTTTTGCCCGCAAGTTTTATACACAAAAAACCCCGGCGGTAGCAATTTCGGTGAAGCTTGTGCGTGACTCGTTTAGGAGGGTTTTTAAAATTTTCGCGTCGATTTCGTCGATATCTGTTTTGTGCGGCATGTTTTTTCTTTTCTTTTTTTAAGGCATGATGTTGTGTGTGTTAGTTAAGCCTTATTTATACATTATGAACAATAGGTTACATTATAAATAATATGCGTCAAATAATTTAAATTTGTTACCGCAGTAGCTTGTAAGCTTTAATTCGGAAAAATTTTAAATAGTAGAAGCCTCGTAATTGGCTTCAGGCAAATATAAGAAAAGAACTAAGGCAAATATAGGAGAAAAAGGAAAATGCAATTTGTAATAAGCAAAACAAAAGTGGTAACTACATTCGCTTTGATACTGATGGCTTCTATGCTAATATCTATGGCTATGGTACCTGTTCGGGCACAAAATGGAGTGACAGCGCAACTGCCGGCCCAAGTTGGTTATGTAGGGCCCCAAACGGTACCATCGGGAGTAACTCCGACTTATACAGTCGCACCCTTAGCCTTCTTAAGCGTTTCACCTAATCCCATCGGAGTCGGCCAAATGCTCTTGGTTAACATGTGGATTACCTTCCCAGCAGGTGAGGGTAAATTCATGTCGTATTACACTGTGACGATAACCAAGCCAGATGGAACCACTCAGACAATTAACATTCAATCCTACGTTGCAGACGGAACAAGCTGGTTCGATTACGTAGTCTCTGCGGTTGGCACATACCGGTTCCAGTTCTCATTTGGAGGCGAATATTTCGCAGCCGGATACTACTCTAACGGAAACTATTCTGCCACGACTGTACCTGGATGGATTTACGTCCCCGCCGAATATATTGACCCCGCTACTTCACCAGTAACGAATCTTACTGTACAGCAAGCGCTAGTGCCTTCTTGGTCTTCACTTGACACAATGACTAAAGTTCCAGGACCAGGAGAATACTGGAGCCGCCCGATAGAGCCAAACAACAGAGAATGGAACGTAATCGCAGGGAACTACCCAACCCCAAACAATATTGGTGGAGGAACTACTGGCACTGAGCCTAATGAAAGCTGGCACAGTGAAAATTACGGTGCCTACGTTGAAGGGCCAGGCAGCGCCCACATTGTTTGGTATGCGGTAAGCCAAATGGCAGGCATCATGGGAGGAGACACAGGTACTCAGGCCCAGACTGGTGCGCCCAGTTCTAGCGGTACAGCTAATACTCCAAGCGTAATCTACATGGGAAGATGCTACACGACTGTCACAAAAAGCTTGTATGGCAATAAACCAGCGACATATGCTGAATGCTACAACGTACAAACTGGACAAATATACTACGATATAGCAACCGCTAACGGCGGAGTCACGCCCACCTACATTGCCTACTGGCCAGGAGTCGACCTATCAGTGCCTGGTGCAGCAGCCGACGCATCGTGGACTGTTGACCTTCTCGCAATAAGCGGCACTTTCTTATACAAGATTAACCCAGATACCGGAGCTGTAACAACGAACGTGACACTTCCGAGCTATATTACTACGAGTACGGCCACAACTACAGCTATTGCAAACTTCTTCTACAATAACGGCTACTTCTTAAGCTTCCAAGGCACTCAGAACTATTACATTACAACGGAAAACATCACCCTCGAATCGGCCTATGCAGGATTCGTAATCAACTGGACAGAACAGGGATCATCAACCACCTTTGCTTCAAGAATAGTTAGCAACGTAAGCGTTACTATACCGGTAAGTGATAGGACGCCTTATGAAGTAGGAGCCTACGGAAGTTTAGGTGCATACGACCCAACTACAGGCATCACTATCATCCAAAGCAGATTCGAGTACGGAGACTTATACGGAACTAATCTGCAAGCTCTAAGCTTAGTAACTGGCAAATCATTATGGAACTATACGACACCTGTAGGCTTAATGGAAGATACGTACAGACCAACCAACGCATGGTGCGTAGATGGCGTATACGTAGCTGAAATGGAACGAGGATACTTTACAGCCTGGAAAGAGCAAACCGGCGTCGTAGCATGGAACACTACATTTATGACTCAATCACCAGAGAATCAATATCCATGGGGCGAATTCTACATGTACGATGAAGCGTATTACACACAACCTGGTTGGGATGGAGGGATAATATATGCAGTCATGTATACAGGCGTATTGGCAATCAATGACACTAACGGAGCCATACTGTGGAATTACGCTGATCCAGCTCCACCATTCGAAACTCCATACACCACTACCGTAAATGGAACAACAGTAAATGAGTATTCTGTCGGGTCCATAGAAATTGTCGGCGGACGTGTTTACTTTACGGACAACGAACACACACCCACCCTGCCTCCAGAAAGAGGATGGGGACTGGTCTGCATCGACGCGGTTACAGGAACGCTCCAATGGAAGATACTCGGGTCCGAACTGCAAACGGGCGGCGGCGCATCTGACGGCTACTTATTATCAGGCAGCACCTACGACGGGATCATGTACGTTTTCGGCATGGGGCCGAGCGCAACCACAGTTTCAGCACCACAAACAGCAGTCACTTCAGGAGATAAAGTAGTCATATCTGGCACAGTCCTAGACGAGTCACCAGCCTCGGCAGGAACGCCATGCATTGCTGACCAATACCAAGATACATGGATGGATTACCTGCACTTCCAAATGCCGATCAACGGACTATACGGTAACATAACTGTTCAAGGTGTTCCAGTAGTAATCTCAGCAGTCGATCCAAACGGTAACAGTATACCCATAGCAACAGTCACAAGCGACGTAAGCGGAACATTCAGCTACACGTGGACAGCACCAACACTTACAGGCGACTACAAGATTATGGCAACCTTCGCGGGCAGTAACTCTTACGGGGCTTCATGGGCAGAAACACACGCTACAGTCGTTGCTGCACCACCAGTATCACCAACACCTACACCCATTTCAATTTCAGGCCTAGCAACCACATCATCCGTACTGACGTACATAATCATTGCAGTAATCGTCATGATAATTGCAATCGCCATACTCGGCGTGCTGATGCTTAGAAAACACCCGTAAAAACCAAACCAAACAAAACAATATTCCCTTCTTTTTTTTGTTTTTAAGCGCATCTGAAAGGCGAGAAGGCTCAAAAGTTGTTACTTGAGCGATTTAGCATGTTCGAAACAGTTTTTTCTTCTTAAGTTAAGTATCTTCAGCAAACTCTTCCTATTGCCATTATAATTTCCAGATATGAATGCTTAAGTTAGTTAACGGTGTGGCACGGTTTAAGTAAACTTCATACCTCTATTCCAACCGTTTTTTCCTGTTGCAACGAGGATTAAAGTTTAATCCAAGCCCAAAAAATTATTTTCTGATTTGTCCACTGCCTAAAACAACGTATTTTGTTGTGGTTAAATGCTGAACGCTCATGGGTCCTCGTGCATGAAGCTTCTGGGTGCTGATGCCTATTTCTGCGCCTAACCCGAACTGGTTGCCATCGGTGAACCGTGTTGACGCATTCCAGTAGACAGCGGCTGAATCGACTTCCCGTATGAAGCGCATGGCTTTGTCAAAGTCGGTTGTGAGAATGGAGTCTGAGTGTTTGGTGCCATACTTGTTAATGTGCGCTATGGCTTCGTCTAGGTCTTTCACAACTTTTACGCCCATGATCAAATCTAAGTATTCAGTGTACCAGTCCTGTTCCGTTGCAGGCTTCACGTCTGCAACAATCTTTCGAGTTTCTTCGTCGCCCCTAACTTCCACACCTTGTCCTCTGAGCGCGGCAATGACTACGGGTAGATAGCGCTCTGCGATTTTGCTGTGAACCAAGAGTTTTTCTGCTGCGTTGCAGGTTCCTGGTCTTTGGCATTTAGCGTTTATCACTATAGGTGTTGCTTTTTCTAAGTCTGCGTCTTCTTCAATGTAAACATGGCAGTTGCCGGTTCCTGTTTCAATAACTGGAATGCGCGAAGTCTCAACCACAGTCTTGATTAAATCTGCGCCTCCCCGAGGAATAAGCACATCAATGTACTGTCGCATACGCATGAGTTCTTCCGCAACTTGGCGTTCAGGCGAATTCACCACTTGAACAGCGTCAACCGGCACATTTGTCCCCGACAAAGCGTTCCGTAGCACATCGCCGATGGTAACGTTGGAGTTTAAAGCGTCTGACCCGCCTCTGAGGATAACTGCGTTTCCAGATTTGATGCAGATTCCTGCTGCGTCAGAGGTTACGTCTGGGCGTGACTCGTAAATTACTGCTACAACACCTAAAGGCACGCGAACCTGACTGATTATCAAGCCGTTTGGTCTTGTCCAGCTGCTTATGATTGTGCCAATCGGGTCGGGTAAGCCTGAAACTTCTCGGAGGTCGCGAGCCATGGCCTGTATTTTGCGTTGATCCAGTGCTAAACGGTCAAGTAACACTGATTTGAGCCCTTTGGCTTTGGCAGCTTCCACATCTGCTTTGTTTGCCGCCAAAATCTTATCAGCATCAGCCTCGAGAGCGTTCGCCATTCTGCAGAGTGCAGTGTTTTTTGTTTCCGCTGAAAGCTTTGCCATTTCAACGGATGCAACCTTTGCTTTCCTGCATATTTCAGTTATCATTTTTGTTCCTCAATTAAATGTATATTTCTATGTTCAATGACTTCTTTAGGCTTATCGGAGCCAAGCTTCTTTCGCACTTCTATTATTTGTAATCCCTTAATCAGGTTCAACTCGCCACTGGTATAATTCGGGTTGCCCTTTGCAAACTCAACCTTGCTTTCATCAACAATACTTACCACGTCGCCAACGTTAAAGTGCCCCACAACCCGTATTATACCAACAGGTAACAAGCTTGAACCTTCAAGTATAGCTTTCTTGGCGCCCTCGTTAACGTGAATTTGCCCTTTAACTGCGGCTCCATACGCAATCCAGCGTTCTACCGCAGGCATTGGATTCTGAGGCTTAAAGAAGGTGCCAACATCTTTTCCCGCAAGAATGTCAAGTAACACGTTTTCTCTTCTGCTGTTAGCAATTACCACTGGAATTCCGCATGAAGTGGCAATTTCAGCAGCTTTAATTTTGCTTTGGATTCCTCCTTTGCCCAACTTGCTCTTTCCATTAAGCGAACCCTTCAACTCAGGCGTTATGGCTTCTACGGTTTTTATTAATTGTGCGCTTGGTTCTTGAGGGTCAGCGGTGTATAAGCCGTCAACGTCGGACAGTATTATAATCATGTCTGAGCCAATTGCGCTTGCCACAAGAACTGAGAGGATGTCGTTGTCGCTGAAGTTGACTTTGTAGCCCTCCTTTAGTCTAAGCTCATCCACCGATGTCACATCATTTTCATTAATTATTGGAATAACACCTGTTTTCAGAAGCATCCTTAACACGTTACAGGTGTGCACGTAGGACGCCCGATTGGAAAGGTCTTCCGCAGTAAGCAGAATCTGGGCAACCCTTAGTCCATGCGCCTTGAAGAGTTCACGATACTTCGCCATGAGCATGCTTTGGCCAGTTGCAGCCGCAGCCTGCTGAAACACTACATCATTAGGTTTCGGAGGTATACCAAGTTCAGCTATTCCCGCAGCTATCGCTCCTGAAGTTACGAGGACCACTTTGTCTCCTTGTCTGGTTACGGCTGCTATTTGGCAGGCTAGTTTCTGCATTTCTTCCTCGTCAAGGTTTCCTTCGCGGGTTGTTATACCGCTGGTGCCAACTTTAACAACTATCAGCCGAGCATTACTTGATTTTGATTTAAACCCACTACACCTTCCTTTTTTAAAGTAATAGCGATTAAGCCATTATCTTAACTCCAATAAAAACTCTAGGATAACTCCTCAATGCAATCTGAAACTGGAGTATTTGAAAAGTCTTCTGTTTGAAACCAGCAATCCTCAAAGTAAAAAATAAAAGCGGAAGAACTATTATTTTCACATTTAATTATTTTGGCACAAGAGAGGCGGGATAGGGTATCAATTTAGCAACTGAATTTCTCTAGCAAAATTGAAAGTAGAATTAAAGGGAGTGTATTTTTTGTCAAGCTGCCTTAGATAAAAAAAGATGCAGACGCTCCATCCAAATCTTTGAGCAACAAATATGCGCCTTCCGGCTTTGGCTTGCTTTGTGTGTGAGTGTTGTACAAACGTTTTGTACTGATTATTAATGGTACTATTTATTAATATTAATTATTAATATTGATTATTAAGTCATAATGTTTAATATAAATATAACGTCAAAATAGGTAAACAATTCGTAGTGAAAAAAATGAACAATAGAAAAAAATCTAAAAAATTGCTTTTCATCGCAACAGCACTAACAATAGTAGCATTAGCCTCAGTCTTAGTAGTCTACGCCGCCGTCACCCTCTTTACAGTTACAGGAGGTAACGTAACAGTCTTAGGTGCCTCGACAGGAACAATCGAATACGCCACCACTAACACTGGAACCCCAAGTTGGGCTACAACTCTTTCACCAACTAGCTCGTGGTATGCAGAACTGCTTGTAACAGGCGGCGCCAAGGCTTATACAGGGGCTGTAACTATAACTTGGACACTGCAAACTGATGCTTCAGGCTCGTGGCAACCCGTAGAAGGCGCTACAATTACTACTTCAGGTGTAACATTAAACGGAGAATCTCAAACCTTTTATGCAGCAACCGATAACACGCTGGGCGATGCTCAAGACTGGTCCACTTATGCCACTGGAGGAACATACGAAATTACCGCAGTTGTTGCTTCGGCACCATAGTAATATTGATGCTGAATCAACAAATTTTTTTAATGAATAACCGTATTCTGATTCAGGGATACTATTGATTCCGTTCACAATCGATATAGTCACCGCAATAACCATAATCTTAATCGCCGCAATCTTGGCTGTCTACCTATCTATACTTAAAAAGAACGGTTGGATAGGTGAACCCCCAAACTACCGATGTCCAAATCCCCAATGCCAAAAAATCTTCCAAGTACCCCTGAAAGTCAAAGATTTTTCAAACAAAAAAGAAACCCACCTTGCATGCCCAGAATGCGGATACGATTTAGGTTCCTTGAACGGAAAAAAAGGCTTAAAGGAAATCACTCTTCAGAGCAAGCCAGAAGTAAAAATTCAAGATTCAACTTCAAAGCGAATTGAAACCGAAGTCTCCACGACCAATAATGGCGGCAAGGAACCTAGCGCTCTTAGAGCTGCCGCTCAGATTGTTGAATCAAAGATAAACAAGAGTCCCACAGAAATAGAATATGAACTTTTCTTAAAACAAGAATTGGATGACTCCAAAGAAGATAGGCCTGCATGTTGCACTCATTATTTACGTTACTTGAGGAATCTTCCTAAAGGCGCAAAAGCTCCGGAGGAATGTTACTCTTGCCCCAGATTAATTGCATGTTATAAAAAAAATAGCGATTAAATTCTATTAATCTTGAAGGCACCGCTTCATCGCTTAATCACTTTTAAAGCACAGATTGATTAAGATAGTTTGTCTTGCTTAAAATGCAACCACATTGCAAAGACAAAATAGAATTTAGAACATATGAATTATGCGTTTACACAAAACTTTGCTCCAAATTTTAGGAAAAATATATAAGCAATAGTGGCATCGGTTTTTCAACATGTTAATAAACCTACTACCCATAGCTGCATTAACAGTTATTACCTCCCCCATGGTATTTTGGCTTGCACCAATATCCGGCGTAATCGCAGTAATCACTTCGCTTTTGCTTATGCGCAAAATAGGTAAAATGAGCCCAGGCGCACCAAAAGCGGTAGAAGTAGCCAACGCAATCCGCGAAGGCGCTTACGCCTTCCTAAAAAGGCAATACCGCACAATAGCCATAATCACCGTTATCGTGTTTGTCCTGTTGGCGATTGCTCCAGGCTTCGGGTTAGGCACTGCCGCGGCGTTCTTAGTGGGCGCCGTTGCTTCTTTGTCTGCAGGATACATAGCCATGGACAACGCCACCAAAGCAAACGTGCGCACCGTGGCAGCCGCGAAAGATAGCGGCGCAGAAAAAGCCCTCAAAACCGCTTTTTACGGCGGCGCAACGATGGGCATGGCCGTTGTCGGTTTATCTCTTTTGGGTGTAAGCATTCTATTCTTGATTTACGGCGGCTACCACGCCATGTTTGGCACGCTGGGTGTCACTCAATCAGCAACCTTAGGCAGACAAGCTGCAAGTGGAATCGTAGGCATGGGTTTCGGGGCCTCATTGATTGCCTTGTTTGCCCAGCTTGGAGGCGGAATTTACACTAAAGCCGCTGATGTAGGGGCAGACCTTGTAGGCAAAGTTGAAGTTGGTATACCTGAAGATGACCCGCGCAACCCTGCAGTTATCGCCGATAACGTCGGAGACAATGTAGGTGACTCGGCAGGAAGAGGTGCAGATCTATTCGAATCTGCGACTGGAGAGAACATCGGCGGAATGATTATAGGCGGCTTAATTAGCATAGCCACTGGGAACCTTATATTCCTGTTTTTCCCGCTTATTGCGCGTTCTCTTGGTATCTTTGCTACATTAATCGGTATGCCTTTCGTGAAGCTCAACGAAGCAGAAGCTAAGCACCCGATGAAAGCTCTGAGAAAGGGTCTCATGGTCACAACCATTGTTGCAGGCGCTTTGTTCTTCTTTGCCACAATCTTCCTGTTAGGTAATATCTACCTGTTCTTCTGCCTGCTCGCAGGTTTAGGGGCTAGCATAGCTATCGATTACATTACAGATTACTACACTGGAAAAGACCGAGGCCCTGTAATGAGGATAGCTAAAGCCAGCGAAACAGGAGCCGCAACCAACATCATCACGGGCTTCGCAGTGGGACTCGAAACTACAGCGTTGCCCATAATTTCACTAGTCACAGCGCTCATAGTATCATACTTTTTTGGGCTTCAATTTGCATACAGCTGGAATGCCAGTCACCCCCTCGCACAAATCACGCCCTTTATAGGCGGAATTTACGGAACTACTCTAGCCACAATGGGTATGCTTGCAGTAATGGGCATGGTGCTGGCACTTGACGGCTTCGGACCAATCGCCGACAACGCAGCAGGCATAGCCGAAATGTCGGGTGAAGGCGGGGCTGAAGAAACAATGGAAGCCTTAGATGCGGTCGGAAACACTACCAAAGCATTAACGAAAGGCTTCGCATTAGGTTCAGCTTTACTTGCAGCGCAACTGCTATTCCAAACCTACGCTTCAGAGGTTTCTTCCCACTTCAATATCACTTTTACTGTGAACATCGCTGATCCTGTCATATTAGTCGCTGGTTTCATTGGTGCTATGATACCGTTCTTCTTCTCATCGCAGGCAATCAGCGCCGTAGGAAAAGCAGCAGGCGAAATGGTTGAGGAAGTTAGACGGCAATTCAGAGAAATTCCCGGCATAATGGAAGGAACTGGCAAGCCTGAGTATGGCAAAGCCGTAGACATCAGCACAAAATCCGCTCTAAAAGGCATGGTAACTCCAGCACTGATCGTCTTGGTTGTCCCGATAATCATTGGTGTTCTCTTGGGGCCTGAAGCTGTAGGCGCACTCGTAATCGGTGCAACTCTAACGGCAGTTCCGCTAGCTTTATTCATGAACACTGGGGGAGGTGCATGGGACAACGCAAAGAAGTACATCGAAGCAGGGCACTTCGGCGGTAAAGGTTCCCCCGCTCACGCAGCTGCCGTTGTAGGCGACACAGTCGGCGACCCAATGAAAGACACAGCTGGACCAAGCCTCCACGTAGTCATAAAACTGCTCAGCACGCTGTCAATTGTCTTCATACCGCTGTTCATAGACGTGCTATCGCACTATCTGCCTATCCTCGTATAGCGCGATAAACCCTGGGAAGCTTTTTCTTCCCATAACTTTTTTCGCGTTATAGTATGTTTTTATTTCTTAGTTTCGCAACTAGCTAAAGAGAAGTGTAACCCGTGAAGATCATTGAGATGAATCTTGATCAAGATTTCGTCAAAGTGGTTCCTGACTCGCCAGACGACCTTTGGCACCTGTATAACATCATCTATCAAGGCGACGAGGTTTACGCTTACAGTTCAAGAGCCATAAAAAATGATACTGAAGCTTCGCGTCCGAAAAGTGGTGAACGCGTTTCAGCCTTCATCGGAGTAAAGGTGATTTCGGTTAGCTGGGACAAGTTTCTGGGTAAACTGCGGGTTCACGGCTTGATTTGCCATGCGCCTGACATTTTTCCTACTGGTGCGCATCATACACTAAGTATAGCGTTGAATCAACCGTTAACTATCGTGAAGAAAAAATGGCCCAAACACATAGTGGACAGGCTTACAAGGGCAAGCGAAACCGAAAAGCCAATGCTGATAATCTCCATCGACGACGAAGGCTTCGCCATTGCAGAAACCAAACAGTACGGTGTAGAAATCAAAGTTGAAGAACGCATGAAACTGCCTGGAAAGCTCGAAGCAGACAAACGTGTCGAAGCCACAAAAGCGTATTTTCGACGTGCACTCAACACTCTAAACCAGCTTTGGAGTCAAAATCACAGTCCAATCGTTATTATCGGCGCAGGTTTTGTCAAAAATGACTTTGCAAGATACCTCTCTGAAGAAGCACAGGAAATGTCCAAATCGGTTGCGGATGTGAAGAGCGTAAACAACGGCGGCACCGCAGGAATCTACGAAGCCTTGCGTTCTAGCGTTTTATTGCGGGCGGCAAATCAACTGCGCGTTGTTGAGGAAGCAGAAACTATTGAAGAAGTTATGAAACGGTTAGGTAAAGGTGAAGGAACAGTAACGTACGGCTTGGAAGCGGTGGAAAACGCCGCCAAAATGGGTGCCATTGAAAAGCTGGTGCTTGCAGACGTGACCCTTCGCGATGCGGACGAGCAACAGCGGTTGACACTTGAAGAGCTTATGAGGGAAGCTGAAAAACGCGGCGCGAACGTAACTGTAATCAGCACAGAACATGAAGCAGGCGCAAAACTGTTAGCTTTAGGCGGAATCGCCGCTTTACTGCGCTTCCCAATTTACAGAGACACGACAGCACCATAATCTGAGGCGAAAGTTAGAAGCCATGTGGAACTGCACAATAATAGGTGTTTTAGGCTTTATTGTGCAGTGAAGAGTCAAAATTTTTCAGTTCAGCTGGATTCCAATCAAACAAGCCTTTGAATGCTGGTTATGGACGCGTGTTTTTTTTTCCTTTATTAGCGGTTGGGTGCTCTTTATATAGATGCTTTATATACCCCCTGCGTTATTTAAATACTCAAGCGCGCGTGAGTTGACATGAGTAAAAGAAAACCAATCATTAAGATACAAAACATCGTTGCTTCCGTATCGCTTAACCAGAAAATCGACTTACAGAAAATCGTGGAAAAATTTCCTCAAACTGAGTATAACCCAAGCGTGTTCCCAGGTTTAGTTTTCAGACTTAAAAAACCGAAAACAGCCACTTTAATTTTTGGCACTGGCAAAATGGTTTGTACGGGCGCTAAATCAGAAAAAGAATCCCGTAGTGCCGTGGAAAAAGTAGTTAAAGAGCTGCGTGGCGAAGGAATCCAAATCACGGAAAAACCCGTCGTGAACATTCAGAACATTGTTGCTTCAGCCGAACTTGGCGGCGAAATTGACCTTGAAAGCCTCGTTTACAAACTCAGTAAAGTCATGTATGAGCCGGAACAGTTTCCAGGTGCAGTTTACCGTATGGATGAACCTAAAGTAGTGTTCCTAATCTTCTCAGCTGGAAAACTCGTCTGCGTTGGAGCCAAAAAAGAAGAGCAGGTTTACGAAGCCGTCGACAAAATCCAACTGCTGCTCGAAGAAAAAGAACTCATCTACTACCCTGCTCCCCCTTAAACCTATTTTTTCATTCTTCTACGAACCGCAGGATTCAAGTCTGAGAGCTTTTTAAGCGCCAACTCAAAGGTTTCGTCTGGAGCCAGCTCCTTTTTAACGAAAACTCCCGTTCTGCCCACTGTATCACGCTTTAGAAGTGTGTGAACCCTATCCAGCACGGTTTCAGCGGATACCCCTAAAGTTTTAGCGGCGAACTCTTCTCTGCCAATGATGCTGCTCTCAACATGACCCTTAACGGTCGGTTCAATAAGCATAAGCCGCTTGTCCACCCCTGCAACCCGAACCCTCGTCTTAAGCTGGTTAAGGTTGGTTTCCCCGCCGAATTTATAAAATTCCCGCTCTACCCTGCGCATCTGCATCAGCGGAAACGAAACTGTGATTTGCTCGCTAACTTCAATGTGCGCTTTCATAGCGTAATTTGGGGTGGCTTGAACGATTAAGCGGGAGTTTATCGGTATGGCGGCTTTTTCCAAGGCGGTTTCTACCAGGAAACTATTCTGTACCTCAGGAATGAAAACGTCAACGTCACTGCCTTCCTTTACGTCGCCTCTGGCTATGCTTCCATGCGCAATGGACGCCAAATGAAACGCTTCCAAAGCAGTCATAACTTCAGCCGCTTTGCTTCTAAGCTCATTTAGCAGTTGCCAGCGTGTACTATTGTATGTTACTTCCTTGTAATCTGCATGTTTTGTTGGTTTAACAGCCATTTTATCCAGCCATTTAAAGAGTTAATGCGGCATTGTTTATTTAGTTTAACAGTCAATCAAATGTCAACGTGAAAGCACAATGACTACACGTGTCTGTAGCGCCTGCAAAACAAGAGAAGCCTTCTTTCACAGGCAGTATTCAGGTGAAACGCTGTGCAAAAAATGCTTCACCCAATCCATCGAAGCGAAGGTAAGAGCAACCATCACACGCTACCACATGCTTAACTTTGATGACCATTTAGCAGTGGCGGTTTCAGGGGGCAAAGACAGCTTAAGCCTGCTGCACATTTTGGCCAAGATGAAACGGTTCCGCCCCAGGACCACGCTTACAGCGGTAACAGTGGATGAGGGCATAAGAGGCTACAGAAATGAAGCATTAGAAATTGCAGCGGCAAACTGCAAAAAACTCGAAATTCCCCACCACATCGTCTCATTCAAAGAGCTCTACGGCTTAACGCTTGACGAAATAATGCTTAAAGCACGCAGCAAAGGCGAAACAGAATTGACTGCCTGTGCTTACTGCGGCGTCCTAAGGCGGAAAGCCATAAACCTCGGTGCAAAGCAAGTTAAAGCAAACAAAGTTGCAACTGCCCACACGTTAGACGACGAAGCGCAAACAATCCTTATGAACATTTTCCGCGGCGACATCATGCGGTTGGCTAAGGAGAAACCAGTCACCAGCGAAGTGCATCCGCTATTTGTGCAGAAGATTAAGCCTTTCTGCGAAATTCCCGAGAAAGAAAGCGCCCTGTACGCTTACGTCAAAAAAATTCAGTTCCAAGACACTCCATGCCCCTACGCTTCTGAAGCACTACGCAACGATATTCGCTGGATGCTTAACCGCATGGAAGCGAAGCATGCTGGAACAAAATTCACCCTTCTAAAATCCATAGAACGTTTAAGACCCGCCTTAGAGGAAACAGCTAAAAAAGAAGCTTTCAAAACCTGCGTTGAATGCGGGGAACCTTCAGCTTCTGATTTATGCAAGACATGCGAGATGCTTCGGCGCGTGCGTTAAGCTTTGCGGTTGAATCCTTGTTCACTTTTTAGTTTACGCAGCATTTCTGAGGCTTCAAATGGGCTGCTTGCTGAGGCTACTTGCTGCGCTCGCAACAGATCCACGTGTTCGCCGCAGTAAGGACAAACTTTTGTTCGTTGCCCCTTTGTAGTGAGCATTAGACCGGCGCATTTTGTGCATTTCACAATGGAAGTTGGCTTCATTTCTTGTGTGTCTTCCGAAAGGCTTTTCCACATCGGGTTGATAAGGTTTAGTAGGGAAGAGAACGAGTATATGAGCATTGATGAAGAACAGCCTAAACCGAGATCGCATTTATTGGACTTGGCAATTCAATACTTCAAAAAGGAAGGCTACAAAGTTAACAAGGAAAACGTTGTGCTTGAAGGCTACAGCGGCGAAAATAGGCATTTTGACCTTATCGTGCAGAAAGGCCGCCTGGAACAGGGCGTTTGGGTCAGGGACTGGAACAGAACCATAGGCGTAAACGTAATCATCGGCTTGGACAAATCTTCGGAAGATGTTGGCTTAGGGAGCCCCATAATGATTGGTGATAAATTCAGCGACCACGCCAAATCATACTCAAACAGACGCAAAATCACGCTGTTAACCAAGCAGAAAATAGGCAGTTTCCGATAGCGCTTAGTCAGTTGATGTAAGAAAAAGTTTAAGGCAATTTAAGAAAAATATAAGTTGCTTAAAACAGCCATTATTTGGGGCGAAATAAGTGGATACTCAGGTTACGCTTGAAATGATCTATGATGAAGTCAAACAGGTAAATAAGAGGTTAAGCCTTATTTAAGATGCAATTGAGGAAGTTATTGTAAAGGGTCTTTCTGAGGCAGCAGTAAGCAAAGAGGGAAAAGAGGAAATTAAACGATCAATTGAAGAGATGAAAAAAGGGAATTGCGTAACACTTAAGGAAATCAAGAGCGCCTAAATAGATCTAAAATTTTGCAATCATTAAGCTTTTAAATACTGGTCGGTTAAGCCTTCATGTTCAAGCATGCCCAGCCAATCTACAAAGCCTGTGTAACATTTTTTGCCTTTCTCCAAAACATCCAAGATTTCGTTAACGACTGCCTCAACAGTTTTCCCTGTCGCGTCTAACTCGCAAACCTTGCCCGGCTGCGCCTGCAAAGCTTCGATGAGGCAGACGTCGAGGATTTCAGCGGACAGGTTCTCCCAAAGCTTGTCGCCTTCAAAACCGCATTTCTCCATGAACACTTTGAGTTCTTTGGGGTTTCGACGCAAAACAAAAACTTTGGTGACAAGATCTGCTGGGGTTACGGCGGCGGCGTAGTGCCCGTCGATGATGATGCTGATTTTGTCTGCGGTGTTGATGGTTTCGGCGAGTTTTGTGCGCATTTTTTCTTCGTCGATTATGATCGTTTTTCTTTTTTTGTCTTCACCCAACGTTAACTGGTAGGTTTTGGCGTAATCGGTTAAGTTAATGTATTTGGCATCCAGCATCGCAGTTAAGTGTTTAGCAGTGGTTGTTTTGCCCGTGCATGGAGTGCCAGTTATGAGGATGACGCGTTTACTCATGAACTATTACTGATGAGTTGGGAAATTCTTATTGCTTCCGATTACACTTATGCATGTGGGCTGGCGAGTTGGTGTGTGGCTGTCGGACCCAAAAATGCTGGGTCTGAGGAAACTCCGCCCACGTGTAGAATTGCAGTGCCCTAAGGGTACAGGGCGAGAGCCTTGGCAACGGAGCAGAAACGAAACGTCCAATTGGACTTGGCGATGAGACATTTGTGATGTCGAGTGTGCCAACTTGGAAGCGGTGAAACGGCCGTCCTGCAAGTGGAAAGGGCAAACAGTCGCTGATGAGGCATCTATCTGAAGGCGCGGGTAGCCCGATTAGCCGAATGCCACAATAACAGAAGGCGGGTTACAACCAACACACCAGCCCAAAGCGAACACGCACACGTGTTCCTAATTGGTGAAAAATGGTTTAATTATGGCTCAAAGGTTAAGTCGGTTTTGTGGGCATGGATTCCGAATATGAATCAGAGTTGATTTTGAATGTCAAGAAGCGAATTGTTACCATTTTTAACATTTAGGAACACTATGTGCGTTTACTTCCCTGCGGCTATAGCGACGCCGCCCATCACTAATAGTAAACCGCCGACTAATACTACGGGGTCAAAAGCGAGTACTGTTCCAATAAGAATCATGATGATCCATCCGATGAAAAATGGTACCAAGCCGGCAAGCTGTTTTGCTCTTATTTCTGTTGCATTTTGCCCTCTGCGCAGAAAAACTGCGATTACAATGGCAAATAAGATTCCGACAATTCCCACAACTGCGTTCCCTATTGCAAGATAAATGATAGCGGCAACAAATATAGTGAGTGTACCGAGTATTGTGATGATTAACCCTATTTTTGGGCGCTTACTAGAAGCTGCTTTAGGCGATTGAGGAGACGAAGCAGGTGGCGAAGGCGCAGAATTAGATGGTTGAGCATTGGTAGCATGTAACTGTCTGGAGCAATATGGACAAAAATTATCGTTTTCTCCGACTTGTTTGCCGCATGAAGGACAGAACATTTCAGTGTACTCCGACTCAGATTATAGCAAGCGCTCGTTTAAAAGTTTAGCGCACTCGCACTAAAATTTTGAGTTGCTCCTGCGCCAATGAACACGAATAACAAGGCAGCGCGCTTAGTCTGCCAGCTACTCTTTTTCGAAGCTTCTGAAGTTCTGGAAAAGGGGAACGGAATCTTGGAAGGAGCATTTTAAAATTAACCGTTCTCTATTTTGGTTTCAATTTTGTGGTTGCTAATTTTTTTATCGTGTAGAATACGGGAGTTAACACGACCATCAGGATAACTGCTACAAGTGCGACGCTGGCTATGATTGTTTGAGAATTAATTGAGTTTAACGAAGTTGAACTTGGCGACACCAACGGAGTCGGAGTAATGGTCGGATTCGGAGTTGGAGTGCTGGCTGGAGTTGGAGAAGGAGTAATGATGGGGTTGGAGTTGGAGTGCTGGCAGGAGTTAGAGTTGAAGTAATGACAGGAGTTGGAGATAGGAAACGGAAGTTGGCTCGAGCGTCGGGTCAATGCACCATGCCCTCCGCGAAACCCACCTGCGATTTCGTTTTTCTAAAAATCATTATTTTTCGTTGTGTAAACGAAGCAGAAACCACATTAGGCTGCAGTTTCGTTAGTAACTATAAAGGGATTACTTAAGAGCTAACTTAGATTTGGATAATAATATTAGCATCGCAAATTTTTTACCGCAGAATAGAGTATTAACACTTTGAGGGTGTACATTATGGCTGTACTCGAATGCCCCTTCTGTTATGAACTTCTTGAAGTTAAGCCGCCTGACAGACTCCATACAGCATTCTCAGCAGTAAAGCCAGTACTAAATAGTTACTATGGCGATATTGTGAAAAAGAAATATAAGTGCCAAAACCAAAACTGCAAAAAGTCATTTACAGCTTTCTGGTATGCGCCACTAGAATACTTCAGCCGAATATGATGACTCCAAATAGCTCATATGAATGACCGACCATCATCAGCTCTTCTGCAGAAACTTAGGTGTCTTCACGGAACACAACCGATAATTTCCTACATAAACAGATAAAAAACTTAAATCTAAATTGAATCTACTAGGATAGAGGCTGAAATTTCATGAAAGACAATGTTTTGGTGGAAGTAACTGTAAGCCGGGACAAAGGCGAAATCGTGTACAAGGTTGACTGCTCAAGTAACTTAACAAATGAAGAACTCGAATATTACCTCAAAGAAATAATTGAAGGCATATGCAAATGGAAACCAGACGTTTGTGAAGAAACAGTGAAAAGCTTTAAAGGAACAATCAGAAAAAGGAAAACAAACAGATAATCTAAACCAAATTAAGAAACAACCGTTTATATTTTTTTTTTCAAAATTTGACCGAGTAACCTTACTTGCGAGAAAAAAGGAAAGAGGTACGGAGATATTCCACGCAAGCGAAATTACAACAAACACACCACGCCCACAGCGAAACTCGCCTATCTTTAAAATTGATTGTAATTTTTACAAGTTAACGAGTAAAATTCTGATGGATTATAATACAAAATCTTAGAATTTATTGGAAAAGACGCAAAAAATTAAAGGATTCCAGCGAGCGCGCCCGCTACTGTTGAAGCTATAAAAAGCACAATGATGCCGATAACTAAAATTTTTTTAGTGGAAGACTTCATTCTTATCTATCCTTAGATAAATGATTACTCCATATAAAAAGTTAGAGCTCAGCTTAAACTCTTTAAATCAGCAATCAAACGATTAACTAAAAAATTATTTTTGCAGGTATGCTCTTACTCAATATGGTCACGTACGGTATATCACTTCGAAGGTGCTCGCGTCGCTGATTACATTCATCACAAACTGTTTTTTCAACGCGTACTGGACTTACAGAGATGCTGTGAAGAAACTGTATGCTAAAAAATGACAGCGTTAAGAATTAAACTTAAAGGCTGAAAAGAATGAACGAAGCCGAATACTGACAGTTTTTAGATTGGTAGCGCGTCGTGCTAAGATGAAGCCAATCCTGCAGATCCAAAAAAAGAGGCTGCGAGTGAAGATAAGCAAGAACCTGAAGAATTGTAAGATGCATCATCGAAGTGTAAAAGCAACCTTTCAGTAATGCTAAGCAAAGCTTAAATCGATGTTTCTGAAAACGGCTTTTAGGATCTCGTGTTCATCTTGCCCCACTTGGATTCACCGCCTAAGCTTGGAAGCAACTCAAAAATGCGAATCCACAACTCAAAAACAAACTTTTGCGAATTTATTGACAAGCTAGCAGGCGAACAAAATGGGAACCGAAGGGCGCCTATGGAATTGGTACTTTTGGTTGCTCTTTGGACAGCGATTCCGGTTTTGCTTTTGTTTTTCATTTTTTTAGGTCTCACTTTTTTCGGCGTCGGTTTACAAATTCGGGTTGCGGTCATGATAGGCGGTATTGTGATAATATCTATTCGAACGTTTCGTCTTTACGGGGGAGTCAGGGCACGTGTGCTCGCCAAGGTCAGAACTGGTCCAGAAGTCCTAGTCGGTGCAATAGGAATTACGACTACTGATTTAAGACCGAAGGGAGAAGTTCGCGTCATGGGTGAATTCTGGCAAGCCTTGGCAAAGGAGGGCTGGATAGAAAAAGACAGAGAAGTGGAAGTAGTCGGCATGGAAGGCCTCTTCCTCGCTGTCAGAATGGCTAAAGAAAAAGCGGTGCTGTCCTAATATAGGATAGTTTATCTGGGCTGTTTGTTCATTCCTTTTTTTCGTGAGATAACGCCTACATTTTCTTGTAGGTTACACTGTTTATATATCGGTGAATCCCTACTTTTAGGGAAAATTGTAGGTGCGTTTATGGAGATAACTGAGGGTATTCATCGGGTTGATGAAGCAAGCGCCAACATGGCCCACGCTAACGTGTACTTAGTAATCAATGGCAATGAACTCACAGTCATCGACACGGGAACGCCGGGGAACGCCCAGAAAACCGTTGAATACATCAAAAAAATAGGCTACCAACCCAGCGATGTCAAAACCATAATTCTAACCCACTTTCACATGGACCACATGGGAAGCGCCAAAGAACTCAAAGGCCTCACCAACGCAAAAGTCGCCGTATACACGGAAGATGCAGACTATGTCTCAGGAAAAAAGCCCCTGCCAAAACCCAAAAACGTTCTGTTCAGAGCCGTTTCATCCTTCGTCAAACCTGCGCCAGTCCAAGTTGACATAATCCTCAAAGAAGGCGACAAAATCGCAGGTCTAACCGTCATCCACTCGCCGGGGCACACGCCGGGGAGCATCATGCTGCTAGATGAAAAAAGAAAAGTTCTGTTCGCAGGTGACACCCTTCGATACGACGGCAAAAAAGTCAGCGGCGCACCCGAACAGTTCAGCACAGACTTGAATCAAGTAAGAGAATCCATTGCCAAAGCATCCGCACTGAACTTTGACATCATGTTACCTGGGCACGGTGAAACCCTCAAACCCAACGCATCCGAAGAAATCAAAAAATTCAATGAAACCTTAAAACAAAAATAAATCTGGATTACTGCTGGAGCAATCTACTGGTTTGGAAAGAAGAAGGAAAAGAAACCATAATTTCCCTACTATCACGATTGAATGAGAAATGTTAATCGAGCTGGACGCCCATGCCGTTTTATGCGCGCTATAATGCCGCTAACATCAGAAGAGTTTGACTAGTGAGGTGAAAGAATGAAGCGAGGGGCAACTGAGACTTTGAGAGCTGTAGGCATCCTTCTCGTCATCATCTTGTTGTTCTGTGCTTTCGCATTATTGCCTCAGCCAGTTCGAGCTGCGAAAACGGTGACGTCGACGGTAACTGGGTTAATCGACCCTTACGGTGTGGCTGTAACGCCAAACGGTGCATACGCCTATGTTACAAATGAAGGCGACGATTCAGTCTGTATGATTAGCACGGCTACGAATACGGTGAAGGCAACGGTGTCCGTTGAAAGCGATCCTTTTGGTGTGGCTGTAACGCCGAACGGCGCATACGCCTATGTGACAAATGTCGGCAGTAATACGGTGTCGGTGATTCGCACAGCTACGAACACGGTGACGGCAACAGTGCCCGTTGAAAGCGAACCTTTGGGTGTGGCCGTAACGCCCAACGGCGAATTTGCCTATATTACGAATGAAGGCAGCCCTTCGGTCTCAGTGATAAGTACGGCTACAAACACGGTGACCACGACGATTCCCGTTGAAAGCTATCCTGGCGCTGTGGCCGTAACGCCTAACGGCGAATTTGCCTATGTTACAAATGAAGGCAGCAGGCTGGTTTCAGTGATAAGTACGCGTACAAATATTGTGATGACGACGGTAACTGTTGGAAGCGAGCCTGCCGGTGTGGCTGTAACGCCTAACGGCGAATTTGTCTATGTTACAAATGAGGGTAGCGGGTCTGTTTCAGTAATAAGTACAGCTACGAATACGGTGACGGCGACCGTGCCTGTGGGGGTCAGTCCCTTTGCCGTGGCTGTAACGCCGAACAGCACTTTTGTCTATGTTACAAATGACGGCAGCAATACTGTTTCGGTGATAAGTACGGCTACGAACATGGTGGCTGCGACGATTCCCGTTGAAAGTTATCCTGGCGCTATAGCTGTGACACCTAACGGTGCATACGTTTACGTTGCAAATGTCGGAAGTGGGTCGATTTCGGTGATAAGTACAGATGCGAATATAGTGATGGCGACGGTAACTGTTGGAAGCGAGCCTGGCGGGGTGGCAGTAACGCCAAACGGCGCGTATGTCTATGTTGCAAATGCTAACAGCAACACGGTCTCAGTGATAAGTACGGCTACGAACACGGTGACCGCGACGATACCTGTTGGAAGCGTTCCTTTGGGTGTGGCCGTAACGCCCGACGGTGCATACGCCTATGTTACAAATGAAGGCGGTGATTCAGTTTCGGTGATAAGTACAGCTACGAACACTGTAATGACGACTGTACCGGTTGGAGCCAGTCCTTACGGTTTGGCTGTAACGCCAAACAGCAAATACGTCTATGTTACAAATGACGTTAATACTACGGTCTGTGTGATAAGTACGGCTACGAATAAGGTGACGGCGATTGTGCCCGTCGGCGCAGGTCCTTTTAGTGTGGCTGTTACGCCAAACGGCGAATATGCCTATGTTGCAAATGACGTTGGCACAACGGTTTCGGTGATAAGTACGGCTACGAACACGGTGAAAGCGACAATATCCGTTGGAAGTTTTCCTTTTGGTGTGGCTGTTACGCCGAATGGCGAGTATGTCTATGTTACAAATGTCGGGAGCGGGTCGGTCTGCGTGATAAGTACGGCTACGAATAAGGTGATAGCGACGGTACCTGTCGAAACCGAGCCTTACGGCGTGGCTGTAACACCCAACGGCGAATATGCCTATGTTACAAATGCCGACAGCAACACAGTGTCGGTGATCAGCACGGCTACGAATACGGTGACGGCGACCGTAAATGTTGGAGCCGGTCCTTTGGGTGTGGCTGTAACGCCCAACGGCGCATACGCCTATGTTACAAACGACGTCAGCAATACGGTCTTTGTGATAAGCACGGGTGCTCCGACTGTGAGTGTGTCGCCTTCGCCTTCATCGTCTAACACTCTAATCATCATAATCGGGGTGGTAATTGCGGCTGTAATTATTGTCGCACTTGTTTTCTTAATGTCACAAACGAGAAGATTGAAAACTAAGAAAATTTCACCGCCTCCGCCACAGCCTCCCCCACAAAACTCTTACTCAGTTTCCTCAGTTCAAAACAGTAAGGAACACTTGTGATTCTTCAGTTCAGCCGCTTGAGGCATGTTTGAAGGTTCGAGAAAACATACCCTCAAGGCAGCGCATGGATTTAATGTGGCGCCTCTTGAATTCTTTTCTGTACAACCTGCCAAGAATTTGTAGTTAGAAAGCTTTCTTCCATGTTATGGACCATACGCTCGAACTTGCGCATGGGTACAGAAAACGTAAGCGTGTCTTCGGGAACGAAGGGTCGCGCGGAAACATCAAACAGCCCTAGAACAGCTCTTTGACGAACAGAGTTTTTTTCAAGAAAGGGATAAGTTACAATTGAGGAGCATCCTGAACCAAATGGAGTGAAAACACCGTTGGGTTCAATTTCATCAAAATTTGCCAGTGTGAAGAGACCTGAAAGGGCATCGGGGCGCGCGAAAAAGATTACGGCGTCAGGTTCATCCGACTCATCCAGTGTATCCCACCTCTTGAACACTATGAACTTTGCTGGAGCCTCAAAGGGCGGCGCAAGCTTGACTGCCTCAGCAGCAATCTCCGGTGTCTTCTTGTAGCGTTCGCCCTCGATTTTTCCAGGGATTCCACAAGAGAGGAAATATTCAAAGTTAGGTCTGATTTCTTTACGAAAACCCAGATATCTTTGTCCGCCAAAACAGCCAATCGACTCTGCATCAAAACACAAAGCTCTGCCTTTTCTCACAAGCTGAAGTGCTCCGATGACGCACCTGTTAACTGAACCGGGCTTCACGAGTTCCGCATGTCCTTCTTCATCAGTGTAATAGAAGGTGATGGGAAGTTCCGTTTCGCCAAAAAATCTCTTCCAAAGAACAATAAATTCCTCTTTAAACTTGCTGTCCATAAACAACTCCTTCGACTGCTTCAATAAAACTCCAGCTAAAATATTTTTCTGCCAAGCTTTGTTTCTCTCTAGTGTATAGAAGCTTAACTGAACAGTTTTATTTGCTGTATTTAGGACGCTTGGATTCTCTTTGCCAAAATTGAGGGTCATCAACCAATATTATCTGAACTTCAATAACGTTTCTTGGATTTGTTATTGCTGCACGGAATTTGGGCGGTAAATCGGGGTTGCTTAAAAATGCCATTCGGGACTCTTCCAGCTCATCCGCAATACGTTCACTTTTTTTGTTTGCGTAGCCACGGTACTTTACGCTTTTTCCTTCCGTAATAGCTTTATCGAAATCCTCTTTACTGCACTGTATCAGTTTGGTGCCGTCTCGGATTAACCAGCAGGCAAGAGCTTGAGAAGTCTTGGTCATAACAATCTGTTAGCAATATCGTTTAGGCAACTCTTAATTAACATTTTCATTGCCAAACGAAAGATGCGCCTCAGAAATCGAGTTTAAAGCAACTCATCTCGAGAACTAATCCCGCTACTTTCAATGAGAATAATAATCCTGCGGTATTAACGTTTGATGATGAGCATGTGGCCCTTATGGCTAACAATCCTGTGGATTCTTAATTCTTCAGGATTATGAAATTTCGCTGGACAAATTCTGCACTTATATGTTTCGCCAAACATGATTTTGTTATCTAACATCAACCCTACCTTCTCCTATCGGCTTTGCAAAAATCACTTCTTACAAGCTCATATTAAATAGAAACTAAGCCACTTATAAACCAACAATTAATTTCCGCTAAAACCGCCATACTTCTCATTGAATTGCGTCAAAATTCTTCTCGGATTTTTCTCTGACACTTGACTGGATCTTCGAAAACGCCTTTCCAAGCTCTTTCATTTCAACTATTGGATTGAAAGGTTTCAAAAGTAAGCCTTCCTCTGAATCACAGCGGAGCGCCTCAGAGCGCATTAAATTTCAAGTCATCTTTTGGGAAACAGCAGTAAACTGAAACCCTTATCCACACGTGCAATTATCTTCATTGGCGCCATTAATACTTTCGCAGTCTTGTTAAAATTGGTAGCTAACGTAAATATCTGCATATGTCGATAAGAACGTCTGCTTGAAAACACGGGTAACCAGCAATTAGCCAAATGCAACAATAACAGAAGGCGGTTACAACCAACGCACCAGCCCTAACTTACAGAACATCGACCTTTTTTTCTCAGAATAATGCGGGTTCCAGCATAACGACACACTTTCCGCATTCAATTTTTTTTCTGCTTTCATTAATCATGCTTTAAAAATATTCCAACAAGCAAAGATAAAATAGACTATAAAAACAATAAATGGTTAAGCAGGAGCTTTTAGGCTGAAAACCTAAAACTTCTATTTCTGTGTTTTGCTTTCCTTTTCTTTACGTGCCTTTCTTTTCGCGTCTCTTTCTTTTTTAGTTAATGGTTTATCTTTTTTCGGCATTTGATATTCTCCGACGGTACTTTATGATGATTACTGCTTTAATAACTTTCTAAAAACAAGCTAACTTAAGTGTATTCCCTGAAGGTGTGACCGCATTTTGTGCAGCGCATGAATTGGGTTGATGCTTCGTCGCCGCCGCGAGTCTGCACTTGCCAAACATAAACCATATTGTTTCCGCATTTCTCACATTTCATATGAATCGTAGGCATCGTCTTGATTTTTTGTTCTTCTTCACTTATAACAGTCATAAAAGGCTGAGTCGCAGGTTGAATAACCTTAACCACCTTGGCCTGAGACCTATTGCCTGCAGCCTGCTTAATGAAACTGCATTTTGTGCACGCGAGCACTATGGAACCTTCAGTTTTTTTGGGTTCAAGCCGGCAACCGCATTCTGGACAAAATTCCATAAACTAGAATCCTTCACAATTATTTCTCCACTACTAAGAAGATAATCCGATATAAGCATTGTTTTTATTAAAGGAAATTCTCGCATTACGCTAAATCTTCTGCCGCGCTGAACAGTAAAAGCAAGAGAGAATAGCGCCACGCAAATTTCAATAATCTTAAATATCACTTTAAAAAAAGGATTTTAATAAGGCTCCAGAATGGTTGTAAAGAGAAAATTAATTGCAATTTTGCTAATAGTTTTGGTCGCTTCAATAGGTACTGTTGCTGCAGTTTATTATGAAACAAATATAATTCCTCCATCGCCCCCAGCTGGAACAGACCAAATGGTGCTCAAGTTTATTAGCTCGAGTATGGAGCCAACAATCAAAGAAGGTAGCTACATTCTAGTTGACGAGAGTATAAATCCTGCAGACCTAAATACGAGCTATCCAAAAAGTGACATCATCGTATTCCACGACCCTCTTGATCTGAGCGAGTTGGTTGCGTCCCGAATAATAGGCACAGAAGTAGTAAACAGCACAATCTATTTTCTGACTAAAGGTGATGCAAACGGAAATCCATATCCACAAACACCACAATCAGGTCTTGACCCATGGGACAGCAACAGCCCTCCGGGTGTTCCTCAAGACCTCATAGTTGGCAAAGTCATAAACACTAATTATAAGTAGCTATCACTAATCTTAGCTTCAACAAGTGTTTTCAGTTATCATTTCTCCTTCGACTCGGAAGCGCGCGCAGAAGATATCACAACTAGCTTAAAAACTAACGATTCTATTGCTTCAACTCAAAAAAGAAAAAGATGGACCGAAAAAAAGAAAAAGATGGACCGAATGGACAGATATAAAAGCGCTCGAGAAATTCTGCCTACTGTACGTCGCTGGTAACGTTTTCGGTCTTCTTCTTGCGCGGCTTATAAAGAACACCTGCAATGAACAACACAATCCCAACGATGGGTAATACGAGTGCAACTTCTTGACCTCTTGCAAAATAGAGGACAAGGCCCACAACAATTAATATTCCCCCAATTCCAAGGAGTCGCCCTTTGTTTGTTTGATAATAATCTTTCCAGTCCACCACTTTTCCCGCCTCCTCCCTCGTCGCTTCCAATCTTGCTACTTCCACTTTGTTAGGATTTCCTCTCTTTGAAAAGCTGCTGTACCTACAAAATAAAGAGCGATATCAATCGCGAAAAGGATACCTGAGATTATGAGAAGCCCGTTTATGTCTAGACTTATTATGTGTATTTCGCTAGCAAGATAAATTGCTAAAAGTGGCATGAAAATTAGTACCGCAAAACTATTAGCGCTGCGTACGTCGTTAACTCTGGATGAGACAATAACGCTGAATAACACGCTCATAACAACCGTGACTGGAACTAGGACCAGCAGCAAAACGCCAAATGTCCAATTTGGATAATAATTATAGCCAAGCTTCCCGAAAGTTACTGCATCGATGCCAACCATAAAGACTGCCGCTCCAGCATACATTGCAGCTAAAGCTGGCAATAGTGCAGCAATTGCTTTTCCAAGCAAAATCTCTCCGTCAGTAAGAGGGGTAGCGAGGAGCGGTTCTAAACTCTTCTCAATTTTTTCGCCGACTATGCTATAAGAAGCAATTCCTAATGGAATGTACGCCGCGCCAATGACAATGAAAAATGAAAATGAATTTAACAGGCTTGGAAGATTCGCAGTTGTGAGGAGCCCGGTGTTTCGGTGTCCAGCAAACTCGAGTACGGCTGGAAAGAGAACTGAAATTATAATGGGAAAAACGATGATTGAGGTCCAAATATTTTTTTGACGCCTAAATATTTTAAAATCTCTTGAGGCAACAAGCCATGCTTTTGACAATCTCATGCGGACTCCCTCACAAGCTTCAAATAGGTATCTTCCAAAGTCGAACCCACAACGTTAATGGCCCGCACGTGACCGCCAGCCAGCACGAGGGATTCTACAACTGACGAATTCTCTTTATCAGGATCCACCACATCAAACGTTACCTTGTTGCCGTCAACAGTGAGGTTTCTAAGCGACAACTTCTTCAAAGCGTTTAAAACGGCATCGTTGACTTGCTCCAATGTGA
>Ga0326728_10007682_pt1 | contig 27411 bp, 11 predicted proteins | sample MB3enrmetagenome_FD_207602 | JGI IMG/M metagenome (GOLD analysis project Ga0326728, IMG submission 207602) | Lab enriched peat soil microbial communities from McLean, Ithaca, NY, United States - MB31MN | ecosystem: Environmental > Terrestrial > Soil > Wetlands > Peat | place: USA: New York...
CGGAGTGAAGACCACGCGTATCACGCACGTCCGACCCGCTGCGAGGCTCATCAGAGTTGTGCACGTGCCCGCCTGGTTGCTGATGGCAAATGGACCCGAAACCGTCGCCGGTCCCACCGCCACCGCCGCGGTCCCGGTGTTCGTAAGCGAGATATACTGCGCCACCGAGGAGGTGCTGACGAATTGAGAACTGAAGTTCAAGCTCAACGACGCCGGAGTAACCGCCAGGAGTGAAGCCGGCGCCGGGCTGATCACCAGCGTGCCCGTGGCGGTGCCGCCACTCGCGTAATTCGGGTCGGCGCTGGTAAAAGTGCCCACCACCGCATAGCTGCCGGCGTTGGTAGGCGCCATAGCGCTGCCGTTGTAAGTATAGGTCCAGGTGCCGGCTACCGTTGCCCCGCCTATGCCCGTAGCCGAACCTCCTGGGATGCACGTCTGCGGGGAAGCGCTATACGTTACGGGGTTGCAAATCACGCTCAAGGTCGGCGTTGCCGGAATGATCACAAACATGGCGGAAAAGGTCTCTTCGCCGCCGTAATTCGGATCGGCGCTGGTAAAGGTGCCTACGACGTTATAAATTCCGGCGTTGGTTGGCGGGATCGAGCTGCCGTTATAGGTGTAAGCCCAAGTGCCGCTTACTGATGTTCCGCACATCCCCACCGCCGTACCTCCAGGGATGCAGGCTTGCGGTAAACCGTCGTATGTGACGGAGTTGCAGTTCATCATGATCGTGGGAACGGGGGCCGGACCGATCACGAACTCGGTGGAAGCCGTGCCGCCGGCAAAGTTCGGATCGCTGCTTGCAAACGTGCCTACGACGTTATAGGTCCCGGAGTTTTTAGGCGCCGAGGAGCTGCCATCGTAAGTGTAGGTCCAAGTGCCGCTCACAGGATTGCCGGTGGAGGGGTTAGTCGCCGAACCTCCAGGACTGCATGCCTGAGGGTTACAACCGTAAGCGACTGGAGCGCAGGCCACGCTCAGGTTCGGCGCGGCCGGGTTGATCACAAACGTAGTGGAAGAGGCCGTGCCGCTGGCATAGACGTTCGGATCGCTGGGGACAAAGGTGCCGATAACGTTATAGCTCCCGGCATTCGTCGGCGCCGTAGACCCGCCATTGTAAGTGTAGGTCCAGTTACCGCTTACCGGATTGCCGGTGTAGGGGTCAATTGTCACGCCTCCCGGCATGCATACCTGTGGCATGCCATTGTAAGTCTCGGGGCTGCAGCTCACTGTCAGGATGGGCATAATCACCGCTTCGCCGCCGACCGTGATTACCGGGCTTGTGAACGCAATGTAATTGCTCGCGTCGCTGGCCGGGAAAATATCGTCGGTCTCCTGCTGGCCGCCGTTGACATTCACGTCCTCGGGCGCATAGGCCACGTTCAGGTTGCAGGCGCCGTCTATGGCCAGCGAGCCGGTGTTCTTGCACTGCCCCGTCCCGCTGATGCTAAAGTCGTCGGGTGTCCCATAGTCATCGATGAACCAGGGATTCAGGAAGTTCAGCGTGGCGTTGCCGGCGTTCGTAATGGTAAACGTCGTTGCCGGACCGGCAGTACCGATCACTACGTGGCTTAAATCCACCGGTGTCACCTGTCCCAGGGCATTGCGGTTGATCTCGAGACCGCGTTGGTTGCCGGTATCGGCCACGAACACGTCCCCCTGGAAGTCCAGCGCAATTCCGTTCGGAGCGCTCAATTGCAAGGTCGTCACCGAGGCGCCGTCGGTGCCGCCCGAACCTGCCGTTTGCGCCTGCCCCGCATAAAGCTGGATGTTGCCGGTCGCCCCATTAACCAGGCGCACAAGGTCGTTGCCGGCATCGGTAATGTAAACGTTGCCGGCGGGGTCCACCGCGACACCTGTCGGATTGCTGAGTTTGGCCGCGGTGGCCGGTCCGTTGTCTCCCGCATAGCCGGCGGCGCCGTTGCCCGCCACTGCGGTAACCATGCCGGTGGTCACGTTGATCTCGCGCACCAGGTTGTTGCCGCTGTCGGCGACATAGATGTTGCCGCTGCCGTCGGTCGCCAATCCCGTGGGCGCGTTGAAGATCGCCTGGGTAGCCGGACAGCCGTCGCCGAACGCGTCACTCTGGCCCGGACAGCCTGTTCCGCCGCCCGCGGTGACAGTTGCCACCAGGTCGCCGGTAACGAAGCCGTTGAGGTCCACTTCCTTGATAAGGTTGTTGCCCGTGTCCGCGACATACAGGTTCTCATCAAGATCGATAGCGACGCCCTTAGGAGCGTTCAGGCCGGTGGCCAGCGGGGAGACTGGGCCGGGGGCATAATACACCTCCAGCGCATTGTTGCCGGTGTCGGCAATGTACAGGACGCCGGCATTGAAGGCCGTTGGATCGGCCGCAACCCCATGCGGATTCAGCAGCCCGCTGCTTGCGTAAACGCTGTAATAGCCGCTGGAATCAATCTCGTCGATCGCGTTGTTGGCGCTGTCGGCAAGGTAAACGTCGCCGTCAATGTCCAGCGACACCCCCTGCGGAGTCACCGCTCCTGCGGAGCCCGGAGTCAGCGTGGGGATATCCAGCGTTGCCGGATCGATCACCATCAACCCTATGGGCGCCGCAATCACGAGTTGAGCCGCCGGAGTGCCCAGATTGACATTGGGCAACGAATTGGGTCCGTAATTCCCCTGCGCGTTAATGGGGGTCCAGTTGATCGTTACCGTGTAGGTATCCGCGGCCGTCGGCGGCGTGCTGCTGTTGTAGTTGGTCGCCAAAGCGCCTATGTAGGTAAGCGCAAAGGTGCCGAGGTCGCTCACCGGCACATTGCCCACGCCGATGGCCTGCGGCGCGCAGCCGTGCTGATTGCCGTCCTGCACCGCGGGATAGCAATTGGCCAGGATCGGTGGCGGCAACTGCAAAATGTCGGCGAAAGTCTGGAACGTGAACGGAATCGCGGCGCACGTCATCCCGTCATTGCTCAAACAATAATTTCCCGCATCACTGCCGCCGAGAGCAATCGTGACGGTAACCGTTATGGACACGCCCGGCAAGATTTCGTTGTCCTTCTCGCCGGCATTGGCATTGGACTGGGCAAAAACCGCCGACAGCGGAACGCACGTCAGATTCGGGTCGGAGACAGAGAGCGCGCAGGTGACGTTGTTATTGGCGACGGGTTCGTTGGTCGTGCCGTCCCACGTCTTATTGTTTGCGAAGAGGCTGGTTATCGTTACCGGCGTGCGTAACCCCACCTCTAATATCGTGCTCCACCCGACATTGTTGTAATCCGTAGTGTCGGCGGGAACAAAAGAGCAAGATACCTGGTACGTGCCGACCGTCCCCGAAGGGGGAGGCATCGGGCTCGGACCATAAGTTGTTCCATTGATCCCGGTGTAGATGCATGTGAATGTGCCGCTAAGCGTCGCGAGCGTCGTCGGGTCCTGCGCCGCAGCCGCGCAAGCATATGCGGCGCCGAGCGGTATCACGGGATCGGGCATGCAGGTCACGCTGACAATCGGTGTGGCCTTATTGATGGTGAAGGTCGTACTCGCGGTGCCGCTCGCGTAATTCGGGTTGGTGCTGGTAAAAGTTCCCACCACGCTATAGGTTCCAGCGTTCCTAGGCGCGTTCGAGCTGCCGTTGTACGTGTAGCTCCAGGTCCCGGCCACCGTTGCCCCGCCTATGCCCGTAGCCGAGCCTCCTGGAATGCACGTCTGCGGAAAAGTGCTATACGTTACGGGTCTGCAAATCACGCTCAATGTCGGCGTCGCCGGGCTTACCGTCAGAAGTGTAACCGCGGTGCCCGTCAGGTAATCGGTAGTGTCCGCGGGAGTGAATGTAGCCCCCAACTGATATGTGCCGGCCGCCAGCACTGTACCCGCCGGCGGGTTGTACACAAATGTGCCGGGGACCGAAGCGGTAGCGTCCAGTTGGGTTGCGCTCAGCGCCGTGCCATAGGTAATGGCCGCCGGCTGCGTCCAGGTGAGAGTTGGCGCCGTGAGTGTTTTGTATTCCCACAAGTCGTTGAGGTACACCAAAGCGCCCGACGGGTTGCCGCCATACCCGCCGAAGAGCCAGGGGGTTCCGTTGCTGTCGATCCAAGCGATTGCCCCCATACGTGCGCCGGGAACGTTTTCGGTAGAGGGAATATTCAATGCGCCATACACTCCCGGCTGATTGCCCGTGGCACTGCCGCCTAACCAGGCCCATTCGTTGGTAGCAGTATCGAGTTCCCATAGGTCGTTGAGATAGAAATCTCCGCTGGTTCCACTGGCTGCGTCGCCATACCCCCCAAAAAGCCAGAGATTACCGCTGCTATCAATCCATATCGTCGATGCCGCGCGGCCGCCCGGGCTGTTTCCCGGCGCGAAGACACCCAGCGTGCCGTAAATTCCCTTCTGGCCACCCGGCGCGCTGCCACCCATCCACACCCATTGGCCGAGCGCCGGACTGAACTCCCAAAGGTCATTGAGATAGTGCCCATTCCCGGCGGAATCGTAGCCGTCCCCTCCCAGGAGCCAGAAGTCGCCGCTGCTATCCTTCCAGCTCATAGCATCGTACCGGCCTCCGGGAACGTTTGTGGCCGCGGGCACGCCCAGTGTGCCGTAGTTCCCAGGCTGCCCTCCCCCCGCGCTGGGCACCGTGCTGCTTCCACTTATCCACGTCCATTGTTGTGTCGAATAACCAAATTCCCAAAGGTCGTTGAGCCGGCCAAGCGTCCCCTTGGCGTCGTAGCCGTACCCGCCAAACAACCAGAAGTTGCCGTTGTTATCGATCCAGCTCGCCGCCTCATATCGGCCGCCCGGAATATTGCCCGCGGCGGCGGCGCCCAAGGTGCCATACACCCCGGACTGGTTCCCGGTTTTGCTGCCACCCATCCATGTCCATTCATTGGTGGAAAAATTGAAAGTCCATAGATCGTTGAGATAGCCGTAAGCGCCCTTGGAATTTTGGCCATAACCTCCAAAGAGCCAAAGGTTGCCGTTGCTATCGATCCAGACGACGGGCCATAGGCGTCCTCCGGGAAGGTTCGCGGCCGCAGCCGTGCCCAGCGTTCCGTATACTCCGGAGGCGCCGCCCGTACGGGCCCCGTTCATCCATGTCCATTCTCCGGTCGAGGGACTGAATTCCCAAAGGTCGCTGAGATCGTACTCATTGCTGTTGGCATCGAAACTGTACCCCCCGTAAAGCCAGAAGTTCCCGTTGCTATCCGTCCAGTGGGCCGCGCCATACCGGCTGCCGGGAATGTTTCCGGCAGCCGGCGCACCCAGCGTGCCGTATACTCCAGGCTGATTGCCCGTGCTGCTTCCTCCCATCCACACCCACTCGCTCGTCTGGGCGCCGGCTTCCACGCACACGAATCCCCCGGCCAGCACGGCAAGGCCGAGCGCGGTCATGGGCCGCGCCTCCAGCAACACGCTAAAGGCTCGCGCCATGGCGCGAAAAACCATCTGAAGAACTGTAGGACGGGAATGGGATTGGAGTTTCATTGGACTTTCTCCCAAGACGATCTATGAGCCGGAATTCTCCGGCGCGTGCGGCGCATACCGCATTCGGCGTGAGTCGGATGCTTCTCCGGGACCAAACCGAAAGATAGCCTGCCCTCATGCCGGCCCAAGGCGCGATACCCGCTCCTGTACCTGCACAGGCAAACCATTTTCGGCTTCACATCAACCTAAACCCTGGAACGTGCAGCATTCTAAGCCGGTTAGGGTTCCCAGTCAAGGTAAAACGACAGGTAAAACGACAAACGGCAGCCAACGCCGCCGCGCAGCGGCGAAATCCTCTGCCGCCCGCCTCCTAACTCCTAACTCCTCACTCCTGCCTTCTCTTCTTTCCGCCCGCGCCGCGGCGGCATTCTCTTCCGTCCGCCCCCTAGCTACTAGCTACCAGCTACTAGCTGCTTACTACGGCTTCCCCATGTGCACGAGGATACGATGCTTCACCAGACCCCGATCCAATGGGATCACCCCATTCCGCATGCGCTGACAATCCATCTCCACCCATGACACACCTCGCTCGCAGCCTTCCGGATTCTCGACCTCGATCTCGTAGATAGCTTCACCGTGACGATAGCGCAGGTGGAAGCCCCTCCACCATCCGGGGATGACCGGATTCAACTGCATGTGATTCCCTCGCACCTTCAAGCCCAGGACCTCTTCAACCCAGGCGCGGTACATCCACGCCGCCGAACCCGTATACCAAGACCAACCACCCCGGCCGGTCTGCCCGGGCAATCGGTACACGTCAGCCGCGGCCACGTAGGGCTCAAGCCCATAGTGCCACAGTGTTTCTGGATCGCGCGCGCGCTCAATCGGGTTGAGCATGCGCAGTATTTTCGCCGCCCGCGTACCATCCCCTCGACGCGCCCAGGCCATGGCGAACCACAGCGCGGCGTGAGTGTACTGGCCTCCGTTCTCCCTCACCCCCGGAGGGTAGCCTTGGATATATCCGGGTGACGGCTCCGATCTGTCAAACGGAGGCGTTAAGAGCAGCACTAGACCCTCATCTTCGCGAACGAGCAGTTCCCAAGCTGATTCTAAAGCCCTATTCGCGCGATCCGGGCCGGCGGCGCCACTCAGCCAAGCCCAAGATTGCGGCAGCGAATCAATCCTCGCCTCTGCATTCGCCGAAGAACCCAGCGGCGTGCCGGCGTCGAAGATCGCCCGCAGATACCACTTCCCATCCCAGCCTGCTCGCTCGACACGCTGAATCAGCGCATTTCTGTCTTGATGATAGGTCTCACTTAGATCCGGCCGGCCCAGTAGCGCAGACAACTCGGCCATACCCTGAAGCACATCCGCCATAAACCACGCCAGCCAAATGCTCTCCCCTTTGCCTCCAGCGCCCACCAGGTTCATCCCATCGTTCCAGTCCCCGGTTCCGATCAGGGGCAAACCATGGGGCCCAAAAGTCATGCTACGCGTGACGGCGCGCTGGCAGTGCTCAAACAGCGTGGCGCGTTCCAACGCGGCCTCCGGGGTGATGAACTTTTCCTGCTGATCGTCTCCCAGCATGGGTGCGTCAAGCCAGGGGACCGCCGTATGCAGAATGTCCACATCGCCGGTAGTCCTGACGTAGTGAGCGGCGGCGTAGGGAAGCCACAGGTGGTCATCGGAGATCCGCGAGCGGATTCCCGCGCCGCTCGGTGGATGCCACCAGTGTTGGACATCGCCCTCCTTGAACTGACGGCTCGCCGCCAGCAGGATGTGCTCACGCGCCAGCTCGGGATACGCGTAAAGGAAAGCCATAACATCCTGCAATTGATCGCGGAAGCCGAATGCACCGGCGGACTGGTAAAAGGCGGAACGTCCCCAGATCCGGCAGCTAAGGCTTTGGTACAAGAGCCAACGGTTGATCAGGAAGTCCGCTGCCAGCTCGGGGGTGTGCACTTCGATCGTGCCCAACCGGCCATCCCACCACGCTTTCGTCTGGCTTAACGCGGTCTCGAGTGCCAAGCCTTCCCGGTAGGCTGGAACCAGCTTGTGGACCTCCTCCACCGACTCGGCTTGGCCCAACATGCACGTGATCTCAGCCCTCTGTCCGGGAGCTAGTTCAACCGTAACCTGCAGTGCCCCGCACGGGTCGAATCCCGCCCCTGTCCGGCGTGCCAGCCCGATTCGCTCCATCGCCGCCGGGTTTCCCGGCGAGCGGTTGCGCCCCAGGAAGGACGTGCGGTTGCCGCTGTACGACTCCGCCGGCGGGTTGATGGCCGCGAAGGCCACCCGATCCCCATACTCCGGATGGTAGCGATTCCGGGCGAGCAAGGCCTGGACTTCGTCATCCCAGTGGGTCACGACATGCATCTGGGAGGATTCGCGGTTTTCGCCCAGTGTCCACTCCACATAATACGTAACCGACAGCTTGCGCTGCCTGGAAGAGTCGTTCCGCAACCGCAACCTTTGCAGCTTAATCGGCTCTCCCCCGTTCTCATCCACTGGAACGAAGACCGTCAGCTCCTGCTCGATCCCATGGCTGTTATGCTCGAATACCGTGTACCCCGTCCCATGCCTTGCCCGATAGGCGGTCTCCTCGCGGATCGGCGACGGGGTCGGCGTCCAGTAGACCCCGCTTTCCTCGTCCCGGATGTACACCGCCTCAGAGGGTGGATCCATAACGGGGTCGTTCGACCATTGCGTCAGGCGATTGCGCTGGCTGTTGCCATACCAGGTAAAGCCCGACCCCGTTTCGCTGATCAAGGTTCCGAAGGTGGGGTTAGCCATCACATTCACCCAGGGTGCGGGCGTGTGGGTGTTGGGACCGAGATAGATCGCGTATTCACGCCCATCCGGGGTGAAACCACCCAGGCTGTTGAAGTAGGGCAGCTCCATGAAAGGCAGCGAAGCCGAAGGCTCCCGCGGAGCACGTTTGTTGGCCACGGGTTCGAGCAGCTCGGGCGCCTCCACCGGCACGCCCTGGAGTAAAGTGCCGCGTGCCGCCACCAGCGCCACACTGGCCGCGGCCTTGAGCAGCCGCAGGTCTTCCTCCGGGATTTCCGCCGCGCTGCGCAAGAATACCCCCCCTGGCCGGTCAACCTCCGCATACATGGAATGCGTTTGGATCAGGCGCTCGAGTCGTTCACGGAGCGGCTGCTCATAGCCACCTGCCTCCTCGTTGAGGATCACTAGCTCTGCCATCAATCCGTGTCTCCGCCAATAGGTATGCGCCTGCAGCATCTGACGGACCAGGCTCATATCCCGCGCCTCACCAATGGTGATCAGAGCGATCGGCAAGTCGCCCGAGATTCCGTAGGGCCACAACCCGGCTTGACCCTTGCGGTTCTCTTCGATGCATTCGGCGGGAGGGCGCAAGAGCGGGTTGGGATAGAGCAGGTCGCTCGCCAGTTGCTGGAAGCGGCGGGCCTCGTCGGGCCGGATGCGAAGCAATCGCAACTCAACCTGGGCAGAGGCCCAAGCGAAATCCATCGCCCGGTCGATCTCATGGGGATCACTGTATTTACCCGTCAGTCTCAAGACCTGTTGGCGGGTTTCGCCGGCGGCGAGAACCAAGTTAACCTGGATGCGCTGGCCTGGACCAAGACTCAGGCTCTGGCGCACGCTGAGGATCGGGTCCAGGACAAAACCGTGGCTGTTGCTGAGCTCTTGATAGACCCCCATCGGATTCGCCAGTGTCCGTCCTCGTCCAATGAATCGGCGCCGGTCGGTCTCGAATTGCCAGGTTTCATCCGCGGCGTGTTCCAGCGAAAAGCGGTGCGCCACATAGATGGGTGGGTCGTCTTCCCGGCGCGGGCGGCGGTACGCGAGGAGCGTTTGCTGTTGCGGCACCGCCTCGGTTTGGATGAACAGCTTGTTGAAGGCCGGATGCTGCCGGTCTGCGTTGTGCGGCGCCATCGAGAGTTCAACGTAGCTCGTGAGCTTGAGCCGGCGGGTGTGAACGGACCGGTTGATCAAGGTGATCCGCCGAATCTCAACGTCGTCTTCCGGCAAGACGGCGACCTCGGTTTCCGTATGAATCCCGTTATCGGCGCGCCGGAACACGGCGCGGTCGAGCGCAAAGTTGGCGGAGTACCCATCAACTTTTCCGCCGGTCGGGTGATAGGTGTTGGACCACAATCGATTCGAATCGGCATCCTGGATATAGCAAAAGGTTCCCCACGGATCCTGCGTCCGGTCCGGCCTCCAGCGGGTGATCTCAAACTCGCCCCACTGGCTGTATCCGCCCCCGGCGTTCGTAATCATCAAGCCATAGCGGCCATTGCAAAGCAGTTGGGTTTTGGGTGTGGTGGTATGGGGCGTATCGAATTTGCTCACCGATGGCGCGGCTTCGCCGACGCTCATCACCGAAGGCACTTTCTCCCGCGTGGAAACCACGTGGTGCAGCGGAGGCCGGATCGGGACGCGTTCATCGAGCAATGGCTCAACCGCGCGAATGCGTGCGTCGGCATGGAAACGGCGCGGGATAGGATTGTCATGCAGAAAATTGGTCAGCGCCAGGAAGCCCATTCCTTGATGATGAGTCATGTAAGCACGTACGATCACCCCACGCTCGCTCTCGCGGCTCGGCTGGCGGCTGAAGTCCATCGCTTCGTAATAGCCGTAATCATTCAGCAGCCCCAGGCTGGCCAGCCGTTTCAGGTTCTGCACGCTCTCTTTCGGCGCAAGGTTCACCGCCAGAAGAGTGGCATAGGGCGCCACCACGACCTCCTCCTCCAAGCCCCGCTTCAATCCGAGCTCCGGGACGCCAAAGGCCTTGTATTGATAGGTCCCGTTGAGGTCCAGATCGGCAAAGGCAGACTCTGAGATCCCCCACGGCACGCCACGCTTGCGGCCGTAGGCAGCCTGGATCGCCACCGCTTCTCTGGTCGCCTTATCCAGCAGCGAGTTCCCGTGTGAGCGTTGGAAAATCAGCGGCGTCAGATACTCAAACATCGTCCCGGTCCAGCTAAGCAGCACCCGGCGCCGGCCAATCGCGCCGTAGGGCCGGCTCATGGAGAACCAGTGGTCAAATGGGACATCGCCCCGGGCGATGGCGACGAAGCTCCCCAGCCGCGCCTCACTCGCCAGGAGGTCGTAGTGGGCGCTGTCCAGGCGGCCCTCGGAGACGTTGAATCCGATTGAAAACAGCCGGCGTTCGCCGTCATACAGGAAGCGTAGGTTGACTGATTCGGATAGCTCGCGTACGTCCTGGATGAGCCGCTTACCCAAACCCAGCGTTTCACCAGCCAGCCATTTCGACTTCGCGAAGGCCTGCAGAATACGCTCCAGCCATTCGCCGAGAGGGCCTGCGGCTGCCGACGCCTCCTCACGCACCGATTGAAGGACCGGAATACAGCCGATCTGCCCGTTGGCAAGATCGAAAAGCGAAGGTGCGGGATCCAGAGCCTGGCGGATGGCAAGCAGCGCATTTGGACCCAACGGAGCAATCTCCTCTTCCGTTTTTTCCGCCAGGATTTCGACCCAACTGAGATAGCGATCCGTGATCCCTAGCCAGGCCGATACCTGCCCTTGCACCTGCCCGGCCCAATAGGCCGCACCCGCTTCACCGTTGGCACACTCCCGCGCCTTATCCGCTAGAGACTTTACCCGGCCCTCCACCCGCCGCAGTAGGCGGAGCCCTTCAGCAAGGCGAGCCGGCGGGGTTTCCCACCCGCGCATCAGTTCGTCGAGAACATGAGCATCGAGACCGGGGATGCTTTTCCGTTGGACAATCTCTTTCAGGATTTCACCCGTATCCCGCAGGCCTTCAAAAGCTCTCCCATCCAGGATAGGTGTCTGAAGCAGCTCGTCGAGACCATGCTCCAGGGCCCACAAGGCGCCAAGCAGGTTGCCGCTGTCCACGGCGGACACGTAGCGAGGCTCCAGTGGGGTCAGGGTCTGAATATCGTACCAATTCAGCAGATGACCCTCATAGCGCTCCAGTTTGCCGATCGTATCCATGGTATGCGTCAGCTTATCGGCCACTTGATCCGCTGTCAGATACCCAAAATCATGTGCGGCTAGCGCGCTGAGCATCCAGAAGCCGATATTGGTCGGACTGGTGCGCATGGCCAGTTGCTTCTGATGGGACACCTGGTAGTTGTCGGGTGGAAGCCAAGAGGTCTCCTCGCTGACAAAATCCGAGAAATAGCGCCAGGTTCGTCGTGCCACCTTCCTCAGGAACTGCAGATCCTTCTCCGCCAGCGGGAATTGCGGCCGCTCCGCATGCGGCCGAAGCATCAAGAGCCAACCCGTCAGCGGGGATAGAAACCACATAACGAGCCAGGGGCTGGCCATCGCCAGGTTCGATGGCATCCAGCGCCGCACCACCCAACCCGCGATCCAACTGAATATGCTCGCCAGGCCCAAAGAAACTACAAACCATGGCCGGCGGCGCGGGGCGCGCCAAGCGGTCGCCTGGGCTGAAGTCCACTCGAGCAACCCGCGCCGGGAGATCAGGCGGCGGTACCAGACCCGCACAATGGCGTCCAGAGCCAGTCCGGCCTGGTGCGGAAGCAGGGCGGCATCAACCACCGTCCGCAGCAGGTCATGCGCCACCTTCGCGAAGGCGAAGCCCTTCAGCCCTTGGCGGGTGGTCGCCATGGTGAAGGGCTGTGCCAAAGGCTGGAAGAGCATCTGCACGGCGACTACCACGGTAGAGATCCACCCTATCCGGGAGGAGATCAGCCAGGCGGCCATGAGCAAACCCAGGCTGGCTACGGGTACCAGGCTCCGCCGCAAGTTGTCGAAGACCTTCCAACGGTTGAACCAGGAGAGCGGGTTTGGCCCTTGCCGTCCGCCCGGTTGGGGAACCCGCGGTAAGATCCAATCCGCGATTTGCCAATCCCCACGAATCCAACGATGTTGCCGGAGGGTGTAGCTCAAGTAACCCGGCGGGAACTCATCATAGAGCTCGATGTCACTGGCCAGGCCCACTCGCACGTGAGCGCCTTCAATCAAGTCATGGCTCAGCAACCACTCTTCCGGAAACCTTCCGGAGAGCACTCGACTGAAGGCGCGCACCTCATAGATACCCTTGCCATGGTACGAGCCTTCACCGGCGAGATCCTGATTGACATCGGAAACGGCCTTGCTGTACGGATCGATTCCCACGGCGTCGGCGAAGAGCCGGCTGAAAAGCGAGGCGCTGGTGCTCGGCAGCGACGGGCTCACGCGCGGTTGAATGATGGCGTAAGAGCCGGGCAGGATCCGGCCTGCGGCATCGAAGCGCGGCTGGTTTAGCGGGTGTGCCAGGGTCTCGATCATCCGGCGGGCGGTGCCCAGCGGCAACTGGGTGTCGCTGTCCAACGTGATCACGAACCTCACATTGGAGAGCTGATCCGGGTCGCCGGCGTATACCAGACGATCGGCGCCCTCGGGCCGTGTTCCATCGAGCAGACGATTCAGTTCTTCCAGCTTCCCGCGTTTGCGCTCCCAGCCGATGAATTTCTGCTCGGATTCACTCCACCTGCGCTGCCGGTGGAAAAGGAAGAAACGGTCGCCGCCATACCGTTGGTTGAGCGCTTCCAGGCTCTCGGTTGCAGTCTGGAGCAGTCTTGCGTCGTCCTCGCGATGCGCCTGGTCCGAATCGGTGTAGTCCGTGAAGAGGCTGAAGAGCAGATTGCCTTCTTTGTTGGCCAGGTACCGGATTTCTAACTTCTCCACCTCTGCCCGGATCGCCTCCGCGTCCTCCAGCAGTGCGGGTACGACGACCAACGTTCGAAATGCGTCGGGAATGCCCGAAACCTCGAAATCCATCTTGGGCAGGGGCCGGGGTGGAAGTAGCCGCATGACGAGGTAATTCAAAACCTGGAGCGCGAGTTGGCTGACCGGGATCAGCAAAAGCAGGACGATCACCAGCCCGGTCCCGGGCGTCTCTCCGCGCAGGCCAAGCCGGACGATCAGGGACAGGAATACGGCGGCGAAGCCGCCGAGCCCCAGAAAGTACACTGCGGAATGATGGCGATATACCCACTGCAGAACGCGGAAACGTGGAGCCTCGTGGCAGCCTAGGCGCCGCGCCAGTTCGCGCCTTCCCTCACCAATCAGGCAGGTCCCCACGTGGATCCCCCGGTCATCTTCCGTCGCTTCGCCTGCGGCTTGCGCCGCTAGTTCGATGGCGCGTTGGGCGATCTGATCTTCCGCCTGGGCGGACCGGCGTGCGAGTTCTTCAACCGCCCGGCGATACCGGTCGCGCGTTTCAAAATCCATCTTCGGATACACGCCCGATGGATCGGACCGAAGCAGTTGCTCCACCCGGCTGAGCTGCTCGAACATCCGGTTCCAATCCAACCGCTCGAGCTGCCGCAAGCTGGTAAACGCGCTTCCAATCGATATCTGATCCTTGGTCTGGCGATTTTGCTCGCGCAGGTTGAGCTCGTTCAGGGATGTCTCCAGCCTGCGCTCAAGCCAGCTCTGCACCGGCGCTAACGCGGCCGCCTCGTCATAGAGATGATCGATAAGTTGAGAAGCCAGATAAGGGCTTGGGCTGGGTTGGGTCTTGGCAAGTTCGGCCAGGATCGCGAAGAGGTGGTTGGGATCTCGCCGGTTGGCGGTAATCAGCCGGTTCGCCCACATGTCGGCGATCTCACGCTCTCGCAGCTCGGTCAGGGCTCTTACCGCGAGATTCTGGATGCTTTCAATCAACGCGGTGCGCAGCATCTGGGGGACGGCCCACAGCTCGCCAATCGTCAATCCGGTCACGGATTGATAGGCCTCAAGAAACGCCAGGATGTTCTCCCGGTCTAGACGCAAGTCCGTATGATCGACCAGCTCCCTCGCCAAGCCGTAGATGCGCGGCTGGCCCCGGTAAGGCTCGTTGGCGAGTGCCGGCAACTGCTGGTAATAACGCCGGGGAAGGTTGAGCTGAATGTCGCGGGCGTTGCTCTCGATGATGTACTGATTGTCGAGGAGCCACTCCGCGGTTGGCGGCACACTCTGTTCCAATCGGCTCGCTTCGGAGAGATCCGAGCAAACCTGATGGACCCATTGCCGGGCCCGTTCGAGCCGCTCGAGCAGTTCGGTGTTCCGCTGCGGCTTTGGGTCCACCTGGTGGTCCGTGGCCAGACGCTGGGCAAGCTCCTGGATCTGCGCCGTGGAGAGCGTCGTCCCGGGGCTCCACCCCTCTTCGGTCAAACTCCCGCGCTTCGGATGCAAAACGAAAACCGCCGGCGAGATCTCGCCGCTTTCCCGTAGCACCGCCACTGCGAACCGCAAGGTTTCGACCGGCGCCTGGAGGATCAAAACGGTCTCCCCGGACACCAGCCAACGGGTGTTATCCTCCAGCAGCCTTCGTTCCACGCCGTACTTCGATCGGCGTATCCACGCCCCAACCAAGAGGCTTCCGATGAATCCACCCGCCAGCGTCGAAATCAGGGCGGAAAGGCCTCGGCTCAGAACCGGCTCCGGCCAAGGAATGCCTAGGAAGGCAACTCCGGCGAAGGCCCCGCACAGGATGAAAGCCAGGGCCGCACCGAAAGCCCGGCGCCAAAGGTAGGGATCCCAGGTACGTGCATCTCCATCCGCGGTCTTGCTCACCAATGCGGCGCGCCGGAACCCCCTCCTCTGCAACTCCCTGAGGACTCCCCGAGCTTCATCTCGTTTTGCGAAGTAGCCTGTGAGGACGCCTGCGTCCATGCTCCGTCCTTGCATCTCTACTCAGTCTAAGCTTCTAGGTATGGCGTTGGGCGGCAATCAAAGCCGGATCTCTTTGCGGAGTTGCAGCTTGTGCGGCCGGGAGTCAAGGCGCCGCTTGCAAATGAACCCGGTTCCGCGGCTCCGTCACGCGCATTTGCCGTTCACCACTTCTATGAGCTTGAGGGGAGAGACCGGCTTTCGCAGGAGGGTAAAATGCCCTCCCCGGTCAGCATTCTGGCCCGGCACTGTCGCTTGTCCTGTGATCATCACGATCCGGCATTCCGGGTGATGTTCTTCCAGCCAGGCCGCCAAGGCGAGGCCATCAACCCCCGGCATACTGAAATCGGTGACGACGACGTCGGGAGCGGGGCCATTCCCGTGTGCCGCCAGTACCGCAGATCCGTCATAAAAAGTAGTGACGTGGAATCCGGCGGCACGCAAGATCAGCGCAACCGTGTCGGCTACCCGCGGTTCGTCATCGACGACGAACACAATGCGCTGCGTCATCCCCTCATTTTCGGAAAAAGGGCTGCCCCACGCTGTGCAATTTTGCTCACCCGCCCCAAAATAGGCATTAAGGGCAGCCTGTCCGGTTGAAACCGGTTAGGGGCAAGACGCAGCCGGGTTCGCCGATCATTCCTGGAGAAGGAATGCGTGCAGCGACCTGTGCACCTGCAGGTTGCCGTTGTATTCGATCAGGCCCCTCTCGCGAAATCGATTCATGAAATAACTCACGCGCGAGCGGGTAGTGCCCACCATCTCGGCCAGCGTGGCTTGGCTCACATGCAGACGGACGAGGTCGGGCGTGGTCTGGTGTCCATCCTTGCTCAAGCGCAAGAGCAGCCGCGCCAGCCGCTTCTCGCTCGTATTCAGAAGTTGGTCGCTGAAGTCTTCCTGGATACGCTCGAGGCGCGCCAGCAGATCCAGGATCAAGCGCTTGGACAATGCCGGCTCCTGCCGCATGATGCCGCCAATGGTTCCCTTGTGCACGCGCACAATCGTCGAATCCTGGATCGCCGTCGCTGTGGTGGTATGCCGCCGTTCTCTAAGGAGGCAGTTCTCGCCAAAGAAATCGCCTTGGCCCAGAATCGCAAGAATCGCACGTTTGCCGCCCTTCGAACGGATGCTGAGTTTCACGTGCCCGCTGGCAACGTAAAACATCGAATCGGCCGCGTCCCCCTGAGAGAAGACCACCTCTTGATGTCCGTAGTTCCGGCTTATCTTGCGGCTGCCGGCGGACTGCAAGATAGAGTCGAAGGCATGGTTCTGCGTCTTCTGCATCGATTTCTCCCCGCCGGTCCCGCGCGCCAAACCTTGCCCGGGCACACCCGCGAATGCCCTAAGCATACTTCGCCCCCCATCCCCGCGGCTGAGCAATAGGGATCACCGCCGGCAACCTCAAAGATCGCGCTTGAAACCCGCGCTAGTCATGAAGCACGACGCTGAGCAGGGAACTGTGGACGTGCATCCCTCCGCCGTCGTAGTCGATGAAGCCCAGATCGCGAAACCGGTTCATGAAGAAACTGACGCGCGAGCGAGTGGTGCCGATCATTTCGGCAAGGGTTTCCTGGCTCACCTTCGCAATGACCGGTATGGGCTTGGATTCCTGGCCGAAGTTGGCCAGCAGCAGAAGCAGCCGCGCGAGCCGTTTTTCACTGGAGTTAAATAGCTGATCCACCAGGTCCGCTTCCATGCGAATGTTCCGGGAAACCAGGTAGGCGAGAAAACGTTCGGCGAAATCCCGTTCCTGATGGAGGAGCTTGACCATGGCCTCCTTGGTCACCCGAATGATGGCTGCCCGTTGCACTGCCGTGGCCGTAGACATGCGAACCGGCTGGCCGACCAAACAGCCCTCGCCAAAAAAGCTCGCCTCCGGCAAAAGGGCTACGACGGCTTCTTTGCCCCGCTTGGACACAACCGTAAGCTTCACCTTGCCGCTTTCGACGTAGAACACCGCATCGGCCGCGTCCCCTTGCGAAAAGATGGCTTGTTTGTCCAGGTACTCCCGGCTGGTCCCTCTCGCCGCGAGTTTCGTCAGGAAAACGCGAGGATCGAAGGCGGCGCTCCGTTCAGGTAATGCGCCAATCTCTGCCGGATGGACTACCCCATCAACGGGTATGGGCGCCGGCACGCCACTTGGAGTCTTCCGCCCCTTTTGCTTGGGGGCGGCGGGGCGTTGAGTGGCCATAGAAACCTCCCCTGGGAAGGAGCGATCACGGGCTCTCGCCGAGTAAGCCTATTATAGTCCGCCGCCGTTTGTAGCCGCATGGGGAGGAAGATGGCTATTCGCTCCGGCAAACCTGCTCGGTCACCGCCTGGAAGTGGTAGCCCATAATGGCCAAGGTGACGGCCGCTCCGAAGGCGTGGCGGTAGCGGGTGGCGGCGTCCAGGAGAAACCTCCAGTAGCTCGCGCGCGCATTGCCGAGCATGCCTTGCTTAACCATCGAACGGCCCAACGCCAGGTAATCCGAGAGCGTCCGGCGCATGCGGTTGGCGGGATGGTGGCCTTCCAGAAAGCGCCGGAGTCGTTCGTAGTAAGCGTCCGGGGCGTAGATGCGCTGCAGGATCGATCGATAACCCTCCAGCAAGCGTTGCGCAGACATGGCCGGAACGAAACTCAGGTTGCAATCGATGTTGTTTCCGTTGGCATCGCCGAGCAGGCGCCCTTCGCGTTCCAGTCTCCGGTACAGTTGTGTGCCGGGAAGCGCCTGGAGCAGGCCTACCATGGCGATCGGGATGGCGCTCGCCTGGATAAATTCGACCTGTTTGTCGAACACGTCTTCCGGATCGTTATCGAAGCCTACGATGAATCCGCCCATCACCTCGATCCCATATTGCTGAATGGTGCGTACACTTTCGATCAGGCTGCGGCGCGTGTTCTGCAGCTTGTGAGCTTCCCTCAGACTCGCCTCTACCGGGGTCTCGATGCCCAGGAACACGCGAATGAACCCGGCCGCCTTCATCATCGCCAGCAGCTCGGCGTCGTCCGCCAGATTCACTGACGCCTCGGTAAAGAAGCTGAATGGCCGGCGATGGCGATCGTTCCATTCGGCCAGTGCCGGCAGCAACTGCTTGACGCTCCTCGTGTTTCCAATGAAATTGTCGTCCACCAGAAACACCGGCCCTCTCCAGAAATAGCGATACAGTTGCTCCAACTCGGCAATGACCTGCGCCACGGACTTCGTCCGGGGCCGGCGTCCGTAAATCTCAATGATGTCGCAGAATTCGCAGTTGAAGGGGCATCCGCGGGAGTACTGGATGGCCATCGAGCTGTAATGCCGGGGTTTGATCAAGCTCAGGTCGGGCACCGGGCTCAGGTCCAGAGGCGGCATCTTCGAGGCCTTGTACTGCGGCTTGGCCGTGCCCTGTTCGAGGTCCTCGGCGAGGGAAGCGATCAACTCTTCGGCCTCCCCAACCACGACGTGATCGGCGTAGCGTTGCAGTTCTGCGAAGCTGCTGGCAATCGGCCCGCCCACCACCGTGCGGAGTCCGCGGGCCCGGCACCGGGCCAGCAGGGCGAGCAGACTCTCCTTTTGAACCAGCATGCCGCTGACCAGAACAATGTCGGCCCACGCCAGGTCGGAATCCGTTAGCGCGCGCACGTTCATGTCGACAAGCCGCTTTGCCCAGTGCGCCGGCAGGAGGGCGGCAATCGTGAGCAGCCCCAAAGGCGGGTAGGCGGAGCGCTTGCCCTGAAACGGCAGAGCATGCCGAAAGCTCCAGTAGGTGTCAGGCCAGTCCGGGTATGCGAGAAGAGTGTTCATTTGTCTTGGCGAAGCCCCTCCGCTGGGGCGCCGGGGCACACTAACCCTTTGCCCGATCGTGAAGTCTCCCGATCGGCGGTTTCCAGGAAAGTATTCGGCCCCGGCGAACCTTGCGTCTGTTCAAAATTGACCACATGGAGCCCGGCAATCTGCCGCGGTAGTCCCCGCCCGGGCGCCGCGGTGATCAATGCGGTGATCAACCGTGATCGGCACTAGGGAGCCATCCCCGGAACCCTTCCCATGGCGGGACTGCCGCAAGAGAATGCCCCTCTCCGCTTGCGGGTATCATGCGCAGCGCGCCCTCGCGCCGGGCCGTTCGCGCGGAACCGCCCCGCACAAACATCCCTCTATTCCAAAACTCCTCCGCCGACGCCCACGTCCAAAGCCCGCCTCCTAACTCCTGCCTTCTGCTCTGGCTGACGGCTGACCGCTGACCGCTAATAGCTGCTCATTCCGCCCGCCCCCTAGCTACCAGCTACCAGCTACTGCTTCAAACATACCAGTCCTCTCTGGCCAAGGGTAGATAGCTGTTGCCGTGGTGCGGTTTGCTGAAAAGCACCTGGTAAAGGTTCAGCCGGCCGGCAGCAAACCCGTGAGCCGAGCCGGACATGTATAGGCGCCACACGCGATAAAGCGTATCTCCGGCCATGCTTCGCGCCTGCTCGGCTCTTGCTGCCAGCCGCCGCACCCAGTGCCGCAGCGTCAGCGCGTAATGCTCCCGCAGGCTCTCTACATCCCGCACCTCGAATCCGCAAGCCTCGGCGGCGCGCAACGTGGTGCTGAGGGGGACGAGTTCGCCATCGGGAAACACGTACTTCTCCACGAACGACGGCCCTTTTCGCTCGAACGTGGCGGAAGCTGCTATGCCGTGATTGAGAAATACCCCACCGGGACGAAGCAGGGCGTAGGCGCGCTGGAAGTATTCCGGCAGCAACGCCTCGCCCACGTGTTCGAACATGCCCACGCTGACCACTTTGTCATATTCCCGCGGAGGATTCAGGTCCCGGTAATCGCACACCTCGACCTGGCAGCGGTCGGCCAGCCCGGCGAGTTGAATCCGCTCGCGCGCCCACTCCGCCTGCGGCACGCTCAAAGTGATGCCCAAAGCCTCGACTCCATATTTCTGGGCGGCGTACATCACCAGGCCTCCCCACCCGCAGCCCAGGTCGAGCATGCGGTCGCCCGGCTGCAACCGAAGCTTTCTGCAGATATAGTCCAGCTTCTGCTCCTGGGCCGTATCGATATCTTCATGCGGCGCCCGGAAATAGGCGCAGGAATACACCATCCACCGGTCCAGCCACAAGGCGTAGAAATCGCTCGACAGGTCGTAGTGGTAGGTTACGGCACGGCGGTCGCGCTCCTTGGAATGCACGCTCCCGCTCAACTCCTCCGGCGCCCAGCCGCCCCGCCCATTGCGCGCCGCGGGGAGCCTCATCAGGAGGCCCGCCAAACGCATCTTATCAGCCGCCGATGGATGGCGCGCGAGAAGAAAATCAGCCAGAACGAATGCGGCCTCCAAGTCTCCTTCTATGTCGAAGTCTTCGTTGATAAACGCTTCGCCCAGGGTAAGCTCGCTGGGTGACAGGAACATGCTGCGCAGCGCTCCCGGACGATTGAGCACCAGCGTGAAGCGCGGTTGGTGCGCAGTTCCCCACCGGGTTCCATCCCAAAGGCGCACCGCAAAATCTTCGCCTTGATAGTCTGCGGTGAGTTCTTCCAAGACTTGAAGGCTGATTTGTGCCGCCCTGTCGATTGCGTACGTACTCTGGGTTGCCATGGCTTCTTTCTCCTCGGTAGATCAGTTGTCGAAACCTCGGCAAGCGGGGTGAAGCTGGGCTGGCTGCCAGTGGCCCTGATCCGCCAAATCAGCCCATGCCTGTGGAGATGCGCAAAGATCGGAAAGCGTTTCCAAAGCCCGCATGGCCGGCCGCATATGGTAGCCCGAAACAGGTAGCGCGGGTGGCCTCGCCCGCGGGCCCTGTCTGCAATCGTAAGGTGCTGACGCGCTCCGCATGCCCTGCGCCTCTCGCCCCCGCTCCGCGGGACGTGGGAAACAAGACGCGACCAAGGCCGAAGCCCGCGTAGCAGCGAAATACGTGAGCCCGAAACAGGTAGCGCGGGTGGCCTCGCCCGCGGGCCCTGTCTGCAATCGTAAGGTGCCGAGGCGCTCCTCTATGCCCTGCGCCTCTCGCCTCCCCATCTCTTCAAATCTCTGCTTCTCTTTCCGAAGCCCGCGACGCGGGCGAAATACGGTAGCCCACGGCGTGAGCCGTGGGAAAAATACGCGAACAAGACCGAGCCCGCGTAGCGGGCGAAAGAACCGTCATCCACCGTCAAAATCTCCTCCCCGCCCCCAGCTACTAGCTACCAGCTACCAGCTACTGCTTGGGATAACATACTGCCATGAAGCGCGTTTTGATCTCGTGGAGCAGCGGCAAGGACAGCGCCTGGACGCTGCATGTACTGCGGCAGCGCCGGGATTGCGAGATTGTGGGTCTGCTCACCACCGTCAACACGAAATTTGACCGCGTCGCTATGCACGGCACCCGCCGGACGGTACTCGAAGCCCAAGCCCGGGCCGCGGGACTGCCCCTCTGGGTGGCGCCTCTGCCCTGGCCGTGCTCCAACGAAGTCTATGAACAGCGCATGCGCGAGATGTGCGCCCGGGCCATCAGCGAAGGCGTGGCGGCCATTGCCTTTGGCGATTTGTTTCTGCAGGATGTCCGGGCTTATCGGGAAAAACAATTGCAGCCCACCGGCCTCGAGCCGCTATTTCCGCTATGGGAGCTGCCCACCGCCGCGCTTGCCCGGGATATGATTGCCGGGGCCCTGCGCGCCAAACTGACCTGCGTGGACGCGGCTAAGCTGCCGGAGCCCTTCGTGGGCCGCGAATTCAACGCGGCGCTGCTGCGCGATCTGCCCCCGGCAACCGACCCATGCGGCGAGCACGGCGAGTTTCACACCTGCGTATATGCCGGGCCGATGTTCGCCGCCCCCCTGCCGCTGGAAGCTGGCGAGATTGTCCGCCGCGACGGATTCGCCTATGCGGATTTCCAGTGCAAAGCTACTGCTCCCGGCCCCCCTAGCTACTAGCCCCTAGCTACTAGCTACTGCTAAACAACTATGCGCTCGAAATTGACAACTAACTATAGTGGAACCCGGCGCGAGCGCCTTGAGCCCGGAATTCCCACCACAAATGCGTGACCGGAAGCAAGGCCGTGTTTGCGCGGCCAAGGCGAAGAATTCGTATTTCAAGGCGGGTTCTATGATGTCTTTAAAAACGGCTCTCACCCTCGGACAGCTCCAGCGGAGCACGCACTCCGCGGAACGGCTCGGCCGGCGGCGCATCAAGGATGAGATGCGCGAAAATCTGATTTGCAAGCTGCGCCGCGGCGACACCGTCTTCCCCGGTATTGTGGGTTACGACGACAGCGTGGCGCCACAGATCATCAACGCCGTGCTTTCGCGCCACAATTTCATTCTCCTCGGATTGCGCGGACAGGCGAAGAGCCGGATCCTGCGGGCTTTGACTTCCCTGCTCGATCCGGAAACGCCCTACGTGGCGGGATGCGAAATCCATGACAATCCTTACGCGCCCATCTGCCGGCGCTGCCGGGAATTGCTCGCCCGGCAAGGCGACGAGACCCCCATCGCCTATCTTGCCCCGGAGGAGCGTTATGTGGAAAAGCTGGCGACCCCCGACGTCACCATCGCCGATCTGATCGGCGACGTGGACCCGATTAAGGCGGCGCGGGGCGGGCATGAGCTTTCCAGCGAGCTTACCGTGCACTATGGATTGTTGCCGCGCGCCAACCGCGGCATTTTTGCCGTCAACGAATTGCCTGATCTGGCCGGCAAAATTCAGGTGGGCCTTTTGAACATCATGCAGGAAGGCGACGTGCAGATCAAAGGCTACCCGATCCGCCTGCCCCTCGACGTGGCCCTGGTGTTCACCGCCAACCCCGAGGACTACACCGCGCGCGGCAAAATCATTACCCCGCTGAAAGACCGCATCGGCTCGGAAATCCGCACCCACTATCCGGCCACGATCGAGGAGGGCATCGCGATTACGCAGCAGGAAGCCTGGACCGTCCGCGGGCTCCACCCGGTAAACGTTCCGCCCTTCGTGCGGGAAACCATCGAGCAGGTCGCGTTCTGCGCGCGCGAAGACAAGCGCATCGACAAGCGCTCCGGCGTCAGCCAGCGGCTCTCGATTTCCTGCCTGGAAAACGTCATCAGCAACGCGGAGCAGCGGGCCATCCGCCATCAGCAGGAGAGCGTGGTGCCGCGCATCGCCGATCTTTATGCCGCCCTGCCGGCGATTACCGGCAAACTGGAGTTGGAGTACGAAGGCGAGGTTAAAGGCGCGGACCACGTGGCGCGCGAGATCATCCGCGCTGCCATCGCCAAGACCTTCGACCGCTATTTTGACGGCCAGGACATGCGCCAGATCGTGCAGTGGTTCAATTTGGGCGGCGAGGTTGGCGTTCCGGAGTCCGCCCCCGCCGCGGAAATCTGGGAGAACCTGCAAGGCATTCAAGGCTTGGCGGAGCAGTTGGCCGCCCTGCGTCTGCACGCGAAGGAGAGTCCCGAGGTCCAGGTGTCCGCGGCCGAGTTTGTCTTGGAGGGCTTGCACGCGCACAAGTGCATTGGACGCAATGAGGAGCGGGTTTTTACCGCCGGAGACAAGGGCCCGAGACGCATGGATACGGGTCAGGCCCGCGAGGATCCGGCCGCCATCAGGCGGCGCTCGTTCAACTGAGCGATGGGCGTTATGAAATTCGTCCGTTACCGCAAATATACCGGGGACCCGGCCGAGGAGATGAGCCTGGAGGAGCTTTTGCAGGCGCTCTCCGGCTACCTGCTCCGTAGCGGTTTCGAGCGGCAGATTTCCGGTCTTTACGAAATGCCCGGCGAGGAGCAGAGCCTCGATGATCTGCGCCGGGCCATCGAAGATGCCCTGCTCAACGGCGGCCTCTTCGATGATCAGTGGCAGGAGCAGATCGGGCAGATGCAGGCGGAGGGCAGCCTCGACGAGCTGATCGAGCGCCTCCTGGAGCGGATGGAGCAGGAAAATTACATTTCCGTCACCGGACCCCAGGCGCCGCCCCGGCACGATCTTTCAACCGGTGTTCACGCCGGTCATCCGCCGGCCCAGGCCCGTTTTGAAATTACCGATAAGAGCCTCGACTTCCTCGGTTTCCGGGCGTTGCGCGATCTGCTGGGATCGCTGGGCAAGTCCAGTTTCGGCCGGCACGACACGCGCGATACCGCCACCGGCATCGAGGCCAGCGGAGCGTCGAAGCCGTACGAGTTCGGCGATACCCTCAACCTGGACATAACCGAGACCCTGTCGCGGGCCATGCAGCGAGAAGGTCTGAGCCTGCCCTTGAACCTGGAATACGGCGATCTGCACGTGCGCCAATGCGAGTATCAGTCCTCCTGCGCCACCGTCCTCATGCTCGACTGCTCGCACTCCATGATTCTGTACGGCGAGGACCGCTTTACTCCTGCCAAGAAGGTGGCCCTGGCCCTGTCGCACTTGATCCGCACCCAATACCCGGGCGACTCGCTGGCCCTGGTCATATTCCACGATTCGGCGGAGGAGGTCCCGCTGGCGCGGCTGGCGGCGGTGCGCGTGGGACCGTACTACACCAATACGAGGGAAGGCTTGCGCCTGGCGCAACGCATTCTCCAGCGCCAGCGCAAGGACATGAAACAGATCGTCATGATTACCGACGGCAAGCCTTCGGCGCTGACCCTGGAGGACGGGCGCATTTACAAGAACGCTTTCGGGCTGGACCCGCTGGTGGTAAGTGAAACGCTGCAAGAGGTTTCCCAATGCAAGCGCGCCGGCGTGATGATCAACACCTTCATGCTGGCCTCCGACTACGGACTGGTGCAGTTCGTGCGGAAAATTACGGAGATGTGCCGCGGCAAAGCCTACTTCACCACTCCCTACACGCTGGGCCAGTACCTGCTGATGGATTACATGTCCCGCAAGACACGAACCGTCCATTAGCCCGCCTGTTGCGCGGCGTTCGTATTCTGGTCGGAGCGGAAACGCAGCAAGGCAGCCACATTGCCCACTTTCTCGAATTCGGGATCGGGCGGCACATGGACGATTTCGAGGCCGTTGCGCACCGCGGCGCCCAGCAGGAGGTCGGAAACATCGGCCACCAGCCGGGTTTCGGCGCCGCAGACCGGGCACGGGATATCGCTCTTGAGCGGTTCCACGTGCCCGCAGTGGCGGCATTCGGCGGCCACCGCGGCAAAGTTCTGTCCCAGGAGCAAGGTTTGGACTTCGCCGGCTTCCAGCGAGCGGAGCACCCGCTTAATGCCCAGCGCTCCCAGGCTATTGGCCTTGGCCTCGTTGACCACCCGCTGGAAGAGATCGTGGTAGCGCTTTTCGCGGAATTCGCGCAGGATCCGTTCCGCCTGCTCCCGCACCTGCTCCACCGTGCCGGTAGCAAAGTCGAAGGGGAAACGGCCAATCAGGCGCTGCTTGGCATAAGGGTGGAGGCGGGGCTCGATCTCCGCCCAGTTTTCGTCGCGGCACCCCAGGATCAAACGGTCGAAGCCTTCCTTTTCCTGCCGTTTGGCTACCAGCCCGGTGAACCGCTTGAAATGGTGAATAGCTTCATGGTCCGCGTGACGCTCGGCATGGCCGGCGTCGTAACCGGCAAAGCCATCGCTGCGTCCGCGGCGCGGCAGCTCGGAAACGATGGTGTCGGTTTCCTTGATCTCCCCCATCCAGAGCTGAAACAGGCGGGCGGTGGTGCGGCCCGCCACCGCAATGCAGACTCGCGGCAAAATGCCGGCAATGGCGGTGAGCGGCCGCAAGTGAAAGCGCTTGCCGATGTCCAGCGACCGCGCAGAGAGCACTGGGGGAAGGTCGTATTCCCGCCAAAAATTCTGCTGGCTGCTGGCGAACACGGCTTTGGCATGGCGGCAGTCGCCGCGCAAGCTCTCGGCCATAGTCAGAATGCTCTCCAGGTCTTCGCGGGCGCCCCGGTGGTTGCCGCTCTTTTCGGCTTCGTGCAGGGCCTTGCGCAGCAAGTCTTTCATCTGGATGGTCTCTTCCCGATGCGACTTGTTCTGCGGCGTGTCCGGCTGAAAATAGAAACTGACGGCGCAGCCTTGGGGATCCTCAAACTGGGCCACTTCGACGATGCTTTCGCGTGTAATCATGATCTTCTCATTCACCGCCCGAGTTCAGGCGATTTCGGCATGCTGCAGCAATTTGGCTTTCATGGCATCGGGGATGGGCAAGGTTTTACGCAGATGCTGGCGCGCCGCGGCGATGGAAGCCCGCACCTGGCCGGCATTGCGGTCGCCGATGACCGCGATCTCTTCGGCACTGAAGCCCTCGACCGCATACAGGAGAAAAGCTTCGCGGTCTTCCCGCCGCGCACCCCGCAGCGCCGCTTCCACCATGGCGATCATCTCATCGGAGCAGGCAATTTCCTCGGGTGTGGCTGTGCCGCGGTCGGGAATGTTGTCCTGGGCGGCCAGCGCCTCATCCGGCTGATGAAACTGCAGTTCCGCCTCGTCGCTGGCCTCCACGTTGACTTTGCGGGCGCTCTGCTCCAGGGAAACCGCCGCGCCTTCCGCATTGCGGCCGGCCAGTTCGTCAAGACAACGCATGGCCAGGCGAAACAGCCACGGCTCCAGCGCCAGGCGCTCCGGTTTCTCGATGCCGTCGCTCAAGGCGGTGGCAATGGTTTCGTCAATGACCTCCTCACGCGCCACCGAGCCGGGCCGAATTTGACCGTTGGCCTCGCGGTAACGCAATTCCCGCTCCACAAAGCGGACCATACGGTGGAGACTGACATCGACCCAGGAAGTAATGTCCTGGCTCGAAATCAGCGGCAGCTTCACCGCGGCCACCGTGTCCTCGAATGCTACCTGCGGCTGCGGACGATAACGCCCGCCGCCGCGCACATGCGGCCACCGGTACTTCTCGCGCAGCCGGGCCTTGTGCTTGCCGACCTGCTCCTGCAGGTCATCGAAGGCCGCCTTCACCGCCACCACCAGGGTGACGCCAACCCCGGATACCGCCATCTGCCCGGAAGGCAGCCGCAAGTTCAGGGACACGGAAAAACCTTCGCGGGCCGAGTTTTGCTCCACCGTGGCATGCAGGTGGACCAGGCCGGGCCGAAAAACTTGCAGGCGCTTGCGCAGTTTCTCGACGTGCAGATTGATTTGCTGTTCGAGATCGGGGGTCTTCGGGGCTTTGTAGCTAACGTGGACGTTCATGCTTACCCTCGAAGAGAAAGCTACGATCCTGCTATCCGCGTTCTGCTGGAATTTTACACTACACCTGTATACCTTGAAGCACGCAAGAATCCGATCGGTTGTATCGGACCCTCAAGAAATTGCCGCCTCGGGAATCACCGGGCGGTACAGGGTATCGCGTTCCACCGGCTCGCGGCCTGCTTCGCGGATCAATCGGACCAGTTCCCGGCGGGTCAAGCCTTGAGGCGTGGTGGCGCCGGCGTCGTGATAGATTTTTTCTTCGATCACGGTGCCGTCGAGGTCATCCGCCCCGAAGCGCAAGGCGATCTGTGCCAATTTGGGCGTCATCATCTGCCAATAAGCCTTGATATGGGGGAAATTGTCGAGA
>Ga0326728_10007684_pt1 | contig 27396 bp, 44 predicted proteins | sample MB3enrmetagenome_FD_207602 | JGI IMG/M metagenome (GOLD analysis project Ga0326728, IMG submission 207602) | Lab enriched peat soil microbial communities from McLean, Ithaca, NY, United States - MB31MN | ecosystem: Environmental > Terrestrial > Soil > Wetlands > Peat | place: USA: New York...
CACGTCTCGCGCAGCATCACCACACCCATGGCCGTCTGATCGCCGGACCAGGCATAGAGGCCCGAACGCGTGGACGCCCCCACATTGACTGACCAGGATTGGGAACGAAACGCCCATCCCGGAAAGCGGGACGACCGTGGGTTGTGATCGACCCGACTTCCCGCGGTCGCTGCACACTGTGGGCACACATGATCAGCGAAGATTAGCATTTACCACGCTTTTGAAGGGCTGCAACTGATGAGGGAAGTCAGCTCCAGGGTGGGCATCAACTCTGCACATTCACACCTGCTTGGGAGGGTTTTAGTTGCCCCCCATCGAGCTGCATTCCGTGGGCAACGGTATGGAACTCACGCCGGGAATCCGCGACGAGTACCTATCCTACCATGGGAGGGTGGCTCGAATTCCTCCAGAGCGACAAAGCGGACCATTTTCCTGGCGATTTCTTACGTACTTCGCGCCGTTGATTTCCTGCACAGATTGGGGCCAGTAGAGTGATTGACCACCCAACGGGCTCTCTTTTTCGAGAGCGGTCTGCCTGTTCGTTCAGGCTCGCTGGTTTGAAGCCTTGCCGATTCGCTAAGTTGGGCTAAGTCTCTGGGCTGGCTTTCGAACTGGACGAGGGTTTAAGAAAATGATAAATTGCTTAGCATGGCTGCGCGAACTGAGAATAAGTTAAACCAACTGGAACGTCTGCTGCCAGAAGGGCTGGTCACGGACGCCGCTTGGCTCGGCCAGCACGGTTATTCCTCATCTCTACGCAGCCAGTACGTATCCTCCGGTTGGCTGGAGCAACCAACCCGGCAAGTGTTTCGCCGCCCGAGGGGCTCCCTGAATTGGCAGCAGGTCGTCATCTCGCTCCAAACCCTCCTCGCGAAGAACCTCGTGGTTGGAGGCCGCACCGCCCTGGAACTGCAGGGATACTCCCATTACCTCGCGCACGAGACAAAGGAGGTCCATCTCTATGGACCCAGACGACCCCCGGCGTGGGTGGACAAGCTTGCCCTCGAAGGACAATTCCGCTACCACAACAGCGAGCGGCTATTCGGCAAGAGCGCCGATCCGACTGGTTCCAAGCCCGACTCCTCTTCAACCTCGCAGACGAGTGCCGAATCACTACCGGCCAATCTTGTTACCCTGGCGTGGGGACAATGGGCATGGAAGCTCATCCTCTCCTCGCCCGAGCGAGCGGTGCTGGAACTCCTCGATGAATTGCCCAATCGCGAGAGCTTCCATCAAGTCGACAAACTGATCGAAGGTCTTGCGAATCTGAGCCCGCGCCGCCTTGAGAAACTCCTCCTCGATTGCCGCAGTGTCAAAGTGAAGCGCCTGTTCTTCTTCTTTGCCGACCGCCACGAGCATGCGTGGTTGCGGCGCCTCAACAAGGAGGCCATCGATCTCGGTAAAGGAAAGCGGCTGCTCGCGCGCGGAGGAGCACTGAACACCGCCTATCAGATCACCGTGCCGAAGGATCTCGATGCCGGTTAGTGAAGTCTACCAACGTCAAGTCTCGCTCCTCATCCGCATCCTTCCGCTTGTTGCGGCGGAGGAGTGCTTTGCGCTCAAAGGCGGAACTGCGATCAATTTTTTCGTTCGCGACATGCCACGCGTTTCCGTCGATATCGACCTGACCTATCTGCCATCGTCATCGCGGGAGGAGTCCCTTGCGGCCATTGATGCCGCGATGAATCGGATCGCCGGGCACATCCGCGACACGTTTAGCGGGGTCCGAATCACTGCCATCGGAACGAAACTCGAAAAAGCCGTCATCAAGCTGCTCGTCCGCCACGAAGGCGTCCAGGTGGAAATCGAAGTCACGCCGGTCTTACGGGGCTGTGTTTATGAGCCCGAACTCCGGGCTGTATCTCCTTCAGTTGAAGATGCGTTCGGGTTTGCAGAAATCCGTGTCGTCTCGTTTGCTGATCTCTATGCCGGGAAAATTGTCGCGGCGCTCGACCGGCAGCATCCACGTGATCTCTTCGATGTGCGTGACCTGTTGGCCAACGAGGGGATCAATCACGACTTGCGCTGTGCCTTCGTTGTTTATCTTCTGAGCCACAACCGCCCGATGGCAGAGATTCTGGCCCCGGCCCGCAAGTCGATCGCCGATGAATTCCAGCGCGGGTTTGATGGAATGACTACCCTTCCGGTCACGGTCGAAGATCTCATAACCGCGAGGGAAGCGATGATCACATCGATGGTTCGACAGATGCCGGAAGTGCATCGGCGGCTTCTCTTGTCATTCGAGCGCGGCGAACCGGATTGGCCGCTCCTCGATATCCCTGGCGCACAAGCCCTCCCGGCGGTTCGGTGGAGGCAGCGCAACCTCGACACCCTTTCAGCCAAGAAGCGAGCCCTGTTGAAGTCACAACTGGAAGCAGTGCTGTTCCCGAGTGGGACTTCAACCGGCACCAGCCCAACCTGAGCGACCGGTGCCCAAGGTCGCCTCTCGCCCAAAAAGGTGCACGCATGCTGCACAGAAGCGCAGCGGAGATCAGGATCTATTAAGGATTTGAGGGAGTGCTACTGATTGAAGTCTCAGCGAGCGGAGCACGGTCCGCCGCCGCTTGTCGCGGCATCGCAGCTGTCGTTGGGTCGACCAACAACGCTTGCACCTTTTCTGCAGCTGCATCCTGCATGTGCGGCAGCACGTGAGAATAGATGTCCCCGTAAGCAGATCTGAGTGCCCAGGCCACATAGCCATCCGGCCGGACGAGCATCGCGTCGAGATTCGCGGGCCGCTCGTAGCAACGGGCTGAGGTTACTTCGACTTGATCGGCCCAATTCGTAGCGACCTTACGCAACTCCGATCGCTCGGCGAGATCGACCAGCACGCCTCTGCCTGCGCACATCCGCTCCGCGAGAGAGGTTTTGTCACGCTCGAGATGCAAGGTAAGGTTTGGAGCCCACCTGCCGACCAGCGGATCCCGCTCGCCGCGGTCGGCGCCCATTGCGTAACAGATGTCAAAGTCGATGATTTCTTCCGCGATGGCTCGAAATGTCTGCTCCTGGGTCAAGAGTTGGCCGACAAGTTCGCGCAGCCCTACTGCTACCAACAGAACCAGTACTGCAAGGCCGGTCAGGAGATCCATGAGTTGGCGCATGGACCCTCCTTTCTAGCCGGCGGCATCCTGTCTAACGGCCTGCACATCCATGAATGGCTTGGTCTGATCGGGGAGGCGTCCGGCTTTTCAAGAACCCCTGGGGAGTTCCGATATTCGGGGCGTCTGTTTCGCTCTCATAGGACTCCCTATGCCGCGCGTCACGATCGCGTCAGTTTACCTTGGCGTGATGGCCTGGCGTAGTACTCATCCGATATGGAGATGGTGAAGAACGCGTCGTCGACGGACTGGTCGATCATCCTCTGCAGCTCGTCCGGCTGGACGGCGGTGAAGGCGGTGCGAACCTCGCGCGATGTCTCGGTGAAAATTTGCCAATTGCGGCGCCGCACGGAGTGCCTGGAATGATTGTCATAACCCTGCTTGATCCGGCGTTTTCACGCGGCCGGCGATTGCCGTAGGCAGTCGCAGAAAATCTTTTGTGTTCCAGGTGTAGATGGTTTCGGCGCCAGCCTTGAGCGCGCAATGGCCAAGAATCGAGTCGTAAATCGCGCCGCCGGGGGGACACCAAGCCGCTCGAGCACCTGCTTGTCGTACTCCTCCTCGCTAATATGGTGGATGGCTAGTTTGGCAAAGGCCTCATCGGCGCCGCGCGGATCGTCCTTGAACAACCACACTTCCCGCGCCCAACCCTGCCGATAGATTTGTGCAGCCTCCATCGCGTGATAGGGGGTAAGGCCGCTGAGAACTACAATGGCTCGCGCTGGCTGCAGAGTGTCTTGGATCAGCAGCCATCGCCCCGCATTGCGGAAGGCCCAGAACGCCGCGACAATCAGCGCCGCCAGAACGGCCAGAACGATCAGCAAGCGTCGGCCAACGCGCTTAACCGTTGTGCTTGCTCCAGCCACCGCCTGGGTCATTCGACGCCCGGCAAGATCTTCCACCCAAGTCGCATCGCATCCGAATCAGCCCTCTTACATAATCTCGTCCAATGTATCACGACCCTGTGCTCAGCCAGAATCACGTCCACACGATGAGAATTGGCCTCCTTTAATCGGTGGCGAGACTTCTTGCTAGGCTAACGGCCCCGCATCCACGGGCACGGATCTTTTCCGCCCGTGACACAGACCGTGCAGGAAGGATGGTGAACCACAAGCGAAAGGAGAGGATTTGGCAGCAGGAATATCTGAAGGTGCCGACGAAACAACCACGACGAGGGCGTCTGGGGTTGAACGATGAATCGTACGCGAGACTGCGCCCCCGTGGCTGAATCATGTCTGGTCGTTCGATTTTGCGGCGGATCGGACATCCCGTTGACTGGCCCTTCTTGATAGCGGAATAAACGTGCCCCTCGGCTGCCTTTGATGGCCGCCTTATCGTCACCATAATTCAACTAGGTATATAGCTAGGCTCCGAATATTGCCTATTTTCTGTTAGGTGCTTGAAGTGGACCCTCTCGAACCCGGACTTGAAAGATCTGGTCGTTGGCTGGGGAGAAAGCCATTGCCTTGTAGATTGGGGCTGTCTTCCATCGCTGGCAATGTCCGATTTGCCTCAGTCGAAGCCTCTGGCTGGAAGTCGTCTCGTCAGATCTATTTTCCCTTCGGTCTAGCCGCCGTGCTTGACTGCCTCTCCTGCCACAATTTCGTGAGTGTCGCCTCGATATAGTTCGTAAGCGAACGGTTCTCCCGTTTTGCCTCCTCGACAAGCCTCCGCTTGAACTCGGGTGACACGCGCAGGTTCACGGTCTGAGTTTTTCGCATTTCTCCCTCAGTTGATCAGTCGCGCCCATGCTACACAAGTACAGTTCGGGCGTCAAGAAGTTATGCCGTGAAGTCATGCCGTGAAATATATTTCTTGACATGTACAGCGTTATGCTGTACATTAGCATTACATGGGAGGGATCATGAATGAGCGCATTTCACAGTCGGGATTACAGTCGCACGAAGCACCGTTCTACGTCACTCATGCTGAGCTGCTCACCCTCGCAAAAACCAGCCATTGTGCGGGGATCCAAGTTGAGCCGGTGCTGGCTTTGTGTCGCCCCGAGAAGAATTTCTGGGTCTTCAAGGACACTGTCTTCAAATCTTCTCGGTGCGGTGGCTTCGTCGGCTACGGTGATGCTCATCCCGGCAATGTTTCTCTTTTCATCTTCAGCCACGCCGGAATGCGCGTGGCCGAAACCCGCGCCGTCAATCGCGCCCACCGCACGGCCTACGGTGTCGCCCTCTGCTTGCTCGAAGTGCGGCCACCCTGCCCCCTTTCGCCAGAGCAGCTGTCCCTATTGCGCCGCACCCTTCAGTGCCGACCGCCGTTTCAGAAAGGAGTTCTGCGTGCTGCCCCCACCATTTCGTCACGTCCTCGGAGTGTGGTCAGCACTATGGCGGGCCTGAGCCGAAAAAAGTCCGAGGAAATGCCAACCTGCAATGTATACCTATAGTATAGGGCACGAAGGAGGCGCGGCAGATGGGGACGATGGCGGCAGGGCGAATGAGCTGGAGGAGAGGAAACGATGGCGCATCAGAGAAGGGCCAGTGGGATGTGCAACCGGTTGCACATGAGAAAGATGAAGGTTGCGACCTCGGAAGCGGTGCTGACGTTGATCGACTGCCTGCGCCAGGACAATTTGCCTGTGCAACCGGTTGCACGACGCGCAGGAACCAAGCCCTCCAGAGAACGCCTGTTAGCAGCCCACCCCCGAACAAGTTTTGAGGGCACACGGGGAGTCTCACTGGAAACGGAAACCAGAGATTCAATCCTCAGGAGGAGGTGGCATAAAGCTCGAACACAACACCGTGGTTACGAATGACGGTAAGAAAATCATCACCGGCACTTGGCGCACCGACAGCGGCTAGGTGGCCTCGCAGACCATCAAGTCCATCGACCTGAAGAGCGGCAAGACGGCGGTGACCAATGTGAGTGGCGGCAAGCCGCTGCCACAGGCGTCCGGCTGCGGAGCGCGAAAGCTCCACCCCCGGAACCGGGAGCCCGGGGGAACAGCGGCCAAGGTGCGAGCGGCCGCACGTCGGGAATCGGCACGGCAGAGGAAATTCACGACGGGCTTTGGGCGCTTCCGCCACGGCGCGGACAGGCAGGACCGCCATGCAACGCACGCCTTTGCAGGGCGCACTTTTTGGGCGGGATGGAACGATGCGGGAACTCGAATACCGGCTCCTGGAGACCCTGCGGAGCGATTTTGCCTTCCTCAGGTCGATGGGCATCGAGCCCTGCTTGATTGACCGCCCGCTCCCGCTGCCATACCCCGGAAGGCCGGGCATACGGATCACGGGCGCCGACGCAAGGTGGCTGAAGGCGTGCGGCGTTGCATGGGAGCCAGGGCCAGCATTCCAGCTTACCTTGGACTTCTGCGGCCATGAGACGCAGCGCAGCACGTGCCAGGGCTCGGGCAACTGCCGGGCATGCCGGGACACCGGTCAGCGTTGACGCTGTCTACATGCGCAGTTCGCTCGGCGGTCCTGAGTTCGGAACTTGACCCGAGAATCGTAGTCAAAGCTGAGGCCTGCGAGGCAGGTTATGGGCACGGGGCACCGCGGGGAAAGCGCTTGGATTGACGCACGCACGGGCGAGTGACGTTTCATCGATGAGCACGCCGACTGGGCGAAGCAACCCGACAACCTTGCCAGCATCGGGCTGCCCGCTGTTGTCCAGGAAGCCATGCGGGACATCCCAACGACTACGGCGGCGAGAGCCGAAATAAGATTCTGCCGGCGGCGAGAGCGTCTGGGGGCACGCTAAAGGTCGATGCGACCAGGAGGGAGCCGAAATGAGCCATCAGCATTATTGTGACGTCGCCGGGCACTACTGGGAGTGCGAAGGGAAGGCCCTGCGTGGCGCTGACGCGGAGCCAACCGTCTGCATTTGTCTGCCGTGCGGGCGTCCGCTGGAGGGCTTTGACCACAGCGGGTGCGACGACCCCATCGAACTTCTCGCCTGCCCCGAGCACCGGAGTGCAGACGAATCAACCGGCACCGCGCGGCAAGCGAAGCCCGATCGTGGGCCTGTCGTGGTCGGGAACGAGGACGGCAGGCAGGTCTACGCCTTCTGCCTTTGGTGCGGCAAGACTTTCTACTGCTGGAAGGAGGTCGAAGCCCACAATCGAGACAACATGAAGGCGTGTCCGGTCCACGCAGAGCTGACGCAAAGGCCTGGCGGGTACCCGTACCTGCCGCCTTTATTGCAAGACATTCTCGAGCGGGCCGGGACCGTTGAGGACCAGGAGTCAGATAAAGGCTACGGCCCAAACTGAAACGAATGAATACAGATGTCCACCAGACCTGCAGGACTGGCGAATACTCCACTGAGTCCTCGAGCAATCCAGTGCGAAGAGTATGCAGGGCGCACTAAAGCCACTTGCTCGGGATAAGAGGTGCAGATGGCGAAGGGCAAAGGAATGAGGCCGCCGGATGACATCCAAGGCAGCACTGTTCCCACTAACGGTCGCTATATCACCCATGGAGACTTACTGACACTCGCAACTAAGCGCCACTGTCAGGGGATCGTGACGAAGCCAGTGCTCGCGCTATGCCGGCCGGAGAAGAACTTCTGGGTCTTCAAAGCCACCGTCTACAAGTCACCGAAGTGCCGCGGCTTTGTGGGGTACGCCGACGCTCATCCCGGCAATGTCTCTCCTTTGATTTTCAACAATGCCGAGATGCGCATGGCCGAAACCCGCGCCGTCAATCGCGCCCTGCGCAAGGCGTACGGCATTGGCCTGTGCTCGCTCGAAGAGCTCCCGCCTTGGCGCCTGAGTCCCGATCAAATACCAGCGCTGCGCCGCACTCTGCAGTCGCAGCCGTCGTTCCAGAAAGGAGTCAGCCATGCGAATGAGAATTCAAGGTCTCAATCAGCCGAGCGAAAGAATCCCCCTCGTCGAAGGCGTGTATCGAGCCCGGGTCGTCCGCTTCGAACCCGCCGGCCACGCCCCTAAGCCCTGCCGGGCAGCGACCTTCTCGATTCTGGAGCCTGCCCCTTATGCCGGTCGTCACGTGCGCACCCGGCTCTATTGCCACGCCCGGGCTCTCTGGAAGCTGCACTGGTTCTTGAGTGATTTCCGCTATGACCCGGAACTCATGGAGGCCGAGGAACTGGACGATCGGCGGGTAGTGGGCCTCGAGGGGGTCATCCGTCTGGCTTACTGGGGAGCCGATGGCCACCAGCGGCTGGACGTGCAGGGATTCGCCCCCAGCGAGCGCTGGGAAGAACTCTCACGCGAGCCGGCCCCCTGCGCCGCCTCAGTGCAGAGCACGCAGCTTGCACAAGCGAGTTGAAAAGGAGGAGAACATGGACCATTACAGTTACACGCAGCTTTCGACTTATCTGCAGTGCCCGCTCAAGTACAAGTACCACTACCTGGAAGGCTGGCAGGAGATGGAAGACAAAGCCAGCCTGGTCTTCGGCCGGGTGTTTCAAAGCGCGGTCGAGGCCCAGTTCCTGGTGCCGGACTCGGTGTAGTTCTTCACCCAGCGCTGGGAGGGAGTCAAGGACATGCCGCTCGAGTACGGGAACGGCGACAGCTGGGAGAAGATGCTCGAGCAGGGCCAGGCGCTGCTGGAACAGTTCCGCCAGGACCAGCGGGTGCTGATCGACGATGGCCGCACGGCCTTTCAGGTCAAGTTCCGCCGCCCCCTGCCGCTCAGCCAGAAGCACTTTCTCGCCTATGTGGATGCCGTCGGGTACGTGGACGGCCACCATTGCCTGATCGAGTGGAAGACCACCACGCAATCCTATCCGGAGAATCTGGGGCGGGTGTTGGAACTCGATCCCCAACTGGTCTGCTACTCCTGGGCGGCACAGTGCCAGCAGGTCTGTCTCGTGAACTTCGTCCGCAAGAAGCAGCCGGAGATTCAATACCTGCGGGCGCGCATTCGCAAGCGCCAGTGGAAGGCCTTTGAGCAGACCCTGGACCTGCTGGCGAGCGAGATCGAAGCCAATCACTTTTATCCGCGGTCGGGGATTCGCTACCCCAATAACCAGTGCATGAACTGCGCCTATCGGGGGCTGTGCCTGAGGAAGAAGGCCTTGGTAGAGGAGAACCTGGTGAAGGTCGAGGAGCTGGCGGTGCATGGATAAGGCGAAGGCACAACAGGTACTGGCCAGGATCGATGAGATTCTGCGTTGGGAGCGGCGGATGGAGGAGCATAAGGACCAGAAGTTTGCGGAGCTGGGGAAGCACCTGTGCGAGGTGCGGGACCATGGGTATTGGCGGCTCGGGTACAAGAGCTTCGACCATTATTTGGAAGCGAAGTTTCCGGACGGCCGGCGCAAGGCGTATTACCTGATGTCGATCCACGATCATCTGAAGCAGATTCCGACGCCGGAGATTGAGGATCTGGGGTGGGCGAAGGCGCTGGAACTGGCGAAGGTGGCGCGCCATGAAGGCCGGGGGTTCAACAGCGCAGCCTGGCTGGACAAAGCGAAGAGTTCGAGCAAGCAGGAACTGAAGCGGGAGGTCTACAAGCACCTGACGGGAGAAGAGTACGAGCCCTACGAGATGGTTTATTTCAAGCTGTACGAAAGCCAACTGCCGACGGTGGAGAGGGCGCTTTTGGTGGCGGCGCGGATGGTGGGGTCGGAGCGATCGCGGGGGTACTGTCTGGAGCTGGTGTGTGCGGATTTTCTGGCGGGGAGGACAGAAGAGTCGACGCCGGAAGAGATCCTGATGCTGATTCATCATCTCGTCAAGTTGCTGCCGCCGGAATACCAGGCGCGCCTTGCGGGTCAAGGGCGAGTAGAGGAATTGGAAGCGGCCGCGAGATGTTGAGGAAGGTCAAGCGGATCAAGCTCGGCAAGGAAGTCTACCGGCGTCTGATGAAGCGGGTACTGGAGCGGGACGGGTGGTGGTGTCAGAAGTGCGGATCGATCGAGAACCTGCAGGTGCACCACCAGATCAAGAGGAGCCAGCAAGGGGACGACGCGCTCGCGAATCTGGTGACGCTCTGCGCTTACTGCCACATGGTTGAGCACGGGCAGCTTATCTATTCGATCGCAGCGATTAGAATTTGCGGCAAGCCCAAACCGCGAAGGAAGTGAGAACCTTGCTTGCAATGATTTCCAGAGTTGTCAATCCGCGGTCGCCGGCCAATGGCGATGGGCGAGCCGCCGAGATTGCGGCGGAGTTCAATGCACACTTGAGCCCATGGCCATCGGCTCAAACCCGGAGATCCGAAAAGTACAGGCACCGTGTCTGCAGGGTGACAAGATCTTACTCCTACGGTGGGCCCAGTAATGGCAGAAGAGCGGCGCATCCCATGATTCGGAGGGAGCAAGGAGTTCGGGAAAAGCCGAACTGCTGGAGGAAGAGCAGCGAAGGGAAAACAGGGGCGACGGCGCGTCGAAGCCTTATCTCCAACGTCCTGCGGACGGCATCGGCATAACGCACTAAAGGTTGAACGTTCGCGTGCCCCGGTTTGTACTCGGGGCGGCTCACCAATGGAGCCGACGCAACCCATTCACCAAGTCGAAATGTCGGTCTCGGCTCAAGATGCAGAGGGCATGTTGCCAGCAGAGCGCTGCAATCCGAACGTCGTGGGATGGGATGGGGCTCCCGCTTGTCTTTCGTCTTCGCCTCGACCTTGGGCTGCCGCTGTAATTCACCGCCTCGTTAGACTTCCACTGCCGGAAAATCAGGGGCAGATTACTCGTTACCCAGGACCCGCTGAGCCCGTTAAGCGGGAGGCCGCTGAGCAGTGCCAAAGCTGAGCGGGCGGTGCGCCGCGGAACTCCAGGCGCTTCGCCTCTCTATGAACGCCTGTCAGTTCGGTGTTGGGTTCGCATTGCCACCCTCGGTTGTAGTAAGCTTCTCCCCAGAGTTAGCGGAGGACAGGAATGGGAATGAAAGAGCTTCTCGAATCGAGACGGAATGAAATCCTGGACCTTGCGGTCGGGCACGGGGCGAAGAACCTTCGCGTCTTTGGCTCGGCGGCCAGGGGCGAAGGCGGGCCAGCGAGCGATGTGGACTTGCTGGTGGATATGGAAAAAGGGCGAAACCTGCTGGATTTGGTCGGGTTCTGGCAAGACCTAGAGGAGCTACTTGGTTGTCGTGTTGATGTAATTACGGACGGAGGGATCAGCCCGTACCTTCGCGAGCGAATTTATGCGGAGGCGATACCCTTGTGAAAGAGGACCGCATTTATCTTCTGCATATAAGAGACGCGTTAGAACGTATTCTCTCGCAGGGCAAGCAGGCCTTCTTCGCTGATCCGCGGACGCAAGACGCGGTGATCCGAAACCTCGAGGTGGTTGGTGAAGCGGTCAAGAATCTCTCGGAAAGTCTGAAAGTCCGCCACGCAACTATCCCGTGGAAGCGAATTGCGGGCATGAGAGACAAAATGATTCACGAATACTTCGGGGTGAATCTGCAGCTTGTATGGGATGCCATCGAGCAAGAGGTGCCGCGTCTTCAGCAGAAGATCGCAGCCATCCTGGGGGAGTGGGACGAAGAAAGCAGATCAGAGGACTGAGATCTCCGGGCTGACCCTGCTCTGTTGGTTCTCGCGGTTCCCTTGGTGGCGAGTAGCCGCCGTAGGAATACTGGACTGGAGTAGTTCGCAGCCTTCCACGCCTTATTTCCTGGACCCATACTCCATTGAGCTGGCTGGGCCTTGCCCGGAAATCGATCACGGGCGGCATTCGGGAAGCGCAGAATGCAGAGGAAGATAAAGCGGATCAAACTTGGGAAGCAGATCTACCGCCGGCTGCTGAAGAAGGTGCTGGAGCGAGATGGATGGCGATGGCAAGAGTGCCGCTCGCTGGAAAACCTCCAGGTCCACCCCAAGATGAAGAGGAGCCAGTTGGGCAACGACTCCCTCGATGACCTAGTCACCCTGTGTGCTTACGCCACACGGCTGAGCACGGGCAGCTATTCCATTCAGTCCCAGCAGCCAGCGTGTGCAGCAGGCCCAAACCGCGAACGAAGTGAGAACCTTGCTTGCAATGATTTCCAGAGCTGTCAATCCGCGGTCGCCGGCCAATGGCGATGGACGAGCCTTGGAGGTCGGGGCGGAATGAAATCCACTGCTCTGGCGCTAGGCGCATCGTGCGGGGCGATTACAACTTAATCTCGGAAGCGCCCAGCGAGGCCCCAGCAAGCAGTGACGTCGATCTTCTGGCGCGAGGGCGGCCAAGCCAAGTGCTGCTGATACCTCTTGGATCGATGCTGGGCATTGGTCGTGGCTCGATGCGGTTTGAGGCAAAGCCATCCGTAGATATCAAAGTTGTATCTCTTGGATGGTCACATCATGTTCGTCTTCATAAACGATCTCGGCGGGAACCCTGCGGTCGATGAGGCGGCAGAAGAGGCAATCCACCCCTTAGTTCACAGTGACGACGAAAGACTCTGCCACCAACTTCGAACGGCGAAGCCTTTCCGCCAAATCGCGGGCCGCACCCTCGGAACTCTCGTAGCCCACGACCAACCGGTAGAAGGGCGCGTGCCTGCGTTTGAAACTCAGGATCACCACTGGCCCGTAGCTTGCCTCAAGCATGGCTTTCAAGCGGGCGGCTTTGGCGGGGAGTCCGGCGAATGCGCCGAAACTTCTGTTGATGATAGACTGGCCATAGCGCTCGCGCAAGCAGACGTTTAAATTACCAGAAGGCATCGGTCATCAGGGGAGTCTTCGGGGAGCCGCAACTGCTTGCTTAGGAAACGGCAGTCGCGCCCTTATTTGTTCGAGGGGAATGACCGCAACCCTCTTGTCCAAATCGTAGGCGTCGCGCCCGGGATACACCACAAAGAGCTTCCGCAAGTCCAGGTCGTCGAGCGCAACGCGCATGGATTTGGTGATGCCAGGTGCGTCACTATATTTAACCTCGATCCCATAGCGCGCCCCGCCCTCCAATACCAAGAGGTCCAACTCCGCGCCTGACTGCGTTGCCCAAAAGTAGGCTTTGCGTTCGCTGACCAACTGTAGGATTTCTTCGATAACAAACCCTTCCCAAGATGCGCCCAGTTTGGGATGTCCCTCCAAGAATTGAAACGAGGGAACGCCCAAAAGTGCGTGCAGTATTCCCGTGTCCCGAATAAATATTTTGGGTGACTTGACCTGGCGCTTGCCAAGGTTTTCATGCCAGGGCTGCAGTTGCCGCACCATTAAAGCGCCCGTCAGGATGTCGAGATGGCGCTTCACGGTGGTGTGCGATTCTCCGAGAGATCTTGCGACCTCGGAAGCATTCCAGATCTGTCCATGATAATGGCCCAACATCATCCAAAGACGGCGGAGAACGGCAGCCGGGACCTGGACGCCGAACTCCCGAATATCCCGCTCCAGGAACGTCTGGATAAAATTGTCCTGCCATGCACGGCTCTCCGCGTCGCTGCGGCTCAAGAATGAGCGCGGAAACCGGCCCCGCCACCACAAGCGGCGTTGAGCTTTGAAACCCACTTCGGCAAGGTCGAAGCCGCTCATCTCTACAAACGCGATGCGCCCGGCGAGAGACTCTGAACTCTGGCGAAGCAAGTCGGGAGAGGCGCTGCCGAGGATCAGAAAGCGCGCCGGGAGAGGCGTTCGGTCGGCCAGAACACGGAGGACGGGAAACAGCTCAGGAAGCCGCTGGACTTCGTCAATAACGACCAATCCTCGAAGTTCTCGCAGGGCGAGCATGGGTTCGGACAGTCGTCGCAGGCTGACCGGGTCTTCCAGGTCGAAATAATCCGCGGCGTGGGCGCCAGCGATTTGCCGGGCGAGGGTCGTCTTACCGCACTGGCGCGGTCCGTAGAGGACGGCCACGGGGCTCCTGCGGACCGTCTGGCGAAGTCGGTGCAGCAACTCTCGGCGTTCGATCATCATTGAATTATGACTATAGCATGCACAAATGTCAAGGATCGTATCTTACGCGCGCTGGTGCGCCGAAATCCGAAATCCATCCTACGACTCTTACCACTTGGGCTGCGCCCACCCATCATTGGCCTGACACTTATTGCGAGGCACTTGCTTGAGGTCGATGGTCGCACTCAGCGTGGTGTCCACGGCTGACTCTGTGCGCTTCTTCATCGGGCCACGTATTCCTGATCAAATCCAAGATTTCATATCCTCCTATTGTCTTCACCAGCGGTTAACGTGGCATTCAGCCCAAGATGTCAACTGGCGTAGCGGCAGTGATTTCGGATCTTCGCAATCCGCGGTCGCTAGTGAATCTGGGCGAACGATCGCTAGAAGTTTCTGCGAATGAAATCCTTGACCCGGTCGCTAATCGCGTTGTCACCAAAAGATTCCGACGCCGGAGATTGAGGACCTGCGGTGGGCGAAGGCGTTGGAGCTGGCGAAGGTGGCACGCCATGAAGGCCGGGGGTTCAACAGCGCAGCCTGGCTGGACAAAGCGAAGAGTTCGAGCAAGCAGGAACTGAAGCGGGAGGTCTACAGGCACCTGACGGGAGAAGAGTACGAACCCTACGAGATGGTTTATTTCAAACTGTACGAGAGCCAGTTGCCCACGGTGGAGAGGGCGCTCTTGGTAGCGGCGCGGATGGTGGGGTCGGAGCGCTCGCGGGGCTACTGTCTGGAACTGGTGTGTGCGGATTTTCTGGCGGGTCGGACGGAGGAGTCGACGCCGGAAGAGATCCTGATGCTGATTCAGCATCTCGTCAAGTTGCTGCCGCCGGAATACCAGACGCGCCTTGCGGGCGAAGAGCGGGAGGAGGAATTGGCCAGAGCCGTAAGATGCTGAAAAAAGTCAAACCGATTAAGCTCGCACGGCAGGTGTATCGGCGTTTGATGAAGCGGGTTCTGGAGCGGGACGGATGGCGGTGTCAGAAGTGCGGGTCGCTCGAGAACCTGCAGGTCCATCACAAGATCAAAAGGAGCCAGCAAGGGGACGATGCGCTCGCGAACCTCGTGACGCTGTGTGCTTACTGTCACATGGCTGAGCACGGGCAGCTTTTCTATTCCCTCCCCGCGCTTAGAGTCTGCAGCAAGCCAAAACCATGCAGGAAGTGAAGAGCTTGCTTGGGTAAACCGCAGACTTAACAGTCCGCGGTCGGCAGCCAACAACGAACGACCGCATCCGAAAGTTGGAACAGAGTTCAATCCAGACTTGGCCCGAAGGCCTTCGATGCAGACCAGGGAAAGCAAGAAACATCGGCAGTGGGCTTCCAAGTCTAGGCCAGCTCTTGTTTCTTGAGGCTTGCGGGGTGGGCTTCGATGTGCTGGGGCCCTCTTGGGGCGGACCTACTGAATAGTCGGGGTTGGAAGAGTGGGGGAGTTAAGGGAAAATGGGAGACTGCAGGGTGGAATAATGCGCGCTATTGCTCCACGTCGAACGGCTGACGAGCGGAATGATGGCCGATAGGCTCGAGGCTCAACTCGTCGATCCCGACCGTCCCACCAATCTTGTTGTCGAATCTCAACTAGCGTTGTCCGACCACCTGAAGCTGAAAAAACTTGGTTCCTGATGGAACTATAATGTAGGGTTCGATGTCTGACCACGGATTGGTGCCAGTGAGCTGTCCGAGATTTGCGCCCAAGCGGACCGGCGCCTCAGCGTCGGAAACTCGAAATCGGATTCCATGGTCTGTGGTCGTGCCCACGGTTCGGATGAAGGCGCGGAAACGATAATGACCCGGCCTCACCAAGGTCATCTGCGAAGCTGCCGCAGAGTCGACATTCTTGGTACACTAACCATAGCGCGCAAGAGAGCATCTCAACGAAGAGAGCTAAGGAGGACCAATATGGGCGGAACGATACGAGCTCGCGTCAGAGGAGGGGTGTTGGAACCCCTCGAAAAGACCGACCTGCCGGAAGGAAAGGAAGTCTTGATTACTGTCGTCCGCGTCGCAGAAGGCCCAGACCGCGAGGCTTTCCTGCGCTCGAAAGGAAGTTGGAAAGGCCTCATTGATGCCGAAAAGCTCATCCGCGACATCTACGAGGATCGCCTGATCGACACAAGAGAGGAGCCGAAACTGTGAAGCTCGCATACCTGGTAGACACCGACTGGGCGATCCATTGGCTTCACAGCAACGAGCCGATCCAGCAGCGCATGGACGAGTTGGAAGGGCAAGGGCTCGGATTCTCGGCCGTCTCGCTCGCCGAACGATGGGAAGGCGTACACTATTCCCGAGATCCGCACGAAAGCGAGCGCGGCTTGCACAATTTCTTGAGGCGCGTTTCGCTCCTTGGGATCGACGAGGAAACGTGCGAACGGTTCGGAAAGGAACGAGGCCGGTTACGCGCGGAGGGAAAGCGTGTCGCCGACTTCGATCTTATTATCGGCGTCACCGCCCGCCAGCACGATCTCACTCTCCTCACCAATAATCGCAGGCATTTCGAGCACATCGAAGGCTTGCGGATCGAAAGCCTCGTATAACAATTCTTCTTTGATGAGCCTCCCCCGGAGGCTCTTCGCTCGCGAATCTGGTAACGCTTTGTGCGTACTGCCACATGGCGGAGCACACGCAGCTATTCTATACCGTGCCGGCGGTGAGGATTTGCAGCAAGTCAAAGCCGCAAAGGAAGTGAAGACCCTGGTGGCAGTAAAATTGAAGTTGAAAATCCACGGCCGCCAGCCAACAACAATGGACGAGGCTTGGGGATCGGGCGGAGTGAAGCCCGAGGGGAACACGGTTGTTTTCGCACCTCAGGATTGTGTCTGAGAGGTCAGCTTTGCGCCCAACGTCCATATTGACCTCGAGGGAGATTGCCGTTTTGCCAGTTGGCCCTCAGGGTTTCGTTTCAGCAATTTGACCTTTTCAGTTTGCTACCGTCTTTCTCTGTACGGTCAGTACGCTTGACGTCTCACGTATGCGGGAGTACAATTTTTTATGATTCGGAGTTATCGGGACCGGAGGTCGCAACGCTTCGCCGAGGGTGAACGGGTCGCGGTCTTCGAGGCTTTTCGCCATCAGGCCGAGAAGCGGCTGCGGATTCTCGAAGCGGCTGCCAATTTAAAGGACCTCGCACAACTCCGCAGCAATCGTCCGGAGGCCCTAGCTGGTGACCGGAAGGGACAATACAGCATTCGGATCAACCAGCAGTGGCGCATCTGCTTTGAGTGGACGCAACGAGCCGAAGGCCCTGAGAACGTCGAGATTGTCGATTATCACTAGGGGGAACAAGAAGCATGCCACGCACAGCCATTCATCCCGGCGAAATTCTCGCTGACGAACTGAAAGAGATCGGCGTTTCGGCCGCCGAGTTGGCTCGGATTCTGGGTGTCCCCGCCAATCGCATTTCCCAGATCATGGCCAGCAAACGAGCTATCTCTGCGGACACCGCTTTGCGGCTGGCGCGCTACTTTGGGACCACGCCGGATCTGTGGATGAATCTGCAGAAGACCTATGAGCTCGACTTGGCCCGCCAGCAGGTCGGTGAAACCCTCCGCCACATTCCGCAGAGGCCATCGGCGGTTGCCGCCGCTTCTGCGCGGGGCTAGCGGCGAGGCGAGAGCTGCACATGGCCGAACACGGGCAGCTTCTTTATTCCTTCCCAGCCGCCAGAGTTCGCAGCAAGCCAGAACCACGAAGGAAGTGAAAACCCTGTAGCCCCCCGGTTCGCTATAGATCGGCTCCGGGAGGCGCTGCACTCCTTCCTGGCGGTGCTCTTACTCGGCGCCCGTCAGGTCTCTCCGCTTCGGGCCTGTTACTCACATGCCGGAACGGGGGAAACTGCCCTTTCCGGCCTTCGACCGCCAACACCCGCCCCGCAGTGAATCACGGAACCACGGCGACGAAATTTCGCAAATAGCGTAAGATCAGGGGTGTTACGATGGGTGCGGGAGATTTCTTATGACGGTGATCGAGCTTCCCGATGAACAGGCGGCAGCGCTGAAAGCCAAAGCAGCGGCGGCGGGCCTTACCCTTGAAGCCTGGCTAAACATGCTGGCCAGCGTGGAACCGTCTGCCGAGCATCCCATGCAAACCGCAGCGGACATCGTTCTCGCCCGCATGCGCAACGTCCCACCTGAAATCATGGTGACCATGCCTGAGGACGGCGCGAGCCAGCGCGATCACTACATCTACGGCTGGCCCAAAAGAGAGGCATGAGCGCGCTTTTCGCCGACACTTTCTACTGGATTGCGCTGGCAGATTTCACCGACAGCGCTCATCAGCGAGCCTTGACTCTCACAGCCGAGCGTGCAGCCTCACGAATCATCACCACCGATGAAGTGTTGACCGAGTACCTCATGTTTTTTCGACTGCGCCCGACCCTCTCCGCCGCGAAGCAGCCCAAAGCGTTGAGGGCATCTTGGCGAATCCGGTTATTCGCGTGATCCCGCAATGCCGGGAATCTTTTCTCGGCGGTCTCCAGCTCTATTGTGCCCGCCCCGACAAGGGCTACACCCTCGTCGATTGTATTTCGATGCAGCCGATGTGGAAGGAAGGGCTGACCGAGGTTCTTACCAACGACCGGCATTTTGACCAGGAAGGTTTTCGGGCGCTGTTTCGCGATTCGTAACAACGCAGCCCCGACTCGGGAAGCAGCGCGGAATCAAATATAAGGGGCGGGTAGTCGGAATTAGGCACTCACTCCTAGCCTCCAGCAGAGCCTGGGGCAAAAGTCAAAAGCGCTGCAAGTAGAACAAAACCCTGGAAAGATCGGTTCAATGCCCTGCGACGGGATGGACCGCAACGGGCTCGCTATGAGCCCGCATCCAGGCGCCAGTGTTGGCAGAATCAGTGCCTTAATTTAGTACCTTACGCTTATCGTAGCGGGCGAGAAAGCGTCTCAGAGAAGGGGCGAAAGGAGGGCGGCCATGGGTGGAACGATACGCGCTCGCGTGAGAGGGGGCGTTTTGGAACCCCTGGAGAAGCTGGATTTGCCTGAAGGGAAAGAAGTGTTCGTGACGGTCATGGCGGTCCCGACCGGCTGCCGTGGTGAGGGATTGCGACGTTCCTTTGGAGGCTGGAAAGGAACGATCGATGCCGAGAAGCTGATTCGCGACATTTATGAGGATCGCCTGATTTCAACTCGCCCGGAGCCGAAACTATGAGCTTGAGCTACCTGGTGGACGCGGATTGGGCTATCAACCATCTGAACGGACAGCCGCGAACGCGGCATCGCCTCGAGGAGCTTGCAGCCAGCGGCCTTGCGTTGTCTACTATTTCGCTGGCCGAGGTCTACGAGGGCATCTACTACTCAAACGACCTCGAAGGGAACGAGAAAGCGCTCGCGGAGTTCCTGCAAGACGTGACCGTCCTTGTTATCGATGAAGGGACCTCCCGGCTGTTCGGCAAGGAACGAGGCCGATGACGCGCCGAGGGAAAGCGTGTTTCTGATTTCGATCTCATGATTGGCGCCACGGCCCTTCAGCACGATCTCACCCTGCTGACGAATAACCGCAGGCATTTCGAAAGCATTGCCGGCCTGCAGATCGAAAGCCTCCTATAACCGCGCTACGACCGGCACTGAATGTTGGGCGTGCTACGAGGACCGGCTCTTCCAGTTCCAGCGGTTGAGTGGGCAGGACACGCCAGTTGGAGGGAGATCATGGGTCTCGAAGGAACCAGATAGAAACAGCGCAAGCCACTATCGGGGTCAAGCCTCAAAATGGTGCGAGGTCCTGCCGTGGGGGGAGTCCGCACGCCTCAAAAGCAAAGCCCCCAGAGATACCGGGATTACCGAACGGGGCCAAGCCGCCCAGGAACTGGGGTGCAAAAGTGAGCTTCCCGCCAACCATAGGTTGCGGCAAGTTGCCTCCCCTGGCCGAGCATAGGCAGCTTTTCCGTTCAGTTCCGCCGGTCAGGATGATTTGCGGAAAGGCCAAGCCACGAAGAAAGTGACGACTTGGTGCGATGCTTATTGGGGGTTGGCTTGTAGGTGACAGCTTGATTGAAACGGCACTCGTGACCATGGGACTAAATGGTCGCTGGTCGAAACCGCACGCACCCCCAACGGTCCGCGCCAGCGGACCTTGTGTTACCTGGGCGAGCTGAACGATTCGGAGCAGGCGCGCTGGCTGAAGGTGATCGAGGTCTTCAACGAGCAGGGCGAGCTCCGACAGTTGAAACCGGTGACCGGCGATGTCCGGGACCTGTTTCGGCTTGGTAAGTACAAAGGCGTCGCCATCGTTTCTCCGAGGGACTTCGTCTCTTGACTGAAAACTTGACACGACTGGCAGTTCCTCGCGAGATCGGTCTCCCCAAGGTCTCGAACGGGACTCGCGACGGGCGTACTTTCCCGGACTTTGCTCCACTCTAGCTTCGCTTCCCCATCGATCTCCACCACGACGGTTCGTTGAGCAGGGAACGATCCGCGACGGTCTATGCCTTCAACTGGACCACCCCCGGCCAGCGTCGGTCACTGTTTTCCTAGGGTCAGAATGCGGGCGAACTCGAAGCCCAGCTAGGCGTGCTGGTGCTATTCCGACCCGTGTACGGTTGGCCGGCGGGCAGACCCACGACCTCAACCTGCGGAAAGAACTGCGGCTGGAAGGCGGTGTCTTCCATTTGCTTCGAGTGCCGTGAGGTGGCTCTCTCTCCGAATCCGGACTTTCAAAACTACTTATTGGGGGCTGCTTAACGAGCCGCTCTTTCAGCGGCTGGTTGTTATAAGCAAATTTCACCCCCTCAGAGTCTGGAAAAGGAAAATTCCATGAGTGATAGAAATCAAGTTGGTGACAACGATGGCCATAATGTCAATCTTGGGCGCCATCAGGCACAATGCACAATCTGTAACTCTCCCCATCGCGAAGAGATTGAGCAGAATTGGATTGACTGGGTCCATCCCGTCAGAATAGCCGAGGTCTACGGTGTCAGTCGCGATGCGCAGTATCGTCACGCTCACGCTTTGGGCCTGTTTGGCAAACGCTCTAAGAATGTCGCAAGGGCCCTTGAGCAAATCATAGAGAAAGCGGCCTATGCTCCCCCAAGTGCTTCGTCAGTAGTCTCAGCCATCAAAGCATACGTGAAACTCAACAGTGCGGGGCAGGGGACGGAGCAAGCGCAGAGTATCAATCTCAGGGGGTTGTTTGAGCGTATGTCGCAGGAGGAAAGGGCGGCTTTTGCCCGTGATGGCTCCCTACCTGACTGGTTTCCACCCACAATGCGTCCAACACCGCGTGATGGTCAGGGGGATGGAAAGGGAAGCGAAGCTCCTGAGCCCCAAGTTTTACAGTAGTAGGTAAGGTGCAACAATTCGCTCCCCAAACCTGGGGGTTTTCCTCTAGGTTCACCAGAGTCAAGGGACTCGACGTGGCCTCGCTGAAGTGGTTTCGGGGCGGTCGCGGGGGTAGTGTCTGGAGCTGATCTGCGCAGATTTTCTGGCGGGCCGGAAGGAAGAGTCGACGTCGGAGGAGATCCTGCTGCTGATCCATCGGCTGGTGGGTCGTCTGCCGCCCGACTACCACGCCAGGCTTAGTGGCAAAGCCGGCGAGGCTGAACTGGAGCCTGTGGAAAGATGCTGAAGAAGGTGAAGCGGGTGCAGGAGCGCGACGGCTGGCGATGTCAGAAGTGCGGATTGTTGGACATCTTCCAGGTCCTGCGCGAATTCGTTGACCGGCGGAAGTGGAAGGGAACCAAGGTCGGCGAATTTCTCATGCTCGGCTCGGCCTCGATGGATCTGATGCGGCAGTCTGGTGAAACCCTGGCCGCTTACGTTGTCTTGAGCTTACCCCGTTCTCTCCCGCCGAAGTGGTCAAGAACCATACCTAGGTCTCAGACCACCTCTGGGTGCGGGGTCGATTTCCCGACACTTTCCTGGCCAGCACCGAAGCGGCAGCTTTGAATGTCTACCCGGGGCGGGAGCGGTATCGGCTCGATCCGTGTACTGAGGCCATTCCCGTCACAGATGTGGCGCGGCCGGATTTCCGCTGGCTCCGCCCGCCGCGCTTTCCAACCGCTACGGCCGATATAAATCCGCGAAGCAAAGATAACAGGTTTTGATCCGCCTCACGGCCCGTTCAATCTTGGCACGATCCTTCAGGTTGTCCCCGGCACACCCTGACCGTGCCTCCCGAGTTCCTTCTCGATCCTAGCGAAGAAACGACCGCGAGCAGGTTGATCCTTCTCCCAATCGCGCCCCAGTCCGGCAGAGTAGAGGATCTCCCCACCATCGGGCATCGCGCTCCCAGCCTCGCTCAGCAATTTCGCCTCGTGTTGCTCGGGCTTCAAACGCGACGTGGCCACCCGGGATTCTCCCCTTCGCCCCCGTATCGCCGCGAGTTCCTCCCCGGTCGCCTAAGGGATGCCAAGCTAGTGATCTGCAGCTGCAGCAGCTCACCCGGCGTGGCCGCCCGTTGGCGGGCTGCCCGGAGCGCCGACTGTTTGTCCACTTGACGCAGCCGCCTGACTAGACTAAACTAAGTGAACTTAGTCCAAGGTGGTTGATATGCGCACCGTCAATATTCATGAGGCAAAGACTCACCTCTCGCGCTTAGTTGACGAAGCGGCCAAAGGTGAGCCGTTCATCATCGCCAAGGCGGGCAAGGCGGTCGTCAAAGTCACGGCGTTGGATACGCCCACGGGGGCCGAGATACGTCGGTTGGGCTTTCTGGCCGGACAGATCGCCGTGCCGGAGGATTTTGACCGAATGGGAAGCGCGGAGATCTCACAACTCTTTGGGGGCGCCGAATGAAGCTGCTGCTCGACACGCATCTGCTACTCTGGGCTGCTGGCCAGCCCGCCCACCTCTCTGCCCGGGCGCGAGCGCTCCTCAAGGATCCCGCGAATCAGTTAGTCTTCAGCGCCGCCAGTCTGTGGGAGATCGCCATCAAATGCTGCCCGGGGCGAGATGATTTTCGCGTGGACCCGCGGTTGCTGCGCCGTGGCCTGCTTGACAACGGCTACGGCGAACTGCCCATCACCAGCGAGCATGCCGTCGCCATCGACGGCCTGCCTGCCCTTCACAAGGACCCCTTCGATCGTATCCTGGTGGCGCAAGCGACGGTTGAGGGCATGACTCTGCTGACGACCGACCCTGTAGTGGCGCAGTATCGAGGTCCCGTTCGAAAGGTTTGAGTAGCGGTGTTTCACCGTCGAGATCAATTTCCTCATGAGGGTCTGTGCGCTACCGCCCCCGCTGCAAAAGGCAGCCGCGCTTGGGGGGACGAACCAGAGGCTGAATGCCCTGCTCTCGCCGTAGAGGAACTGATGGGGAGTAAGCAGAGCCAATCCCAGGACCAAAGGTGATGGGACGGGGGGCTGATTAGCACACGAGGCCTTTTCAAAATGCAAAGTTTCTGTTGACACTTTTCAATTTGCAAAGTATCTTGGGAAGTGCAACGGTTCTTGTTACGGAAGAACCTTCATGCATGTCGTCACCGAAGAGCACCTGAACCGGGCTATGAAGCAATATCCAGATGCCGCCAAACAGATTATGGCCTGGCACAAAATCGCGAAGGCCGCGCGGTGGCGGAACTTCGTGGAAGTCCGGCAGGTTTTCAAGGATGCCGATGATGTGAAGGGGTATGTGATCTTTAATATCCGTCAGAACCGGTACCGCCTGGTCACCATCATTCATTACTCGCGCGTGAAGGATGGTGGGACCACAGAAGGGCACATTTATATCCGTGCTTTCCTGAAGCACAAACAGTACGACAATCCCGCCAACTGGGATAGAGGGGTTACACGATGAGCACAGCACTGGCGAATCCAACCGCGATGATCCGGCAGGGCGCACCCCACCTCATCCACTCGGATGAGGAACTCGCGAAGTACACGGAGGCGCTCTTTGAGCTGACGGCGAACTCTGACCCAAGACCGGAAGAGAAAGAGGCCATCGAGCTTCTGACGCTTCTCATTGAGCGCTACGAGGCGGAGCGCTACCCGGTGCCGGATGCCGACCCGATCGACGTACTACGCTTTCTTCTCGACCAGAATGGACTCTCGCAACGGGACATCGCAGCGGAACTTGGTAGCGAGAGCACTGTATCACTGGTTCTTTCCGGCAAGCGTCGATTGAACCGCGACCACATTGCGCGGCTGAGCCAGCGTTTCCATGTTTCGCCATCGGTCTTCTTCGCCAAGGTGTAAAACAACCACCTGGATACAAAGACACAATCCCTGCTTATAGCCCAGCCTTTCTTCCCGTCCGTTGTGCGGAGGTCTGTGATTTGCCCGGTCATTCCCCCTTTCTGACGCCCACCCCCCATTTGCCTTCCTGCCACCACGTTCAACTTCAGCGCCAATCAAACCACGAAGGAAGTGAGGACTCTGCCTGCAGTAATTTCCGGACTTAACAATCCACGGTCGCCGACAAACGGCGGTGGACGAACCCTTGCGGTCGGGGAGGAATGAAATCCTCTGTTCTGGCGCTAAGCGCGTCGTGTGAGACGATTACACCATGATCTCGAAAGCGCCCGGCGAGACCCCAACAGGGAGTGACGTTGATCTTCTGGTGAGCGTGGAAGAAAGGCCGAACCTCAAGCACCAGGTTGGTTGGGTGCCAGCTTAGCGGAGGAGGTCTTTGACAGGCTCCCCAAGATCAGCCTCAACAGGCGTAACCTCCTGAGGTGGTGCGTCACCGCGCTCACACGGTCGCAGCTCCAAACCTGGTTCGCGCGCTCCGGCCGCAGCCCCACGCAGGAGCTCAGAGAAGCAGCGGCGCTGCAGGAGAATCTGCTTGGGGGATCCGACTTGAAATCGGGCCATTAGCGGCATGGGTGCCCAACGAAGAAAAGGCGATTCGCCCTTATGCGGCCGAGCAATTCCCGAAGCTGTTCGCTAACCCAGGCACTACAGTCAGGACCATCGCCGTCGAGAGGACGTTTTGGGAAAAGGCGACGATTCTTCACCAGGAAGCACACCGCGGCCCCGACAGAGCGCTGCCTCCCCGATATTCCCGCCACTATTACGACGTGTACCGCTTGAGCCTGCTCCCCTTGGGGTTGAAATGAGAGCGGCCTTCCAAGGTTCAGCCTCGGCGACAGCGAGTTGCTGGCGTGGCCTTCATCAGGGTGAGGGGGCACTATCGCCAAGAGCACGGGCAATGTCCGCTGTACGGCGAAATCGTCGGCTGCCGGCTCGTGCAGGCCCCCGGCGTGAGCGTCAGGCTGGACATCGAGGGCCGGCACGTCGAAACAAGGCACGGGGATTTCGCTCCGGCGGCACAATTGATGCCCCGTACGTGCCAAACCCGTCACCCCGCGCAATATGAAGCGACTTGACAGATTCTTTGCATAGAGTAAGGTGTATGGGTGGGGCCTCGCCACTCAACAAAACAGCGCTTTCTATGAGGAGGACGATTATGGGGCAAGTTGATCTCACCGGCTTACGGCCGGAGGAGATAAGGCTGATCACTGAATTCCTCGAGTTTCTGAAGGCTAGGGCAGCAAAACCGCAGAATGCCGGAGAAGATATCGAGTACCGCGACTGGCCGTTAGAGGTCAAGGGAGAGATCACCCGGAAGGAAATCTATGACTACCTCTGAGGACGCGGTGCTCATCGATACGAATGTGTTGGTCTACGCTGCCGACCGAAGCTCAGCTTTTTATTCCGAGTCACGGTCCTTCCGCGACCGCGGCCGCAGTGGTGCGTGCATTCCCTGTGTTACTCCGCAGATTCTCTTCGAGTTCTGCGCCGTTGTCACGGATCCCAGGCGAGTCGGACGGCCGCTCAGCCCAGAGGATGCCACCGCCGAGCTGGCCCAGTACTTCAGCGACCCGAGAATCCGCAAGATTCATCCCGGCGACGAGATCGGCGAAGCCGTTCTGAAGCTCCTTCGCAAATACGCCATCAGGTGCCAGGATGTCTTCGATGCCGCGATCGCCGCTGCGATGATCGCGAACGGCATCCGGAAAATCTGCACCTACGATACCGCCCACTTTTCTCGTTTCAGCGAAATCGAAGTCCTGCGTCCCAGCGCCTGAACGCCCTCCACATGACCGCTAGTCGTATCTATTGATTGTTGTGCCCTTCGACCGTGGTGTGCCATGGCCTTTTCTATGCCTCGACGCCGCATATGGCAGCCTGCCTTAGTGGCGCTGATTTCCAATGTCAATAGTGAGTGTGATTCTACAAACCCACGTTTGGCGCAGGGCGGAAGTCTCAAGTCAGTAAGTCGCAGGGATTTGCCCTGCCTTGCCCTGCTCAATCACGGCCGTGGGGATCTCACTGAACCGGCGATTTCACTCCGCCGCCCGATAACAACTTCGGGGTCTTCAAAGCTACCGTTTACAGATCATCCAAGTGCCGGGGCTTTGTGCGCTAGTACTTAGTGACGTAAATCACCGTAATATGTCTTGAGTCCGACACTATGCACAACGCGTTTTCGCCATTCGAACGGTGCCGCCTGGGCGTTGTACGCAGCCAAGAAGCGATCTATCGCTTCCCGAACTTGACAGGGGGAGGTAAAGCTGGCCGCGCGCAGGCCTTGCCGGGTCAGGATGCTAAACCAGACTTCCACTTGGTTGAGCCAACTGGCGCGGGTGGGGGTGTAGTGCCAGTGCACGTTCGGGTGGCGGGCCTGCCAACGATCCCGCTTGGGCTTATGCGCGCTCAGGCTATCCAACACCACGTGAATTTCCTGCCGGGGATAATCGCTGACCACCTCGTTCATGAAGTCCAGGAACTCCCGGCGTCGCCGACGGTGATAATGACCCGCTTTGATTTGCCCGGTGCTCACATTGAGAGCCGCGAACAGGGTCGTCGTGCCATGGCGCACGTATTCATGGTTAAATCCCTTGAGGGCCCGTCCGTTGGGAAGCCGCAGGTACCCTTGCGCCCGCTCCAGCGCCTGAATCGACGGTTTCTCATCCACACACAAAACCACCGCGTGGTCGGGCGGCGACAGGTAGATTCCGACCAAATCCGCGGCCTTAGCGGCAAACTGCGGGTCGGTCGAGATGCACCAACTGTGCCTCCGCTGCAGACTGATGCGGTGACGAGCCAAGGCTCTCCAAACTTGCCGGGCCGAGACCGTCCCCAAGGCTTGGGCGACCAAACGGCCACTCCAACCGCTATAACCCGCGGGAGGAGGCTGATCCAGCAGAGCCAAGATCCGGCGCTCCACCTCCTCGCCGTATCGCCGGCGCCGGCCCGAGCGCGGCCGATCCTGCAAGCCCCGCAGCCGCTGCGCGGCGAAGCGGCCTCGCCACTGGCTCACGGTCGCGGGGCGAATACCCAACTGTTGGGCGATGGCCGCTGTGGCAGAGCCCGCTGCGGCCGCCAAAATCAACCTGGCCCGCAGCACCAGGCGCTGCTCGGTCGTCGAGGATCGCACCGAAGTTTCCAACGTTCGTCGCTCTTCAGTAGTCAATTCAACGGGGGTTGCTGGTCGCATGCCCCCATTATACGTTATATCGGTCTTTTATGTCACTAAGTACTAGTCCGCCCAAGAATCGCGGTTGAAAGGTTGAATGGGCCTGCGGGCGATCGGAAGGGCCGACGGGAGTGACCCGAAGCTACTCAACCAGAGCGGAGGCCGAGTTCGGCGCGGGTTTCAGCGGTTCTGGGAAG
>Ga0326728_10007685_pt1 | contig 27395 bp, 24 predicted proteins | sample MB3enrmetagenome_FD_207602 | JGI IMG/M metagenome (GOLD analysis project Ga0326728, IMG submission 207602) | Lab enriched peat soil microbial communities from McLean, Ithaca, NY, United States - MB31MN | ecosystem: Environmental > Terrestrial > Soil > Wetlands > Peat | place: USA: New York...
CGTTCATCCAGCGAAAACCGAGGTTCGTTTTCGCCAGCAGAACCTGATCCACGACTTTGTTCGCGACAGCTTGCGCACCGCGCTCGTCAAAGCGCGGCCCGCCGCCGGTTTTCTGGCCTCGCTGGACTCCGCGCCCGCCGCCAGCCCTTCACTGATGCCGCCGGCTGCCTCGCACCTGCCCGGTGTACCTGATAGAGAGCCACTGCCTCTGCCGCCCGACTCCGATCCCGACGCCTTCCAGGCCGCCAAGGCTGACGCCGAAGCCTTTGCGTTGACGCCACACCTTCCTACGCCAGTCCCAGGCAAGTTGCCCTTTGCCCCACAGAGCTTCCAGCCCGGCGGATGGGAAAACCGGCAGGCGTGGGGCGAGGCCGCGGCGGCGCTATTCCAGCCGGCCAGCCTGCCGCCCGCTGGCGACTGTTCCCCAAGCCCCGGCGGCACACCCGGCGCCAATCCCGCAATGGAAACGGCATTGGTCGAGGCCGAGCAGGCCGCCGCCGACCTCAACCAGCTAGGCTCGCTCCGACCGCTGGGGCAGTTGCGCGAATCGTTCATACTGGCCACCAGCGATGCCGGATTGTGGATTATTGACCAGCATGTGGCACACGAAAGAATTCTTTTTGAAAAAATTTTAAAAGACCGCCAAGTTGAACGGGTTATGCGCCAGAGGTTGCTCATGCCTCTTCTGGTGGAACTGAAAGCGTCGCAAATAGTGGTCTTTGCGCGCATCGCCGAGGAGCTGGAACGAAACGGTTTTGAAGCAGAACCCTTTGGCCCTCAGACACTTGCTGTAAAAGCCGCCCCGGTTGGGCTGGAGGGAGCGGCTCTGGAGCGCATGTTGACCGAGGTGATCGAACAATGCAGCGCAGATTCTGACGAACCCACGCAGAATCATGATCTTACAGTTCTCCGCACGCGTATTGCCGCCTCCATTGCCTGTCATTCCGCCATCAAGGTCAATACGCCCCTTGACCCGGCACGTATAGAATGGTTACTATTAGAGTTAGCGAATACGAGCCACCCAACCAGTTGCCCGCATGGACGTCCAATAGCTTTACTGTATTCTTGGAAGGAGATCCAGCGGGCCTTCCATCGGATTTAAATGTGGTGGAAGGTGGCCAGCCTCCCTCTTAGGGGAAGGGGCAGCCCGGCTTAAATGCCAGCCTGGAAGCGAGGTTTTTCTTTGACATCGGAACAATTGGAAGCATCGCGCTCCGAACGGATGCGCCTGAATGGTCACGGGACACTCTGCCTGGAGGATGCCCGGACATGGATTGAGGAGACGGGTCTGTGTCTCTTTTTGCCCAAACGGCAGTTTTCATCGTCCATTATTGCGCCGTCGTTTGTTGAAGCTGTAGCCGGCAGGCGCGATTCCGCCCCAAGCCGTGAACACATTGCCTTAGCTGAAGAGTTGCTGGTACGCCTGGAGACAGACGGCGTGGTGGTGCGTCTGAACCTGCTGGGACTGCCCGGCGAGGCACCGGACTTCGTTGTGGCAAGCTGGGTTCTGCCCTACGTCTATGCCCTGCGCGGCGACCGCGACTGGCGCCGCACCCCGCAATTAACGGGTTCGCGCCAGGTTTCGCAACTGGCTATCCAGGCTTACAAACTGCTGGAGACGGGCGGCGACACAACCCTGAGCAAACTCACTCGCGCGTTAGGCAGGGAAGTGACGGAAGCTGCTGTTCTGCGCGCCATTACCGAGCTCTGGCAACAACTGCGCATCATCCCCGTTGTTTCCGCCCCCGGCCATGCTCCCCTGTGGCAACTGCTCCGCCTGCGTTTCCAGAAAGCCATCGCCGAAGGCGCCTCCACCTCTCAGGTGACGGCTATCTCCGTGCTGGCCTCCATTTACCTGCAAGCCGTAATCGCCGCCAGCATGGAAGATGTTGAGTTGTTTCTGGCCCCGCTAACAGCGCGCAGCAAGGTACGAGAGGTGCTGCGCGGCCTGGTGGCCACGCGCCAGGTACACACTCTCTCGCTGGGACAAGCACCGCACTACTATGTCGCCGGCACGCTGCCGGAATTCGCCCCCCCTCCTACGATCTACGCCAGCGCATCTATTCCGGCTTCGGCCTATTTTCTGCGCACCCGAGATGAGGAGTTGCCGGATTCTGCCGCCGCAAAGCAGGGATCGTCAACTGCGCCAGCCCAAGCCGCGCCACACAAGCCTGCCGAACCTTATACACCGGCCGCGCGCCAATCTGCTGTGAGCGGAAAATCCGCGCCGGAGCGGCCTCATTTCAGCCGTCCGGCCACGCACTCCCGGGATCGCAAGCCGGCGCAATCGTCTACCGGCAGCCGTCTGGCTCGGCACACTGGCGCCGGTCATGCCAGCGGGAACGGCTCCAACGGAAAAATCAGGCCGGCATCCCGCCCATCCGCTTCCGGAACGCATTCCGACAAGGCTGCCGCCCCCGCCTGGAGCAAGAGAAATGGCAGCCAGCGCAAGGTACATTCCAACGGCGCCAAGACCGCTGGCAAGCCCGGGGCAATCTCCCGGAAGGCCTCGAGGCCTGCCCGCTTCGTCAGCAGCCGGAAACCCGCCCTGGCTGCCAATTCAAAGGCTGGCAGTAATAAGAGGTTTGGAATAACGGCCCGGCCCAGGCACGGTACAAAGAAACGCGGATGAGCGCCCCATCCTCCGGCTCACACCAGCCGGCTCACAAGATCATCGTCGCCATCGATGGCCCTGCCGGCGCGGGAAAGAGCACCATTGCCCATTTTCTCGCCCGGCGTTTCGGCCTGCTGAACATGGAGACCGGGGCCATGTATCGAGCTTTCGCTCTCAAGGCTTTGCGGGCGGGCATCTCTCTGGAAGAGAGCAAGAGCCTGGAAGAACTTGCTTCCAGAACCACGATCCACCTTGAGCCCGGCGAGGAGGAAAATCGTGTCCTGCTCGATGGCGAGGACGTGACCGGCCTGATTCGCAATCCAGCTGTTACTGAAGCCGCCTCCAGGGTCAGCGTATGGCCCGCCATTCGCTCCTGGATGGTCTCCCTGCAGCAGCAGATGGGCGCCCAAGGCGGGGTGGTCATGGAAGGCCGCGACATTGGCACCGTGGTCTTCCCCCAAGCCGAGGTCAAAATCTTTCTCGACGCGGCCCCCCAGGTGAGGGGCATGCGCCGCTACGATCAGTTAGGCTCCCAGCCTGCTCAGCAACCTGAAGAGGTCATTCGCGATCTGAGGGAACGCGATCTGAGGGACCGCAACCGCGCCAACTCCCCTCTCAAAGCGGCGCCGGACGCTATACTGCTGGATTCAACCCATATGACGCTAGAAGAAGTTCTGGCCGCTGCCGAGGCCATCATGGCCGCAAAGCTCTCCCCCGCATCCTCCGGCATGCAGTGAAATTCAGTTTTTTATGTGATTTTTTGTTTTACTGTGCGAAAATAACCTTCAAGATCATCTCTTCCCCTGGAGTTGTTTTGTTTCGCCGTAAGACCCAAGGCGCAAATGATCATTTTCCGCTTTTTCGCCGAATTCGTGTCGCTTACATTCCTGGCTGGAGGATGAAATGGCACCATCTTGCCGTGTTTGCGGTTTTTCGAATTTCCGTATTTCGCGTTTTCGGATGCCCGATCTGGCGCATTTGATCCTATTGCGCCTCCCGGCGCGCTGCCGGAATTGTGACGAGCGAACTTTTGTCTCCCTCAGGCATTATCTCGCTTTGTATCGTACGCACAGGGAGCGCCACAGGGTGCCTCCCGTCACGAAATCACGGTAGAACAGGCCGGCAGGCGCGGATGCTCTCCAACTTATAGACATTGGTTTAGTCTCCTTTCAAGAACGGGACGGGTTGTGCAATGGAAACATTTTTCAGCGGCTCAATATATGCATTGCCCGTGCTGCGGCGGAATACGATAGGCTCATAGATGTATGGAAGTCACTTGCACCCGCTGCCACCAGACCATCGTAGCCGAGAACTGCTACTGTCCCGTCTGCGGCCTTCCGCAACTGGTGTACCCGGTTGAAGCCGCCTCCGGACAAGCCCAGCAGCAGCGCTGGGACGGGATGGAGGGGGATGCGAGCAGCGTCGATTGGAAGCCTGCTTTGCGCGCGGCTATGCTGCTGGCGGTTCCCGCCGGGCTACTGTCGAGCGGTGTATCGCCTCTCGTCGCTCTGGGTCTGTTGTGGATGACGGCCGCGGGCATTTGCGCGGTAGTGCTTTACATGCGCAGCCAGCGGCCGGCCTGGATCACCATCGGGGCTGGCGCCCGCATCGGCCTGGTCACCGGCTTGCTAGCCGGTTGGCTGGCATTTGGAGTCAGCAGCGGCGCACTGTTTGTCCAACGGTTTCTACTTCATCAATCCAGCCAAATCGACGCGGAGTGGAAGACTTCCGTTGATGCCAGCCAGCAGCTTGCCGCTCAGATGGGCTTTTCTGACGCAGCAGCGATGCAGGCACAAAAAGTCTTGATGCTCTCACCCGAGGGCCACGCCGGCTTCGCGACCTTCAGCATCATTTTCAATGCGGCCTTTTTGCTGTTATTTGCGGTTGCGGGCGGCGCCTTGGGTGCGCGGCTGGCGGGCCGAACGCGGCAGCCGGAGCTCTAGGGCCTGCAGACAGCTTTTCCAGCCCCGCAAGGCCGGAATTCCTGCTTGTTAAGCCCTTTCGATTCCGTTTTTTTCTTGACAACTTGCTCACAGGCACGAAACCCTCGTATCATCCAACGAGAAGCCGGCTGCAGGATGCTGCTCTGACAGCCAGGCAGCGAGAAAACCCATGAGCGAAGCCAAAAGTAAATCCTCCATGCGCATCAAGGGCAGGCTGATGTCCGCCTCCGAGGTCGAACGCACCCTGGTGCGCCTGGCCCACGAGATCGTGGAAAAGAGCAATGGCAGCAAGGACCTGGCCCTGGTCGGCATCAAGCGCCGTGGCGTTCCGCTGGCCGAAAGGCTGGGAAAGCTGATCTCCGGCATTGAGAAGCACCGGGTCGATACCGGCATTCTTGACATCCAGTTCTACCGCGACGACCTGACGACCGCGGATATTCGCCCGGTAGTCACTCCGGGCGCCATCGGCTTCGACGTGGAGGGCCGCGATGTGGTTCTGTGCGACGATGTGCTCTACACCGGCCGGACGGCCAGGGCTGCTCTCGATGCGTTGTTCGATCACGGACGGCCGCGCCGCGTGCAGTTGGCCGTGCTCATCGACCGCGGTCATCGCGAGCTGCCCATCGAGGCTACCTACGTCGGCAAGCATGTGCCTACCAGCCGCCGCGAAATCATCGAGGTCAAGTTCCAGGAGGTCGACAACGACGAGCAGGTTCTGCTGGTCGAACGGGTCGATTAGAGCTTGCGCATGCCGAGGACGTGATGGCCGGCGAGCTTGTTCTTGCGCACATACACCAGCCGGTTATTGCTGTCGGGGTCGGTGGGAAGCAGAAAGAAGCCTGGATCCACAAGATAGCGAAGCGAGTTGCAGACGATCCCCTCCATGACTTCGCCATCGAGAAACTGCAAGCGCATCCATATCCCTTCAACGACGGGCGCGCGGTCATGAAAGTTGAGATGCTGGTGATCCGAGTCTCCCTCAAAACTGTTTACATAGAACATTGCCTTGATATCTTTGGCTGATACAGTCTTGACGGTATTCGAATGGAGCAGGCGAATCTTGAAGGTCTCCGCCGGCCTGTGGGCGTCATTGCACAACAACTCCTCCACATCGCCCCAGGCCGGGGAATCGATGTACCCCTTAATCAACCTCGATCCGAGCTGGATCACCACCTTTTCTCCGGGCGGTGAACCAGGTCCGCTCGCTCGCGTGGCTATGCCTTGTGCTCCGGGTTTCGGACGAGCTGCTTGTGCGGCGGGGCGAGATGGTACTGCTTGATCTTGTACAACAGAGCCTTGTAGCTTATTTGCAGGTCGCTTGCGGCTGCCTTTCGATTCCATCCGGTACTCTCCAATGTTCTTGCGATAGCGGCGGATTCCGCACCGCCCTTCAAACTTCGCACGAGATGCTTGAGGCTTCCATTTCCGCCGGCGCCATCCCCGCCTGACGCCATAGATTCCGCGCCTGGCCGGAAGATCAACTCATTGATGATGGCATGCTCATCGTCCAGAATGATGTAGCGCTTGATGGTATTCTCCAACTCGCGAAGATTGCCCGGCCATGAGTAGCTTTTGAGAGCCTGCATGAACGCAGAGGAAATCGGCAAGGGCGCGCAATCGTACTTCGCGGCAACCTTGCGCATGAAGTGGCGCGCCAGGATGGGAATCTCCTCGACGCGCTCGCGCAGCGGGGGCATCTTCAGCGTGAAGCCGTTCAAGCGGTAGTAAAGGTCTTCTCGAAAGGTCTTTTGCGCAATAGCCGCCTTAATGTCAATGTTGGTTGCGGCAATCACGCGCACATCAACCTTGACGCTGGAGCGGCTGCCCAGGCGGGAGAAGCTCCCGTCCTGAAGAACCTGCAGAAGTTTGGCCTGCAGGACCGCAGGCATCTCGCCAATCTCGTCCAGAAAGATGGTGCCGCCGTTGCATATTTCGAATTTACCGGGCTTGGACTTGATCGCTCCGGTAAACGCGCCCGGCTCATAACCGAAGAGTTCACTTTCCAGCAGATCGGCGGGCATGGCCGCGCAATTGACCTTCATGAAGCTGCGCTGGCTGCGGGCCGACATTTTGTGAATGAACAGGGTCGCGACTTCCTTGCCGGTGCCGCTCTCTCCCAGAATCAGGATCGGGATGTCGGCGCGCGCCACCAGCCGGCATTGGGATTCGATCTCCCGCATGCGCTTGCACGCCCTGACAAACGATGTTTCCTCGTCGAGGCGAATTTCCTCGATCTCTTCGTCGCCGCCGCCCTGCCCTTTGCCAGCCTCCGAGAGGCACAGATGCACTGCCTGATCGATGTCAGCTTTCCTGAAAGGCTTGAGAATCAAGTCCGCGGCGCCCATGCGCGTGGCCGCCATAACTTCATTCAATTCGGTTGAGCAGGTGAGCAGAATAATCGGAAACGTTGGCCTGGAGGAGCGCAGTTTTGTTAGCAGGCCGAGCGCGTTCTGCCCGGCTCCGTCTCCGTCAATGTGCCAGTCCATCAAGAGCAACTCGGGCAGAGGAGCATCGTTCAAGCTGCGGAGCAGTTCCGCCGACTCGGTAAAGAGGCTCACGCTGTACCGGTCAGAGAGAATGCGCTGAATGTAATTCAGGACTGCGGAATCCGGGTCAAGGGCCGCGATACGAGGCTTGCGCTGGCTCTTCATTTTCCCGGCCGCTTCTGATGAATCGTTCACCGTCCCGGTTTCTCCTTTTGTCGAATCCATTTCTGAGACATCCTCCCCGGTTCATGGCCATTCCGAAGATAGTCAACCCAACTTGCGGTGTGTCACAGTGCAATCCACACAGCTTCCGCCCGGTATGGAGACCACACTCCGTGAAGAGGGGAGGGGAGGATTCACTCCCTCAAAGATGGAAAATAATTGCCACTAATTCCCTATAGTACACTGAAAAGTGGTAATTGATTCGCACTTATGTGCAAATATTTACATACTCTAGTTTAACAATTGGTAATCAAATCAGTAAAAATCACCCATTCAAACACAGTCACCTTGGTTAAATGTTACCATTGTGCTGCTATATGGTTACTACGATAGGATCATTTGGCCGTTGAGTTGCATCACCAAAAATGAACCGCTTTATCCGATCGGACAGGAGATGCTTTTGGCGCGCGCCAGTGAAACAGTTGATATCCGCGACCTGCCCCCGCTTGAGGTGATCTTCGGGCAATCCTCCTTGATGGCCGCGGCTCGCGAGAAACTGGAGCGAGTTGCCGCCACAACCATCCCCGTGCTGTTGCAAGGCGAGAGCGGTACGGGCAAGGAGATCTTTGCCAAGCTGCTGCATGCGAATACGAATCGCTCAAAGGGCGCCTGGATCAAGGTTGCCTGCCCCGCGATACCGCATGCTCTGATCGAGTCTGAGCTTTTCGGTTATGAAAAGGGCGCATTCACCGGAGCGTATGCGACCAAGCGCGGCCGCGTGGAACAGGCGCATAATGGCACCCTGTTTCTGGATGAGATTGGCGATCTGGATTTATCCGTTCAGGCCAAGCTGTTGCAGTTGCTTCAGGATGGCAGCTTCATGCGGGTTGGAGGTCAGGAATCGAGAACCGTCAACACCCGGCTGGTCAGCGCCGCCAGCCAAAGCCTGCGGCAAAAAGTTGAGAATGGCGGTTTCCGGCTGGATTTCCTCTACCGCATCAACGCCGTGACGATTGAGTTGCCGCCGCTGCGTCAACGCGTGATGGACCTGCCGATGCTGGCTGACTACTTTCTGGAACTGTATGCGAAGACGTTTCGCGGCAATCCGAAGCCGCTCTCTCAAGAGGTGATGCGCCGGATGCAGCGATACAACTGGCCGGGAAACATCCGGCAACTGGAAAATATGATTCGCAGCTACGTTTTGATCGGCAACGAAGAGGTTCTGACCGCGGAGCTTGTTGCTTCTGTCCCGGTCACTTCGACCCGGCTGGACACGGAGATCGATCTGTCCAGCCCCATCTCCCTGAAAGAGATCACCCGGGCGGCCACGCAGGATCTGGAGCGGCAAATCATACTAAAGGTGCTGGAGGCGAATGGCTGGAGTCGCCGCAAGACCGCCAAATGGCTGAATATCAGTTACCGATCGCTGCTTTACAAGCTGCAAGACGCCCACGTTGACGCAAAACCGGAATAACTATATCCATCCCCGAGCGGCATAGTAGACGATCTTGACGGATTCAGCCAGCATGGTCTCAAAGGCAGAGAAGCGCCCCTTCAAATGCTCGGTGGAGTGAAGCACGTCCGGTACCGCCATGGGCGTGACTTCGATGCCCACCTTGCGGAAGGCGCGAAGCGCGCGGTACATATGAAAATCGCTGGTGAGCAAAACCTTCTTGCCGGGCAGGTTTTGGATCAGGCGTGCTGTCTCGAGGGCATTTTCGCGTGTGCTGATGGATCTCGGCTCGATGACCAAGGCTTCGCGTGGAATGCCATCGGCGATCAGGAAGTCAAGGATGCCGGGGTCGCCGCTGCCGCAAATCACAATCTTGCTGAAACCTCCGATTTGCCATGCAAAAAGCGCTTGTCGCGCGCGCCAGTAGGACGAATACGAGATGCCGCCATACTTGTCGTCGGCCGCGGCGCTGAGCAGGATGATTATGTCGCCTTTGGGCTGTTCAATGGGGCCGGAGTACGCCTGCGCCCACCACGAGACGATGGGAGTGGAGAGCACCAGCATGGTAGTGAGTCCGATGAACGCGAGCAGGTGGTAAATCCATCGGCCGGCTTTGCGCAGAGTCATCCTTCGCTGCCTTTCGCGCGGGCACGCACAAGCGTATCGAATATTTCCAGCAGTTCGGCCGCAACCGCATCCCAGCTTCGGCTACCGCAAGCAGAGATCGCCTGGGCGTCCCAGGTTCTATCCACCACTGATGCAAGAGCCTGAGCCAGCGCGCCGGCGTCGCGAGGAGGCACCAGCCTGCCGCACGCCTCGTTCATGATCTCAGGGATACCGCCGACATTCGTGGCAACCACGGGCCTGCCGCTGGCCAGCGCCTCAAGCACCACGTTGGGGCAGCCTTCCATGTAACTCGGCAGGGTGACCAGGTCGGCCGCCGCCATCCATTCGGCTACCTCGTCAAAGGCGCAACCGGGCAGCGCGTGGATGTAGCCAGCGGCGTTGCTGGCCTGAATGGCTCTCTCGATGACAGGCCTGTCCGGTCCCTCGCCGACCAGATATACGTGCAGCTTCGGGCGCTGTGGGCGCAGGGATGCCGCCGCCTCGACCAGTTCACGAAGACCTTTCTTCACATCCATGCGCCCGATGTAAACGACGGCCTGCGACGCCGGGTCGATGCCAAGCATTTGTCTCGCCTCAAAGCGATCTCTGACATGGAAGACGGAGAGGTCGCAGCCGTTGACTACGGCATGGGTCTTCTCAGCCGAGGCGCCCATGGCCACAGCCTTCAAGCGCAGATCCCCGCTGACTGTAACCACAGAATCGGCTTCGCGCAGGACGGTGCGCGTGTGCAGGGCAGTGATCGGATCGCCAATCCGGTTGATGTCGGAGCCAATGCTGAGGACAACCACTGGAACCGCGAGAGCCTTGCCGAGCTTGAGCGCCGCATATCCGTCTGGATAAAGAAAAAAACTGAATATAAGATCGGGCGCAAACCGGCGCACATGCGGCAGCAGTGCGCGGGCGGCCATCCATCCGTTGAAAGGCCGGGAGAGCAGGGGCAGCGCGGGATAGTCAAAGTAGTTCGTTTGCACGCCAAGTGGACTGTAAGTGGCATCAAGCTTGCCATAACTCCGGCTGCGTGGCTTGAGCCAAGAAGGATAAACGGCGTTGGGATACAAGACGCGCAGATCGGACTGGTGGGCAAGCACCCGCAGCGTTTGATACGCTGACCGCCCCTGCCAGGGCTCCGCGGAGCTGGGGAAATACCGGGTTACGACCGCGATCCTGAGCAAGGTTACTCTCCTGAATTGGCCTGCATATCGGCCAAAGTTTGTGAACCGCATGGGCGTGTTTTGCCTGCGATGGAGTGGAGAAGCGCGGCGTAGCGCTGCGCGAGAACCTTGCGTTCGTACTGCGCGATCTTTTCTGCATCGGGATGAAACGCAGCGCCAAGCGAATTGCCACGCGCGACAGCATCGATAAAGAGCTGGCGAATACCTGCAACATCTTGATTGCCGGCCCACCAGCCGGCCCGCAATTCTTCCAGCAGACGGCGCGTTTCGCCCTCGGGGTGAACCGCACCCAGAATGGGCTTGCCTCCGCCTACGTAGTCGTAGAATTTTCCTCCAACGTTCAGTGGATCGTGGTTGATGAGCAGCACGTAGTCGGTTTCACTCATCGCAGCCAGAGCTTCATGCTGCGGCAGAAAGCCCTTCAATTCCACCATCTCGCCCAGTTGCAAAAGAGCTTCGCGAAAACGTGGCTCTTCAATATGTCCGATGAAACGCAGTCTGAATCTGGACATCAGCTCGGCGGGCAGCGATTGTATGGCCTGGACTACTGTGGTTGGCTCGGTTGATGCGTAGATGGTGCCGATGTAGGTGACAATGATCTTCCTGTCGGGCTCGGGACCGGGTGAAGGCGCTGAATGGAACAACCTTGTGGAATCAAACCCGTTAGGAATGAGGCGAAACTTACTTTCAGGTTCTTCCGGGTACCGGGCACGAATCTCACGGCGCGCGGCCTCCGTGACTGTAACGATTGCAGTTGCACAAGCAACGGCGCTCGCTTCCGCGCGTTGGGCTATCTTGCGTGTATGTTCGCTGGCGTGAAACAGAAAGCTTACGAGATCGAATGTAGTTGTTAACCATTCATCACGGAAGTCGACAACGATGGACAGCTGGGGGAACACGTTCCGCAATCTTTCCACCAGCAGAACGCTGGAGAAAGGCGGCACCGTAATAAGGACAAGATCAATGTTTCTCTGTTTAACGATGCGGCGCGCGGCGCGCGTGAGCACGGGGAGCCACATCACTTGCGGGTCGGGCTGTAGCAGGTTCTGAAGAATTCTCTTGAGAAAATTATATTTGGCGGACCTGGCGGCACTATCAGCCCGCGTTGAGGATGGTCTCGCTCCGCTTACCATCCTTCTTAGCCACTTCTTAATGCCGAAGGGAAGGTCGAGCGTGAAAGTCCGGTGAACGGTAACTTCACTCGAAATCTCCATGAGAAGAGAGCGGTCGGTGCCCACAGCCGATGCGTTGCGTGTGGTCAGAACGTCAAGCCGGATTCCCTCCGCGGGAAAATAGCGCGCCAGGCTTGATGCTCGGATAACACCTGTACCGCCCGCAGGCGGAAACGAATAAGTGACCAGCAATACATTCAATCGGCTCATCGGCTGGCCTCCAATATAAGTTCCATTCTTTACAAAAACGTGCGCCAGCAAACGACAGAAAGAGCTTACCTGGAAAGAATACTGGCAATTCTTTCCGATGCTTTACCGTCCCATAGCGGTATGCAACCCGCCTTCTTGCGGCCGCCCTTGATTGCTTCATGAAAATGTTTGCGCAGCAACTCCCAATCGCGGCCAATCAGAACATTAGTGCCGAGGGTCACAGTAATGGGCCGCTCGGTGTTTTCGCGAAGCGTGAGACAAGGCGTTCCAAGAAATGTTGTTTCCTCTTGTATGCCTCCCGAATCCGTAATGACAATCCTTGCATTCTTCTGAAGCGCGAGAAACTCAAGATATCCCAGTGGGGCGATTACGTGAAGATTCCGGCTGCACTGCTCCAGCCGCGCCGCCCACTTTTGCCGTGTTCTGGGATGAACGGGAAAGATCAAGGGAAGTTCCTTGCTCAAACTATCAAGCACTTGTAGCATCGGCAGAAAGATTGACTCATCATCGACATTCGATGGACGATGAAGCGTTACCAATCCAAATTCCCCAAGGAGTAACTTCTTCTTGAGATGATGGTATTCCTCGTCCGCCCTGGGCAGGAGTCGAATCAAAGTATCGATCATGACATTGCCAACTAGGAACACCTTTTCAGCGGCAATGCCCTCGCGTGCAAGGTTTTCATTTCCGTCGCATGACGGAGTAAAGAGAATGTCCGCAAGCTGATCTGTAACCAGGCGATTAATCTCTTCCGGCATTGCGCGGTCAAACGAGCGCAGGCCCGACTCCACATGGGCTACACGAATTCCGAGTTTGGAACACACCAGCGCAGCCGCAACGGTAGAATTAACGTCCCCATATACAAGAACAATTTCCGGATTATGCGCTATTACAACCGGCTCAAATCGGCTCATGATCGCTGCCGTTTGCTGTGCGTGCGACCCAGAGCCGACGTCTAAACTTTCATCTGGATTCGGAATCTCCAAAGCTTTAAAGAATACATCCGACATCTGCGCGTCATAGTGCTGGCCCGTATGCACCAACACCTGCTCGTGACCTCTTTCCGCCAGTGCGCGATAAACCGGGTCTGCTTTTATGAAATTCGGACGCGCTCCCACCACGTGAAGAAACTTCATTGAATTCCCTTTTCTAGATCATAATTCACTACGAGGAAGGTTCATGAATTCAAACTACCTTAAGTGCCGGGAACACCAGGTGTGCTTGCGCAACACGGCAAGCATAAGGATAACATAATCGCGACATTGATAGATGATCCGCCGCTGGATGATATAGTTGTAAATAACCGCTGAAACAATCCACTCAGCAGCGCACAATCTTGGGTGAGTCAATGCCCTTAGTGGCGTTACGGGTGTCCACAACCAACTGCGACTGCTCGACGATGGCCTGGTAATCGTAACTGGAGTGGTCGGTGACGATGGCCACGGCGTCATACTGGCCGAGGTTGTCGAGCGGGGTGCAGGTCATGTTGAGGGCGTAGTGGCGGCCCTGGCCCACGGTAGCAAAATAGGGGTCGTTGTAGGCGACCGCGGCGCCCTTCTCGCGCAGCAACTCGATAATCGTCAACGAGGGCGACTCGCGCAGGTCGTCGACGTTGCGCTTGTAGGCCACGCCCAGCACCAGAATCTTCGATCCCTTGAGGGACTTGCTCTGCTTGTTGAGAGCGGCGGCGATCTGCTCGATAACAAAGTAGGGCATGGCGGTGTTAATTTCGCCGGCCAGCTCGATGAATCGGGTATGGAAGTCGAACTGCCGGGCCTTCCAGGAGAGATAGAAGGGGTCGATGGGGATACAATGGCCGCCCAGGCCCGGGCCGGGATAGAAGGCCTGAAAGCCGAAGGGCTTGGTCCGGGCCGCATCGATCACCTCGTGGATGTCGATGCCCATCCTCATGGAAAGCTGCTTGAGTTCGTTGACCAGCGCGATGTTGACGCAGCGATAGATGTTTTCCAGCAGCTTGGTCATCTCGGCCGTGGAGGGATTGCTTACGGTCACCACGCGGCTGAAGATGGCGCCGTATATTGCCGAAGCCAGCTGGGTGGCCGCCGGACCGCATCCACCGACGACCTTGGGGATGTCGTGACGCGCCACCTCCGTGTTGCCGGGGTCTTCACGCTCGGGCGAAAAGGCGACATGCACGCCGGGCTGGTCGAGCGTGCGCGAGGCTTTGAGGCCGCCGGGGTTGCCGGCTTCCAGCAGCGGGACCACAATCTCCTCGGTGGTGCCGGGATAGGTGGTGCTTTCCAGCACGATGAGCTGGCCCTCGCGCAACCATGGCGCGATGGATTTAACTGTTCCGGTCACGAAGCTCAGATCGGGTTCGTGGTGGCTGTTGAGCGGGGTGGGAACGCAGATGATGATCGCGTCCATCTGCGCGATCTCAGAATAATCCGTCGTGGCGCGGAAGTCGGCCTTTTGCGCCTCCTGAACCTCGCTGGGGAGAATACTAAGGATGTAAGATTTACCGGCGTTGAGCGTTTCCGCCTTGCTTTGCACAATATCGAAGCCTGTCACACGGAAGCGCTGGCTGCTGAATAGCAGCGCCAGCGGCAAACCCACATATCCCATGCCGATGATGCCGATGCGCGCTTCCCGGGAGTCGATTTTTGCTATGAGACCGGCCAGCCGGCTGTTGGGTAAAGAAACTGTCACTTTATTCATTGAACCTCAAGAGTTTCAAAGATCAACCTTTGCCCAATTTGTGCAACCGAACGCGATCTCCGTGCCGTGCTCCTGCCATCTCCCGGTTGATCTCTTGTGTTGGCACCGGAAATTGCTCTTTCATACTACGCCACTTGCAAATCAAGCACAAGAATAATTGAAAGAGGGCCTTAGACATCGTCACATCAACGCCTAATTATACATTTGGCTTTTGCAAGGAAATCAAATAGGTTCACGTCCGTGAATCAGTGCGTCGGCGGCCTGATACATTTGCCATGCCGTTGCCCAGTGAATTTCAATGCCTCTTCGGTCTGCCTCTTCTGCCAGCCGGCCAAAGAGGTTGGCAAGCTCGCCGTACAAAAGCGGCTTGAGATTCCACTCCGCTGCCCCATGGGTGTAAAGCTTTATAAAAATATCTTCGCCGATGGCAGGAGCCAGATCAAACCACAGGCGTACCCGAGAAATCGTCGGAGGATCGTAACCGGCAAGTTCCCCGGTTTCCAGGCGGGGCATCAATCGTCCTTCGAAGCGCATGCCGAGCGGCCCCGTTATCATCAGCAGGTCTCCGCGCCTGCCGCCGCCCATGGTTGCTTCGATCCCGTGGTCGAAAGACTTCGGACGATTGCCTGGGATATTCGTACACCAATAGATTTGATTCACAATGCGCCCCTGGGTCGCCGAGGGAGCGGACGGCATGGTGAAGTCGGCGTAGCATCCCAGATCGCGCAGCAAGGCGATCTCACCGTTAAGGCCGCAATACCTGCCATCAGGGCTTGAGTTGTCCAGCGCCCAATTGCCATGGATGAAGCCAAAGACTGTGCGGCCGTCCTGCTGGCGCAACAGGCCGTGATCGCAAGTCAGCCGGCGGCAGTAATCATTGACTTTTTGAATGAACGATTCTCGCTGTTCGTTTTCGTGATGCAGATGCACTTCTACGTCGCCAGCGCCCAGTCGGACCATCTCTGCAATCCCCTCGAGCAACTCGCGACGGTACGCTTCCTGCGGGTAAAAGAAGCTGTACTGCGGGCGCTGGCCAGTGCTGTCCCGGGGAGCGTCATCCGCAATGCGCGGCCACTTCTTGCGCCACTGCGCTACGCTATCAAGCGCTTTGTCTATGGGTGCGCCCGCGCGAAGCGGCTCGTAATGATCGGTGATGACGACCCAGGCGCGCTTCGGCTTCCTTGTCCTCATACGCCTTCGCAGCCGGTCTATTAAATACGGCGCAAGCCAAATTTCCGCGTGTCGAGGGAGCTTCATTAAATCAGATTCCCCTTTCTGCGCTTTGCTTGCGCGCGCCGGATGTTTTGTCACGAAACGATCAGTATAAAGTATCAAACACACATCTTTGTCTGTCAAAGAGCTCCCGCCTGCATGGCACTACGGAGTATTTTCCCGGCCGCTACGCCGGTCGCGGCGAATCATACTGGCCTGTTTCGATATTTTCGATTAATATCGGATTATGGCATTTATACAGATTTCAGATGAGTCAATTATATTCACACTCAGCTTCTTGGAATATGGGAGAGGTCATGACGAAAGGGAGCGCTGATTTCAATAATAATAATCTGGACTGCCTTCGTTTGATTCTGGCGTCCATTGTCGCTCTGTTTCATCTATCCGCGCTGACAACTATCGCCGCATTCTCAGTTTTTGGCAAGTACTTATCTCCACATTTTGCTGTCCGGGCCTTTTTTGTAATCAGCGGATTGCTTATTTACCGCAGTTATACACGGTCATCCTCCTTTGTGTCGTATCTGGAAAAGCGGGTCAGGCGTATTTGGCCGGCTTACTTCACCATTATCGTGCTGGCGGGCATTGCATTGTGTCCGTTGAGCACATTGCCTTATTCGCAATACTTCGGCTCTGGATTTTGGAAGTATCTCGGCGCGAATCTTCTGTTTCTCAACTTTCTTGTGCCCACCCTGCCGGGAGTGTTTTCATCAAATGCCATTCCGTCTGTAAATCTCGCTCTCTGGACGCTCAAGATCGAGGTTGCCTTCTATTTATCCGTGCCCTTTATTCACTATCTGTGCAGCCGATTCGGAACATCAAAGACGATAGGGACAATTTTCACCTTTTCTTGTATTTGGAAGTATGGCTTTGCATTGCTTGATATTTTGTATCATTCAAGTGCAGTTTATACGCTGGACAGCACCCGCAGCTTTTATTCGCAAATGGAAGCGCAGTTTCCAGGACAACTCGTGTATTTCTGTGCAGGTATATTGCTTTTACTCTACTTTGATACTCTTAAATTGCATTTCCGGAGTATTTTCTACATCACGGTATGCTTCTATCTCCTCGACCATTGGCTCACGAGAGGCAATCTCGATATTTTGTGGATATCGGGGGTAGTCTTCGTTTTTGGTTTCTGGCGTTACTTCGGAAATTTTTCGAAATACGGCGATTTCTCGTATGGCGTGTATATAGTTCATTGCCCAATATTTCAGACACTGATTGCGCTCGGGCTCGCAAGGCAGAATCCGGCTATATTTTTTATTGTCAGCCTTTCTCTTATCGGTCTGGCTGGTTTACTCATGTGGCATCTTGTCGAAAGCAGGTTTTTAAAGAGCAGTTCTCATTACCGTCAAGCGTCTTCATGAACGCCTGTGTAGGCTGCCTTCGCAACGGCGTTTTGGATTCTATGGCGCTGGGACTACACACACCGCGGATGTTTCTCTGTAGTAGAAAACATCGAATCGGCATAATATTTTGTAGTTTATTCCTGGCCGTGCCTTTCGATGGATTTGGCCCTGCCTTTTGATTTATCCTGCTCTTGTAGCCGCAGTTTTCTGGCCGTTCACTATGGGCTTTGCTCTAAGCGTTCTTTATTTCGTCGTGAACTACATCACGCCCACCGTGGTATTTGGGCCATTCGCGGTATATCGCATTGAGCTGATTTTGGCAATACTCTTATTGATCGTATCGATTCCTAAGCTGATGGGCTCAATTGTGTTGAAAACGCCGCAGTCTGTGGCGTTGATCGGATTGGCGATTGCTACTTCTTTGTCCATAATTAATGCGATGCAATGGGTCGGCGGAGCCATGCAAGCGTTCCTTGCATTTATTCCGAATGCTTTTGCATACGTTCTTGTCTGCCTGCACTGTCCCTCGAAGAAGAAACTGCAAGTTATTATCTTGATGCTGCTGTTTGTATGCCTTTTTGTGATCGCGCATGGGTACTTCGATCTGCTCCATGGTGTTTCACAGAGCAGCCCCGTTCAAGCAGGAGCTGAGGCGGGCAAGAGTTTGATGTACTGGAATATGGAGCACCCTTACCTCGTTGCAATGACGAATGAAACAGGAGAGACGATTTATCGGCTGAAAGGACAGGGGCTCATCAACGACCCGAATGACTTTGGCCAGTTACTTGTTTGCCTCATTCCGCTGCTTTTTATCTTTTGGCGCACGAAAAAAGTTCTCTGGAATATCGGATTTGTACTATTGCCCGTGAGTACACTTTTGTTTGGAATGTTTCTGACGCACTCGCGCGGCGCCCTGCTAGCCTTAATGGCAGTGGCGGTCATGGCGGCGCGGCGGCGCATTGGGACTCTGCCTGCTCTTTTGATTGCTGGCGGAGTGTTCGCGGCAGCCCTGGCCATGAACTTCACGGGTGGCCGGGACATTTCAGTCAATGCTGGATCGGACCGTACGGCGCTTTGGAGCAGCGGCATGGAGATGCTGAAGGCACACCCGTTTTTCGGCGTTGGTATAGGGAGTTTTGCCGATAATTGTGATGGTTGCGGTCATACTGCGCACAATTCTCTGATAGTCTGCGCGGCAGAGCTTGGCATAGTAGGATTATTTTTCTGGGCCATGTTCTTGTTCACCTCTATGAGAGACGCCCTGGTGATTGCTTCTCCGGCTAAGGTTCAGGATGTAGACCCAAACATACTGGAGGAGGAACTCTTTTCGCGGGGAACAGCGAAGAACCAAGCAATCGATAACGCGGAGATCAACCACTTCGGACGCATGCTGGTTTTGTCGCTTACTGGCTTTTTGGTTGCCGGGTGGTTTCTTTCGCGCGCATATGTCATGACTTTCTTCCTTTTGGGAGGTATGATCGAGGTAATTTACGAGATGGCCTTGCGGCGAGGAATGATCGCTCCACGTATGCGGTTGGCTCGCCTGCTTCCTTATACCAGCGGATTTGCAGTATTGCTGATTTTGCTGATGTACATCCTGCTTCGGACTGTGAATATGATGCACTGATGCAGATAGTCGTGCAGCTTAACACGATCCATATTAAGAACAGAGGTCAGACAATTACTGTGTTGTTAGAGATTCGGTAACCTGGATGAAGATTGCACATGTAGTAGACAGCATGGAGATCGGCGGGGCCGAGACGCTTGTCTCGCAAATGTGCCGCCTGCAACGGGAACAGGGTCATGACCCATGCGTTTATGCTGTCCTGACCCTTGGCCCGCTCGGCGAACTGATGAGAACAGAAGGCTTCGCCGTACAGGCAAACGTAGGGCGGCACTTTTCAGACTCCGCGCGCAATTTCTTCCGCATCTTCAAGGAGTCAAAGCCCGACGTAGTTCATCTTCATAACCCGACACCAACAGTCTATGCGGCCATAGCCGCCCGGAAGGCGGGCGTGCCAAGTATTCTATCGACGCGACACAGCCTCGTAGCGCCACCACGCAGGTTTATTACTGAGTTGAAGTATGCCCTGGCGGCAACCTGTTGCGACTGGGTTGCCGGCGTCTGTGACATCACCACAAACAACCTGATAAGCATGCACAGCGTTCCGGCGCGAAAGATTATACGCGTTTACAACGGAACAGACCCGGTGTCGCGTGCAGCGAAAGAACAGTGGCCGGCGAAGAGCGGCTTTACTCTGGTGTACGTTGGCCGGCTTGAGCCTGTAAAGAACCACGCTCTACTGCTGAATGCATTTCGTTTCGCGCTCTCGTCCATGCCGGATTTGCGGTTATGGATGGTGGGTGACGGCAGTGAACGCAAGACTCTGGAGGGGCTGGCCGCGGAGTTGGGAGTAACTTCACAAGTGACATTCTGGGGTCAGCAACTCGAGGTGGCGCCGTTCTTTTCCGCAGCCGATGCCTTCATCATGTCGTCCAGATCGGAGGGATTGCCCGTATCACTCCTGCAAGCTTTTTCCGTGGGACTGCCGGCTATCGTAACCGATGTGGGCGGGATGGCGGAAGTTGTAAGGCTGGCGAAGGCGGGCTTAACGGTGTCCTTGACTGACCCCGCCGATATGGCCGCGGCAATTTTACGTCTGGCAGCCAACGATGCAGAACGCAGGCAATTTTCTATGAACGCCGAAGCAGCGTTCTTCTCGCGATTCACTCTGCGAATTATGGTCGGTGCCTATATGGAGATTTATCGCCGGGGCTTAGGAAAAAAGGCCGTTGCTTTCTAATGCGTGTTTCATAGCATCCCTATATATTACTACCGCCGGAACATCGCCGTCACCGCCACTTCCACCACCGCGAAGACCACGCTCACCGCCGCCAGAAAGCCCTTGGCCCTCTGCCAGTTCTGCTCGTGCCGCTCCATGCGCCGCTCCAGGTCGGCCACCCGCCCGCCGTTCCCGTCGCCCATCAGGCCGGTCATCTGCGCCTTCAGCACGCTCAGGTCGCTCAGCACCTGCGCTTCGAATTCATTCATCATTCGCATTGACCAGGCTCCGTCCGCTCACATCCCAACAATTTTCGTTCACCCTCACAGCGGCAGGTTGATGAACAATGCCGTTGAAAACTCCGAGTAGTTCGGCGGCGTCGAGCCATCATACATCCGGATATAAAACCGGTCATTGGCGCTGATGCGGGAAAACGTCATCGTCGCTTGCGTCGACCGCATCACTAGCACTGGGTCCTCGCCCGCCATGAAGTCAAAATCCCGCAGCCTGATCTCGAATCCTCCGCCCGTAGGCGGAGTCACGCCGGCATTCACCGTTACCGTCGTTCCCGTCACCGCCGTCACTGTGAGGCTGTTCAGATTTGCCAGCAAAGTCGGAGCGATAGCCGCAGGAAGCCACGCATCCGCGGGCACCGTCGCGCTGCTCTTGATCGCCAGGTCGTCGGCCCAGTCGTTGGCAAAGGTAATCACGTACTCCACCAGGTCCGGATAGCTCGCGCTGTAGCTCACCTTCACCGTCCGCACCACCACCTGTGCATCCAGGCTCGTTGAAGGCGCATTCAGTAGCAGCGCATCGCCCGGCCACACGTCGGTGGCGAAACTCATCCTGGTTCCCTTGTACGTGCCGCTCCACAGCGCGCTCACGCCCCCCGACGCCTGCTCCATCACCAGCGCCGCATTGCGGCAATCGGCGGAGCTGCGCGCAGGCGGATTCGTCACCGAGCCGATCCACGCAGACTCCACCGGCATTCCCGCCGCGGCCAGCGCCGCCTGGCTGGCAGTGTTCACCGCTCGCCCCACCGCCCGGCCGATGGTCCGGTAACTCACCGCAACCTGCTCGCCGGCAACCGGCGCATACCCGGTGTAAAACACCAGCTTGCCCGTCCGTTCCAGGTGGCATTGGGCCGCCTCGGCTGTCGTGCCAACGGTCCGGGTATACGGGCCGCCGCTCGGCGGTGTGCTCACCACCCAGCCCGATCCCAGATTGGTCAAATGCAGCGCGCGTATCGTTCCAGTCAGATTGATACTGCTCGCCGCCACCACCGTGCAGGCCGCGGGCAAGCTGGTGATCGCTCCGTCATACAGCGTCACCGGCATCCCGCCCACTCCATCGACAAACTGCTGAATCTCCATCTGGATGTAACCCGGAGCTGTATTCGTCTGTCCGCCGGCTGTAATTTCTCCGCTGTCTCCATAAGAGTAATAAACCGCCAGCTCCCGCTCGATTTCCGGGCAATGCACTCGCACGCGCAGCGTGTACTGGTAGGCCGGATTGATGGTATACGCCGTCCCCAACGCGCTTCCCTGAACAAGCGGCTGCAAGGTAACATTCCCGGTCCCCGGCTGCGGAGTCACCTGAAAGCCCGCAATGCAGGCAGCCTGCGTGTCTCTGCCGATAAAGAAACCCGCCAGCGCCCCGTTGCTGCCCGCCGCAAGGGTCACGCCCACGGCCTCCAGAAGCAGCGTTCCGCCCATCTCCACCTGATCCAGCCAGGCCAGCAGCGTCTCTCCGTCAATTCCGTTGCCGCCGTTGATCGCCGCTCCGCCCACGCCCAGCGTCAGGTATCCTGCCCCGCCCATCACGCCCCACACTTGCTCATTGATCTCCGCCTCGTTGAAGAGCTCGTTGATGATCGTGGCCTTCGAGGCCGCGGGAAAAAATGGATCCTGTGTCAAATAAAATTGTGTCGTTGTCCCGTCGCCCTGAAAGTATTCAGTCACGTAAGCCACTGGCTCATGCTCGCCGCAAACCGTCACATCGTTCGCCAGCCCGCGCTTCACGCTGGCCGTGAACGATAACGCCGCCAGGTTCAGGCTGCCATCCGACTCATTCAGCGGATGCACGTTCGTCTGCACGGGAGTGATCGTCAGGGCGCCGTTGAGCGCGCGATATGCGGCCCGCGCCATGCTGGCCACCTGCCCCGCGCTCGTGCTCCACGGCGCTCCCGGCTCCGGAGCAAAGTTACTCACCGACGCGCCCAGCGAAAGCCCCGCCGTCGATAGCCGCGTAACTCCGGTGCGTGTCACCAATGCCGTCATCAGCGCCCCGGCGCTTTCGCCCGTTGCGCCGGTGCTGGGAGGCATCGGGTTCTGGTCCAGCAGCAGTTCGTCGCTGATGGCCTGGATTGCAATCCGGTACCGCGGTCCCTCCATCGCCAGCCCCGCATACTCCGGCAGCGGCGTCACCGCGATGTAGCCCGTAAAGTAATACGTCCCATCGTCGCCCGTCACCGCGATCGATTGGTTGCGCACGGGCGTCGATAAACTGCCGTTCGTCGGCAGGCTCAGCCACAGTTGGCAGACGGAGGGCTCGTTCAGTTTGCGCTCAATCGTCAGCGCCCGCGCTGCATCCAGCGCCGCCGTGTAGTCTTGCCCGTTGATCGTAATCTTCATTGGGTCTCTCTGCCCTGCTGTCTCGCTGACTTACTGTTTTGCTGGCTCGCATATTTCCGGGTGCCCCACCTTCGCCGATTCGCGTTCTTCGCGAATTGGTGAAGGTGGAATTCACTAATTCACTGTTTCACTGATTCACTGTCTCTCTTACACCAGCGCCTTGGCCGCTGGCAGGAAACTCCGGTAGCAAACCACGCGTTCCCCATCCAGAGGATCGGTCACTGGCAGTGCCAGAAAATTTCCCTTCAGCAGCACCCGCGCCAGCCCGGTCTTCTGCTTGCTGTCCAGGGGCAATGCTGCCTCCTGTGCGCTGGCCACCGTCTGCAATCGTGGATAGTGGAAGAAGATCCGTTCTCCCTGGCTGCCTTCCATCACAAACAGCGCCGACCACTCCTGATAGAAGCTGCCGCCCTCGCGATCCACAAATCCCGTGACCGCCTGCAGCTTGGCTTCTGCCGCCGGAGCTCCGCCCGGCAACGCTGCGGCCAGCGTCAGCCCCGTCGTTCCCGTCGTCGTGACCGCCGACACCAGCGCCACATTGAAGGTCACTCTCCGGATGTAATCCACATCCGTCAGCGCCGCGCGCACATACGCTCCCGATACCGGCGAGCCCACATACCCCGTCTGTCCCGTGTAATCCGCGTCCAGCGCGATGATCGATCCGGCTGAAAACTTTGCCGCATCCGCCGAAGCCAGCGCCACAAATGTTGCCGTCGATCCGCTCTGCGCCGTCACCGCCGTCGCCGCCCTTGCGCCATCTGCGGCCGCCGTTGCTCCGCTTGCCGGGGCGAGCACGTTCATGTGATGCGAGCCCGTCGCCAGGGCCATGGTCAGCTTGGTCCAGCTTAGGAACTCCATGCTTACCTGCGCCCCCAGCGACTCTCTCACCTGCTCCAGCGAGCTGGCCGGAATACCCGTCAACACCGAGGTAGTCTTGCTTTCCGCCTTGCGCGTGAACCCCTGTATCCATCCCAGGCTGATCCACGGCGCCGGCGGCGCATCCAGGCTGAAGCTGCCCTGCTCCGCCGGATCGAAAATCACCGGCGTTTGCGCCGCGCGGTTCACCGGCGCAAAGTACCCTTGTACCCGCCGCGCCACCGGGGCGGGAGCCGAAAAATAATTCGTCGCCATTTACTCCCCCTGCTCCTGGTAGCTGTAAACCATCACCTTCGCGGAACGGCTCAGCAGATCACGCTGCGTCACCAGCGGCCCAAACACCGGCTCATCCCAAAACACGTTCGTCAGCATTTGCGCCGGCGGTGTCGCTATGTAGTTCAGCTTGGGCGTCCAGAATGGTTGCACCATCGCCGTCAACTCCTCGTCCATCGCGCTCAACGCCCGGCCCCGGTCCAGTCCGCCGTAGCTTTGCGATCCGCACGTCTGGTAGATCACCTCGCACTGCTCCGCCGTCATCGTGGACCCCAGATCAAAATCCGCCCCCAGGCCCAGCCAGCGCAAAACAAACACGTCGTTCGGGAGCTGGTTGAAAGGAGCTTCGGCTTCCTCCGCCAGAATCCCCGGCCGCACCGCGCCGCGCAGCAGGAGCGTCCGCTCCGGATTGAGCGGCGCTAGCCGCGTGCGCAGTGCCATATAAAACGAATCTTTCGCATTCTGCATGGAGTACTACTCCTCGTTCCCTGCGCCAAAGCATTGCGCCTCTGACGGCTGTCTGCCTTGAACTGATCACTGTTCACTGTTCACTGACCACTGTCCCTACACCGCCTGCTGATGCGCTTCCCGCAACAGCAACCGGTACATATACACCTGGCCAAAGGCCTCGTTGGTGCCGATGGTCTCAATCAGGTAATCCTGTCCCGACACCGTAATCGCCAGGGTCATCGCAAACAGCGCCTGCGCCGATGCCAGGTCCAGCGAGTTCACCTGCTGCTGCACACCGGTCGCTGAAACCAGCAGCTCCCACTTGGATTCGCCGCCTTCCTTGAAGGTGGGACGCAGCTTGCGCATCACCACCGGGCTTATCACCACGTCGGAAAACGTCGTTGCCACCAGTCCCACCTCCGACTGGTTGTTATTCGCATTTATCCCCGTCACTCTCAGAAGGGCCGTCGTTCCTGCCACGCTTCGCAGCAGGGCATCGGCCAGCATCCGCGGAGCTCCCGCGGGATTGCGCGCCGCCGTATCGCTCATCCCTCACCCCAGCCTGTTCGCCACGTAGGGACGCAGCCACGCCTGCACTGTTTCGTCCACCAGCGAACTCGAGAAATACTGCATCTGCATCGTGTCAATCTTGGTCTTGCTCGCGTTCAGCGCCGGCGTCGACTGCGCGTTCCTGACGATCTGCGCGCACGCCGTCTTCACGTCGTCGCCGATCGTCGCCAATCCCGCCGTGTAAGTCACCGCCACTTCGTTGAAGGGCAGCCCCAGCAGATTCCACGGCAGCGTCAGCTCCCCGGTGTTCGGGTCGAAGTCCACCGTGCTCGGATCAATCGCCGTCCACTGCCCCGGCAGCGAAAACGCCAGCGCAATTTCCACCAGCGGCTCGTTCGGAAGCTCTCCCCGGCGCGGCCGCGTGTAACGGCCTTCGAGGCTCACCAGCGGCGTCGTGGCCTCGCCCAGTGGCGCCAGCGGCAGGTAGCTCAACAGCACCGTCTGCGAGCCTCTCACCACCCGCAACCGCTCCGTGTACTGGATTACATTCAAGTCCGGCCGCTTGCAGTAGCTGTTGATCAATGCCGTCGCGGCCGTAATCCAATCCGCCGTCGTCCCTGCCGGCAAGCCGTAATTTTGATAATCCACTGGCTGCAGATATGCCATACTCCACCTTTCCTCTTCTTGCCCCGTCCGTTGTGCTGCCGGGGAATCTGTGAATACGCCGGTGTCTTGATGGGTGCGGCCTTTAGTCCGCGCATGGTCCCCGCAAGATCAAATGGGGCTCCGAGCCCCTGAGGGAATGTCTGCCCTGAAACAACGGCATATTCACAGATCCCCCGGCCTGCCGTCGGGCGGGTGCAATCCAGCCTGCTCCCGCCCGTCCGTCATCCCAGCCAATCAGCACGCGAATGAATCGATTGGCTGATTCGCGCTCTACCGGCCTGTCACTGTAACCAGGCAGTGCGCAAAGTTGGCGCCCTTCACCACCACGGCGCCGAACTTGACCGCCACGTACTGGTAGGTCAGAGAATTCGGCAGCCCCAGTTGGAAGACCCGTGGCGTCGGATCGCCGAGCCAGTGGTACTCGATCAGGTCCTCGGTCACGATGTAAGCCGGCAACGATGCCGATCCGGAGCCGATCGTGCCTGTATAGCCAAGGCTCCAGTCCGGAATCAGCGGCAGTTCGCCCGCCTGCGTCGAAAGCATCTTCACCGAGATGCCGCCGGTGATCGGACCGGTATTCAGCACCACGTTGAACTCCGACTTCATCTCCTGGTCGATCAGGTCCAGTAGCATCGGATTGGCGTAGATCGCCGTGGGCCGCACATAGAAGCCGGTGTTGGCGCACATCGTAGCCACCGCCGTCCTCAGGCCGTTGACAATCGAACCCGTTGAGCCGACTGTCGCCGAGTTGCCTCCCGCCGCGATCTGCGCGACTGCGCCCATATACTGCGTGGTCGTCGGCGCGCTCAGGCTGGTGTCGTTGCCGTTCCACAGCGCGATGTCGTGCGTCACCATCACGCCGCTCACCGTGTCCACCAGGTCTTTCGCCTGGAGATAGGCAAACTGCTTCTGCTGGTCGCCCAATTCGATGTCGAACAGGTTGTAGTTGATCTGCGATACGATCGCCTTCAACGGCACGCTCAACTCCGTGCGTGACGGAGTTACCGTCGCGGGCACGATTGAGCGTGGGTTGACGAAGCCCGACGTTCCCGGATTTGGAATCGCCGTCTCCTCGAAGAACCGCGACGGATGTCCGGTCGCCGGTACCTGCTTGATGCGCTGCCCGAAGGGGCTCGAACGCCGGCAAATGTCGAAAATCTCGGTCTGATACAACGGAACTTCGATCGCGCCCGGCCCGATATAGTCTGCTGCCGCGTGAATGTCTGCAAAGGTTGCGTTCATAGGCTCTTTCCGCCCCCTCCATGGGGCCACTTCTTGAGTGATCAGTGATCAGTGCTCAGTGATCAGTTAGCGTCGATCAGCAGTCAGGGCAATGGTCACAAGCAACTGACCACTGATCGCTGACAACTGAAAACTGTCTTTACGCGATCGCCCCCGCCCTCAACAGTTGGGTCTTCACCGCGATGCGCTGTTCCAGACTCAATCCGGCCAGCGCCGCATCCAGGGCCTTCACATCGATAGGGCCCTCCCCGATGCCGCGCTTGGCCAGCATCTCGCTGGTCGCCGAGGGCAGTGTCCTGCGCAGTGGGTTCAGCACCGTCTGCGCAGTCCCCGCCTTTAGCTCGGCCAGCTCCTGCTCTACTGCGGCCAGCTTCTCCGCCAGCTCCGCTTCCCTCCGGCTTTGCTCGATGGTCGCCGAGATCTTCTCCACCTCTCCGCTCAGCGCGCCATGACGCTCCTCCAGCAAGTTCAGCGTCCGTTCCAGTTGCGCCGTCGCGGCTTCCAGCCGATCCACAATCTCTTGCTCTTTGTTGTCCATGCCATTCCTTTCTTCAGTTGTCAGCTGACAGCAGTCAGCTATCAGTTTTCAGTACAAGTTCTCAGTTGCCTGCTCTTGCTGTTAGCTGACAGCTGATAGCTGACAGCTGTTTGCTGCTTCCCGCTAACTTGCTAACAAAATAAGCCCCGCAATGCGGGGCTTATTTGCTAACTCGTTAACTTGCTGCCCTTCTAACTCGCCATGCGGAAGCTCGTCGCTTTGTAGGCCGCCTTGTCCCGCAGCAGAATTGCCGCTCCGGTAAAGGTCACGCGGGTCAGCTTCCACACCTCGGCCCGCATATCTTCCACCCGCGCGTCGGCCAGC
>Ga0326728_10007686_pt1 | contig 27394 bp, 25 predicted proteins | sample MB3enrmetagenome_FD_207602 | JGI IMG/M metagenome (GOLD analysis project Ga0326728, IMG submission 207602) | Lab enriched peat soil microbial communities from McLean, Ithaca, NY, United States - MB31MN | ecosystem: Environmental > Terrestrial > Soil > Wetlands > Peat | place: USA: New York...
AGCCCCTCGCCCCCGCCACGACAAGCTGGAATTGGTCCTTTACCCGTTCGCGCACTATCTTCCACGCTTCGACCAGAGTAGCCAGGTTTTTCCGTGGCTGCACGGTTCCTACCGCGAGTGCATAGTCCTTCGAAACCCCGTATTTGCCGGCCAGGTATTCGGCGGCCCTTCCGGCGTCCTGGGGTTTATATGCGGGATCAACTCCGTGGTGAATGACTTCAATTTTCGATCCCGGGACATTTGAGACGTGTTGCAGGTCTAGCGCTGTCGCCTCAGAGACCGCGACAATCCTGTCCGCTTGCCGAACCGATGGCCAAACCAGCAGCCGATGGGCGCAATAAGTCTTCAGGCTCATCGTCTGCGGATAAAGGCGCCATTCGAGGTCGTGCACCGTGAGAACAGTCGCCACGTGTGACGGAAGGGCGAGGCGCGGAATGTACATCGCGCTCCAAAAGACGTCCAAATTGTCTTCCAGAATCGCCCTTCTTCCTTCGGTCAAAAACCAGACAATGCCGGGAAGGCGAGAGACGCCCGACCCGATTCGTTTGTGCCAACGCGGGCTCCCAAGAGGCAGGTTAAAATCGCGGTGTGAATACAGATAATAGGAATTCGCCGGGTCGGTCTTTTCGAGTTCGCGAACAAGGCTTCTCACGACCCGGGGAACCCCGGCAGCCTGTACCGACAGCGGCCGAGCATCAATGCCGATCCTCATCCTGATCTCGCGGGGACAACTCTTGTTGTTGCCTGAGCGTAGCGGCAGAGGCCACCGTTACTGCCGTTGCAACTGCTTTTGACGCATCACATTCCGCATGCATTCCAAAGTCTGTTGAGCTGCTTTGTCCCAGCGGAAGCCGGCCGATTGTCTCAGCCCCTTCTCGATCATCGCCCTTCGCAAGCCCTCGTCGCTTCTCACTCGCTGGATCGCCTCCGCGAATGCCTCCGGCTCGGTAGGTGGAACCAGCAGACCTGCGTCGCCAACAACCTCTGGGATGGAAGAGGTATTGGAAGCAATGACCGGGACCCCACAAGCCATTGCTTCCGCCAGGGGCAGACCGAAGCCCTCATAAAGTGAAGGAAGTACAAACAGACTGCTTCCCGAGTAGAGCGCGGACAAATCTTCATCCGGCACAAATCCTAGAAAACGGATGTCGTTGTCAGTAAGGCTGGAGGAGCGGATCACTTCGAGTACCTGAGATTTATTCCGGCCTCTCGCGCCCACCACCAGAAGTTGAAAGGAGGGTGCTCCTCGGCCACGCAGAACCTTCATGGCTTTGACCAGGGTGATCAGATTCTTGTGCGGTCCAAGCGTGCCCACCGTCAGTATGTAATCCTTCGAAGCTCTGTATTTGCGGGCTACATAATCGGCGGCCGCCCGTGGATCCCCGGGCTTAAATGCCGTGCTGACCCCAAGATGGATAACTTTAATCTTGGACTCGGGGGTCCCGTAAATACGTTGCAGATCTCGCGCCGTGGACTGGGAGTCCGCGATGATCCTGTCCGCCTGGCGAGCTGACCGCTCGGCGAACATCCAATGCATGCTCCGGCTGAGCGGGTCCGCATACTTGGAATAGAGGGGCAAGATAAGGTCGTAGATCGAAACGACCTTTCCGAGTTCCGAGGGGAGCCCGAGCGGAAGCAGATTATTGGAACCCCAAAACAGGTCGAGCCGGTCACGAATGATCATCCGCCGCCCCACCGTTTGCAGCCAAAGCGTACCGGGAAGAAAACGAAGCGGTGACCAGATCCTTTTTTGCCAGCGATCTCCTTCGCAAGGGAGTTCGAAATCACGGTCGGAGTAAAGGTAGTAACAGTTCTCCGGGTCGTTCTTGTGCAGCTCCTCAAGAACACTCCAAACGACCCGCGCTGCTCCTGCCCGCACTCGCGACAAAGGAAGAGCATTGATGCCGATTCTCATGGTTTGCTTGGCTAGCGCAGGCAATGTTGCCTGCGCTTGTTCCAATATGAACCCTACCGGTTGCGCTCGGGCAATCACAACGGCCGCTCCTACGGCCATCAAGGAGTGGAGTTCTTTCGTGCGGCCGACCAACCTGACGAAAGCCAGCGAATGTGAACCCGCTTCAGCCATCGAATAACCGGTGGCGGAAGGATCGACAGCCCGAAATACGCCAGAAACCGAGGGCTGTAAACGACTTGTGGGTGAGCACGCACAGCAGCCCGGCCATACTTCACAACATGCGGAATCGAGGCATTCCAACGGCGTAGTTCAGCCAAATCGATAGCCAAAACCCGGGAGAGGTGGCGGTCGATTTCTCGATCCACGTCCCCCCCATGGGCGGATACCAGCTTGCGAGTCACTCGGGCAAGTTTAAGCCGTTCGTCCAACATTTGCAGGGAATTTGTGAGTATTTTCTGGGAAGTCTGCGCCGAATGGACGCGATTGGAGATGAGCAATTCGTCCAGGAACGCCACTTGTCCTTCGAACGCCATGCGCTGCCAGAGGTCGGCATCGGCGCTATATTTCAGGTCTGGGTTGAACGCACCCAATTTCAAAGCCAGCGATCTCCTAAACATGGCGCTCGGCATAACCACGTAGCCTTGTGTCCAGTACCGAGCCACAAACTCAATGCCCGAGGAGAGCGGAGGCCAGGTATGGGGGGGAGGAACACAGAAAACCGCCCCGCTTTCATCGATAGCCTGGGCAGCAGCATGGACAAGGACTACCTTCGAGTCCCGATCCAGAACTTCCACCTCCCGCTGGAGGAGTCCCGGCAGCATAACGTCGTCGTCGTGGAATATTATGGCGTAGTCACCCTTCGCCAAGTTCAGGCAGCGGTTCCAATTCTCCACCAAGCCCATATTCCGCGGGTTGCGGATGTACCTGATTCTGGTATCCCCAAATCCCCGGACGATCTCGTCAGTTTGGTCCGGGGAGGCGTCATTGACGATGAGGAGTTCATAGTCGCGAAACTCCTGGGCCAACACGCTTTCTATTGCCGCGGGCACGTAACGGGCTTTATTGAAGGTCGGCAGGCAGACAGTTACCTTTGGAGTGTCCATTATCGGCTATCCTGCTTGCAGAAACTTCACTTAAGGAGTGATTCCGAGTGGTCGTGAATGCCACGCTCGTGTCTCTTCGCCCGCCGTGGACACCCGAATACGCTAGAGTGACGACCTAGGTAGGTCGTTACCGCGAAGGCGGAAATCCATGTCCTTTCCTCTCCCCTTGGTCGTTAGCTTCCGCGGACCCTCAACCACAGGGTAGGATTTGCTGCCTGCCTGCCCCCGTGGTTCAGGAACAGGTCCAAAGGAAATTCGGACTGGAGCTCCCGGCAGCGAGACGTTTCATAGTCGAAGATCACGTCGTACTTCTTAGGGTCCTTCCGCAGCCAATTCAGCACGTAGGGGGACTCCTCGAATCCCGCAGGCTCGAGCCCGACCGGGTAGACATCGTGGATGTGGATCAGCGATCCAGGTTTCAGCGACTCAAAGAGCTTGGCCTCTTCCAGGTACCACGCCGCGAAGCGGGCGCTGTGATCGGAGTCGATAAACAACAGGTCCACTTCTTTGAGAAAGTCGAGATGTGCCGCCACGGTTTTGGTGAAGTCGCCCCGTACAAAACGCCAGCTCCTGAGCTGAACATGGCGGCTCACATTCTTTCTGATCACTTTCTCGTAGTCTTCGATATCGAAGCTACGTTGCTCCGACCCTTCTGGCAGCGCCATTTGGATAAATGTCGTGCTCCACCCGTAGTTGGGCGCGCATTCCATGACCCTCTTTACGTTGAAAGCTTTGATCAACCCGCACAGGAGATGAATGTCGAACAGATCGATTGCGCCGACCATGGCACCGCCAAACACGATATTGTCATTCCACACTTTCTGAATTCGCTTCTCATCGCAACTGGTAATGCAATTTCTGAGGAGCTGCAGCGTATCTTGTCCGCCGAACTGCGGTGTGGTTATCAGCCTCCGGTCGGGGCCGAAGTCGACTGTCTCGAGCCTATCGACATTCTTCCGATAGAATGCCCTTCTGATTTTCCCGCGGATTCGGTGAGCCGTTTTCTTAGCAATCTCAACAGATTGGTACACTGTGCGAACTCCTCTCTCCCTCTGGAATCGCGACCCGACGGATGTGAATCCTCTTCAGCCATCGAACTACGAATGGGGGAGGAAGCGCCAATGCAAAATATAGCATAAACCGCAGACTATGAAGGACCTGAGGATGAGCGCTCTGGAATCCTCATATTTACGCACCACCTCGTCCGTATGGTCCGGGGAGGCGTCATTGACGATGAGGAGTTCAAAGTCGGTGAACTCCTGGGCCAGCACACTTTCTATGGCCGCCGGCAAGTAGCGGGCTTTATTGAATGTAGGAAGGCAGACAGTTACCTTCGGATCGGACATTACGCGGTATCTCCATACCAGGAAACTGGCAAATATTCCCCGAGCGAATACAACAACATAGAGCCTCGACTGCAAGTCCCGGCTCTAAGACGCCCCGGGTCGTTGTTGCGCGCTATAAGCTTCGAGAAACCTCTCAGCCTCTCGTCGGTATCCGGACTCGATTACTTCGCGCGGGCCAATGGTCTGCAACTCCTGAAGCTTAGCAGCGGCAGCGATACGGTAGAAAACCATGAAGAAAGAAAGGTAAAACCCTCTCCAGCCGTCGCGGAATCCCTGTCCCTTCAAGTAACGGATCAAAAACTCCTTAACTCCGTTGAGAGTTGCACGCCAGGGAGTAATTCGCAGACCCTGCGCGAATGCTTGCCTCGCCTCGATGGTTGTATAGTAATTCAACTTTTCGATGAAATGCTCTGAATTGAGGTAGTTGAAGTGGACGATGGCAAGCCCTGGCTCAAATTGCAACCCTATAACTCGACTGTGGGGCGCAGGGTGAAGGTAATTGTGAAGGTCGGAGGTGGTTTGCAGAAAACCCTTCTTGAAAAACCGCAGGTGGGGGTCTTGGTTCGGGCCCCAACCCGTGTGCATCAAGGGAGAACCCAAGAGGCAATTCAACCATGGTAACCGCACGACATCAAACTTGCTTTCCCTGGCTATTTCTCTCAATTTCCGGCTCAAGGGGTAAGGCACAAGCTCGTCAGCGTCCAGAATCAAGATCCAGTCGCCTCCGGCCTGGGCAATTGCAAAGGCGCGTGCAGGGTCCGCGAAGCCTTTGCGCTCATGAAAGAAGACACGAGCTCCATACTCTTTCGCGATTTCGACAGTTCGGTCCTCGCTATACATGTCCACGACAATAATCTCGTCGGCCCATGGCTTTACGGAGCGCAGGGCATAGGGAAGGTTTCCCTCTTCGTTGAGCGTATTAACAACTACTGAGATTCGAGGTTCCAAGCGTCGCTCCTGATCGAGAGCCAGATTCTACGTGCATGACTGCGATAGAGCAAGCCCAAGCCAACTATATAGACGATAAGGCCAAATGCCAGGTGGACGATGAGCGAGGGCATCCCCTTGAACGGGAAAACTATGTCAAGCCCGTATATAGCGGCCCCGAGCAGCGAGGCCCAGGTCCATACCGGCGCGATCACTGGGAGGATTCGAAAACTAACGTGCTGTTGGGCCTTGCGGTACAAAAGGAAATTGGTCAACTGGACGCCGAAGTTGGCCCAAGCGTAGCCGATGGTGCCCCACAACAGAATCAATGGAACGCCCATTCCCCACGTCCCCAACATCCACAGAAGTGCGAACCCAAGAGTAGTGCGTGAGCGTCCCAGCGCATTCAAAAGCCCCATAAGAGGAGTTGCCGTGGGGACAAAAAGATTTGCCAGCCAAAACAGACGGAATAGAGGAATGGCCACAAGCCACTTTTCCCCGAATATTGTGAGAACGATGGGGCGAATCAACACGAAAGTGAGAATTGCCAGAGGCGCCACAATGGCGTTTGTCGCCAGAATTACCTTTTCAACAAATGCGCCCAGGCGCTCTTTGTGAGCCTGCATTCGGGCAAAGGCGGGAAGGTACACCCTCTGCAAGACCATAAGGGCCAGCACAGGGTACGCTGCCACCATGTTGGCCCAGTTGATATAGCCAACCTGCGAAGTTCCCAAAGCCAGACCCACGAAGACGGGTGTAATGCTGTCTTTCAACAACGAGGTGAAGGCAATCCCCTGGTAGGGGATTCCGAAACTCAGGTGCCTGCGGATTCTCTGGATATCCAGATGCCAGCCGATGCGCCAGGGGCTCATCCAATTGATGATGACAGCCCCGGCCACCGAACGAGAGAGAAGGCCCAAAGCGAAGCTGAGCGGCCCCAACCCGGCAAAAGCCGCGCCCATGGTCACACTGTTGTAGACTAGTGCTTGGGCGACCTCGACCGCCGCGAGTTTCTGAAACTTGAGGTGGCGCTCCAGGCGAACGGAGGGAATGACCTGGAAAGAGGTGAAAAGCAGGGAAATGGCCACCAAACGAAAAAGGATCGCTCGGTGAGGCGGCATGTGGTAAGCCTGGGCCAGCATGGGGGAGGCAAACCACCCAACCATAACTACGACTACGACCAACAATTGCTGGGCAGTAAAGACAGCGCGGTAGTCTTCTTCGGAAGGCTCCTCCGGCTCTCGAATCAAGCTCGCCCCGAGACCCACGTCACCGAAAGCCACTAGAAAGGTGAGCACAAAGGTGATGATCCCGAAAAGCCCGAAATCGGACGGGGAAAGCAATCGAGCGAGTACGATGCCTGTGAGCGCGCTCAGGCCTTGTACCAGAATCTGCCGGATGCCAAGCGCCGCGGCGCCGCGCACAGCCTTCACTCCAATACTGCTTGGAGTTGACGTTTCCAAACTCAACCTCTCACGAAAAGAAGTGACCGGAGAACCTTCGAGTACATCGGAAGGGTCCCCTTCCATCTCTGGCGGACCCTGCTTAAAGGGCTCAGCGAGAACAGAACAGCCAACGGAATTCTGAGACAAAGCGTTCCTGCCAAGGTTAACCGGAAGAGCAGAAACCGGCTGGGGCTGGAGTGCTTTCTGAAGAACCGAATAAGCCCCTCGAAATACATGCCTGCCCGTTCCGATCGCATGACTTTCTTGAAGGACGCGCCGCCGTAGTGAGTTATCTGGGCGTCCGGGATATACCACAATTTCCAGCCGGCCTTCTCGAGGCGATAGCACAGGTCGGTGTCTTCGAACAAGAAATAGAACCCTTCGTCGAAGAGGCCGACCGCCTCCAGGGCCTCCCGTCGTGCCAGGAGGCAGGCGCAGTCGATCTGTTCCGCCTCGCCGCCGCGGTTTTCATCGCGGCGATTAGTCAGCAAATCCCGCGTCGCGGGGAACTTCTCGAAAACGACATCAAGATTCAGAAGCTCTGAAACCACCCCGCGCAGGCGCGGAAACCGCTTGGGAGCGTTGCCCCGCTGGAATGACCCATCGGCATTCAGGAATTTCGGCCCCACGCCCCCCAGGCGCGGGTTGGCATTCATCGTGGCAATCAAAAGGCCGAGAGCACCTGGGCGAAACTCCGCATCGTCGTTCAGAATCAATACGTATTTTCCGCTGCCGGCACGGATGCCGGCATTGTTGGCCTTTGAAAACCCCAGATTCTCTTCGTTGCGGATCACGCGGACCAGCGGGGACAGACTCGCAGCTTTTTGAGGACTACCATCCCAGGAGGCATTGTCAATGACGATGATCTCGGAAGCGATTCCTTCCCTCTCGATTTCCGCGAGGCAGGAAGCCACGCAGCGCGGGAGCAGATCGGGCTGATTGCGAGTCAAAATGCAGATTGACAGATCCATCCTGACTATAGTCCACGAAACGTCGGCGTCAGCTGAACACTCCGCCTCGGCAACTTCCATCTGATGAAACGCCGCCTGCAGCAGGCAAGGGTTCATGTCCTCAAAGCCAAACTCGCCGTTCCTATGCGGCATTCAGCGGACTGTCGCCTGGCCTTTTTCGGCTTTTCAGGTCCCAGCACTGGAGCGCCGTGCCGGCGACTGGCCATAGGCGTAATACATGGCACGATAGACGAACCGAGGAAGTGGGATTTGCGAGTCCAGCACGGGCTTAACGGGAGCAAAGGCAAAAGTAAACCGTCTCGCGAGAAACTTTCCTAGCCGTATCGCTAGCGATTGCCCCCCTTGCGCAGCCCTTTCGGCAAAGTACACCCCTGCCTCCTTGGTTCGGAGGACCTTTTCCGCCGCAGCGACAAGTTGCGCGCGGCGACAGACGTCCGCAAAGGACACGTACCTATAGTGGTACCCTACTGCGCTGGGATTGTAGAGTAAGCGCAATCCTTTTTTTGACAGGCGGTACCCGAGCTCATAATCTTCGTAGTAGACTCGAAAGTCCTCATCAAATCTTCCGTTTTCTCGGAGGAACTTCGTTTTCAAGCTCAAGTTCCAAGTGACGAAGTACTCAAAGCCCAATTCCCTGCGCTTCGAGCATTCGCGAAGATCAAACAGGGGGCCTCCCCGGATGAGCCAGTGCATGAACGGAGTAGGATGGACTTCCGGGTGCCACGGCACGGAGCCTGAGACCGCCACACGAGGGTCAGGGTTTTGCCGGTGCCACTTCGAGTGTTCTTCAACGAGAGTGGGTGACGGTATTACATCGTCGTCGGTGAAAAGCAGCAAGTCTCCCCGGGCTTCTCTTATGGCCAGGTTGCGAGCCGCAGCGGCCCCGCGATGCTCCTGCCGGAAGTAACGAACCGGGACCGAGGATCCTTCATTGAATTGAGCAACTGCGGACTCGGTTCCGTCGGTCGAGCCGTCGTCAGCCACGAAGATCTCGAGAATTTCCTCTTGTGCCGACTGAGAACAATACGCCTCCAGGACCTTCCGCAAGACGTCCTTGCGGTTGTAGGTCGGGATAGCGATGCTCAATTTGCCTGCGGCCATCATGGCGATGCTCCCTGGTCTACTTGCGGAGTCAGCACGAAAACCCTTCCCACCTTTCGGCACACGCCGCTGCGCAGGGTGGGATCATCTGAGGAGTTCCTTGGAGAACCATGACATGTCTCTGGGATCGAAGCCGACGATGAGCAGTCCGTCGCGGGCGACCTCCGGCGGGACCGTAACACGTAGCCGGCGGCCGGGGTCAACAACGTCCGGATCGACCTTCTTTCCGAGGCGACGGAGGAATCGGCCTGTAAACGAGTACGAACGGACAGTGTCCATCTCATAGCCAAGACCCTGATTGACGAATTTGCTGCCTAGCTGGTTCAGATTGACCATCGCGAAATAGAAGTGCTGGTCTGGCCCGGCGAGGATCTCGATTACGACGGCTTCACTCTGCCGTGAGATATTCACGCTCGACTGCGGGCTGCCTTCCCCGAGGTAACTGTCCACCGTAATTAGCCTCCTTACGCGCCCCTTGTTGGGCCAAGCCGCCATCTCAAGCATAGCTTGGCTCCCCCAATAACCGGCCTCATCGTTAACGAGCAACAGTGTGGGCACGCGCGCAGCGGCGATGGCTCCCTGAAGCCCTTCGAACTCCACACGGGCCAGGCGATTGTCAGCTTCGTATTCCGCCACCATGTGCGGGAAGCTGGTCACATATACCAGCAACTCGCCAAACGCCAGACCGACGAGCGCGAGTGGCACTCCCCTCCGGACCCAGCGCTGCCTGGCATCCAGGCCGATCTGCTCGACGGCAACGATAGCTGCCAGCGCCCCGAAAACTGCAGCGAGTTGCATGTATCGGGCCCTAGGTGTCATCCAAAGAACGCCGAGTGCAGCCCCGAGACAGAAAAGAACCCGCAACAGGGGCTTGCGCCCGGATCTGCCAGGCCGCATCAACGCGTAGCCCACCAGCGCGTAGCCACCCAGGTTCATCAGAGCGGCGATCACGACCCGCGGGGACAACTGGCCGTTCGTAACCCGGCCCGCGTCCCATGGAAAGAAAGGCTTCGCAAGGAGCGCCAGCGCCCCGGTGACCCCCATTCTCAGCCAACCACGTAGAGCGTTGGCATGGCCCAGTCCACCATAGAACGTCCAGCGCAACGCTCCGAAACAGAGGAGCGGCAGGAAGAAAAGCGGTACCAGCTTTAAGCGGCTACGAGCTAGGCTTCCATCGCGCCTGAGGGCGAAGAGGAGGGCTGCGATGACAGGGGTCGCTATGCCGGTCTCGTGGCTCAGGAGCGAAGCGAGCTGACACAGGACTGAAAGCGCGATGCGCAATCCCTGACGAGGTGCACCCTCCGGGGGCAGAAGGAGAAAGGCGGCCAGAGCGAAAAGTACCATCAGAAGACTGCCTCGGAAGGCGGGGAGCATGACCGCTTCGTACCAGATGGGTGAGAAGGCATACACGATCAACGCTGACGACAGGAATAGGATGTTTCCGCCCGTCTCGCGGCGGGCGAAAAGCATGAAGAAAATCAAGGTAATCACTAGCCCCAGAAGGTTCGTCGCCAAATTCAGCGGCCCAGTTCCGGGGCAGAGCAGACTTTCGAGCCAGAAAGTTGCATTGACCAGCGGACGGCAGAAATCGGTACGGTGCCCTGGAAATGTCGAGGCTGGCGGCAGATCCGGAAAGGCAACGAAGTACGAGGTGTAGCCGCGTGTAACCCATAAGGCCGGGTCTCGATGATACTGCCGGGCACTGTTGAGGACCAGTGCAAAGTCGTCTGCCATTATGTGGAACGATCGCACGTAGGGCGAGAGAAACACGGAGTACGCGACAGTTGTCGCCAAGACCAAGACTAACACGCTTAGCCAATATCTGCCGGGTGCCATTCACAACCTATAGACCGCCGTCTGCATCTTGACTCCGCGAGCGACGGGGTGACGGCGGTGATTTTCATTTGCTCGCGTGGACCGCAGGCCTGTGAGAACTCTCTCCAACGGCCTTGCTGGTCTCGTTTGCGTTCGCCCCTGCGACCTTGGAGATAAGTCGCGGAGCAACTTCTCCGCACTGCTCCATATTATGAAAACCGTGGTAATCCCCGCGGTAAATGTATTGACCCCTTAAGCGCTCCAAATGCTCCCACCCGGGGAGGCGGTGAAGCATCCGCCCAACTGGGGTAAGCAGGAGGGAGCGGAGTTTAGAGCGCCTTCTCTGGGCAACTCCCGCACGTTTGATGTCCTCGGGTTGCCGTGCCAAGAATTCATCCAGGATGCGCCATTCCTCGGCCGCGTTTGCCCCGTACCGCTCGTAAGTGGCGACGCTTTCAATGCTCTGGCAGAGCATGTTCCGCCTGTTAACTTGATACGGAATACGCTCAGAGTAGAACCTGCTTCTTACATTCTCAAGCGATTGAGCGATCAGGACTGGCAACGTTACGAGTTCCAAGTCAATCAACCGCCGGAAGCTTTCGGGTTCCTTAAACTCTGCCAGGAACTCCTGGAAGGCGTGAGCGTTCTTTAGCATCCCCGCGTATCCAATCGATCGGTTTGTTCCTCCGTCAATGGCCAGGGGCCAACCCACAAAGACATACTTGTCCGTATTTAGAAGCAGGCTGACGGCAGCGCTGTAATCAGGACAGGGCGGGAAAAACATCCGCCCTTGCACTTGGATCATCTTGGCCACCAATCTCTGGTGGCACACGGTATACATGAACCTCGGGATATGAGTGCTAAGGTGCAAGTCGAAAAGCTCACGGAGAACCATCTGGCTTGAGAGAAGAACCGTGTGGTAAGGGGACTTGCCAACATAAAGAAGGTTTCGCTGAAAGGCTTGCAGCCAATCGAGTGCGAAATATGCCGAGTTGTTCCACGCCACCAGGTCCACTTGGTAGTTTTCGACGGCCGCCATCGCCCGCTCGAGGGCAAAAGAAAGGAGATAGGAATCGTCGGTCAAGAAGGTGATGTACTCGCCTTTTGCGTGGGAGAGCGCAAATTCCCAACTGTCGGGCATGGACAGAAGACTGTCCGTTCGCACATAGCGAAGTCTGGAGTCCTGATATGATTCGTAGACGTTTCTGGTTTCTTCATTTCCACAGTAATTGTCGCTCACCAGAATCTCGAGGTCCTGCCAGGTTTGGCTCAAAGCGCTTTCGAGGGCTACCCTCAAGAGATGCGCACGATTGCGAGTTGGGATAACAATAGAGACTCTCGGCATTTAGCTCCACATTGGGTCAGGCTAGCGATCACAAAGCGTTCTGCTTGCACCAAGCACCTACGGCTTGAAAATCAGACCTTGGCCGGTTGGCAACGAAAGGACCATTACGCCCTTCCGGGCGGCGAAGCGGTCGAACGCCACTTTCTGCTCGTAGTGTTGTTCCCAACCGTAATCGTCGAGCACCATGACCGCGCCCGGGACCAGTCTGTCCCAGAAGTACTCAGCGGCGGCGATCTCGGGGGCCACACAGTTCATATCAATGGATAGGTAACATACCTTCGATGCTTTCACCAGGGGCAAGGTGTCGGGAACCACACCGCGAACAATGACGACGGGCATGCCCTCAAACGTTTTGCACACCGCCTCGTAGCACTCCTCGTACTCGAACCATTTGCCGGTTCCGATTCCCCGCCTCCGCTCGGCATCGGAGATTAACCGGTCCTCGAGTCCGCGGAATGTGTCGAGCAGATAGAAAGTCTTGCCGAGTTTGGGGAAACCGACGAAGTGCATGACGGCGCGCGAGAAGCCGCCTCGATTCACTCCGCATTCCACAAAGTCGCCCTCCAGGCGGCTAGCTTTGTCGGCTGCCCAGCACAACACATGGATACGCCAGTGGATCCGGGCATCCTTCCATGATCCCGTTTGCTCACCCAGGCGATACGCTTCGGCAAAGTGCGGGTCGTTGATAAAATCACAATTGTTGACGGTGGCCAGGCCGTCCTGGTTGTAGGTGAGCCGTCCTGGGATTAACTCCCTGGGACCTCCCGGCATATGCCTTAGCAGCCACCTTGCCGCACGCGAGGCCTGCCTCTTCAGCCACCGGCATTGATTCAACAGGAATCGTTTCATTGTGCAAGCGCCTTACCGAATAACCATAGACTCCCGGCTTCCCAGTACCTAAATCAGGGAGTTCGCCGGCGCCGGCTTCAGGAAGTTCATGCGTCGCAATGCCTCGCGTACCTCATCACCCAGCAACCGGTAAGCGGCCGCCCCATACGCGGCAGAAGCAAGAAAGTAGCCTAGAACGACCGACAGGACCGTCGGAGGCCCGACGAAGGCGATCATAGCCCACGTACCGCCGTAGGTCAAGCCGGCCAGCCCGAAGACCTTGAACACGTGGACGTACCATTTCCAGGCAGGCATGTCCAGGCATTCCGAACATGCGCGGGGAACGAAATACGCGTAGGCGAAGAGGTGGTAGAAGATCCAGGAGAACCCTGCCCCGGCGATCCCAAATCTGTAGACAAGCCACCCCGTCACCGGCAAAACGGCGAACAGAGCGTAGTAAGCCGTGCGGGCGGCGATTTGAGGCTTACCCACTGCGAGAGTAAAGACGTACGGGATACTTAGTGTTGCGTGCATGCAAAAACCAATACTCAAGAACGTGACTGGCCAAAGCAGCATTTGCGCCGCTTGCGCATTGAGTACGAAAGTGAACAGAGGGCGAGCGGCAAATGGAATGGCTGCGAACAAGGGCACGATCGCATAGCAGAGAAGATCCTGCAACTTGCCGTACTGGCGCACAAGCCCCTCACGATCGCCTTGCTTGTGTAAAGCGGAAAAGGAAGGGAAAACCGCCTGAGAAACCGAAGCTGTCACCACCATCCCTCGCGACACACCGCTGTAGGCCATGCCGTAATATCCGAATATCCCAAGTGGGAGAAGCTTGCTCACGAGGGCTTTATCTGTTTGCGTGTGAACGATGGAGAGGATCGTGATCCCAGCAAGCCGAAACGTAAAGGCGGCATTGCGATGGATCACCGAAGTGGAAATGCTGGGAATAAACGCGCGCGCGCCGAAGAAACGGGCGCACACGCTGAGGTAAAGCACCAGGCCTATGAGGTAGCAGGCTGCCATCCACAGGGTGACCTGAAGCAATCCGCCTCCCAAGAAGAGGACAAAGATGGCGCCGAACTGCTGCAGGGCGCTGGCGGCCACGTCGATGAGATTGATGAATTCCATGCGTTGGAGACCTCGCAGAATGCTGGCACAGAAAGAGCGAGGCAGCGCCAGGAGGGTGGCGATTCCGAGCAGACGCACAACCGTAGTGGCGGCAGAAGGGCTGAGCGTATCCAGGTTGATCCACTTGGTGACGAGCCAGGGAGCCGCCACGTAAAGCGCCACTGCCGCCAAGGCGTAGAGACCCCAATAAAACGAGGAGGCGGTTTGAAGCAGGCGTCTGATATACGCCGGGTCATCTTGATGAAAGGCAGCGACTTCACGAACCGTGGTTTCGTTGATACCCAGAGCCAAAAGGGCGGTGAGAAGGGTATTCAGCGTGTTGGTGAAATAGATTATGCCCAGGGCGTCCTGACCCAATTGTTTAAAGATGAACTTAACCGCCACGAAGCTCAGGACGATCGTGAGCCCCTGGCCAACAACATTGTAAAGAATATTTTTGGAAACCCTTGACATTCAACCGCCTCGAGCTTGTCGCGTCACCGTCGGCGTAAGTACGCGTCCGGCCAATACGTCACCCCGAGTCGAGTCGGCTCGGGATCGAGCTCGAATTCAGGGTGCGCGGCCAGGAATTCCTGCGCCGCTGCCTTAGGATTATCTTGCGTCCAATTCGCCTTCCCACCCGGCACGTCGTCGAGATCCTCCATGATGCCATCGGTAGCCACGATGTAGCTTCCGGAGGAGACCAGCGGACCGTAGAGCTGAAGCTCCTCCCGGACATGCTTCTTGGAGTGGTTTGAGTCCAGAATCACCATCACCTTCTCATCCGGGGAGAGCAGTTTGTGTACCTCTTGAAGGGTCTCGGGCGCGACGGAGTTCCCCTCGATCAAGGTTATTCGCTTCTTGAGGGGATGGGCCTCGATGGCTTTGCGGTTATGCGCCCTGATCTCAGTGTCGATGGATATGACGCGGCCTCGCCCCAGGACTTCCAGCAGACTTGCATAAAACACGCTCGAGCCGCCATGCGCCACGCCGGTCTCGATGATCACTTGGGGCTCGACCTTGACGATCAACTCCTGGATCGTGACCAGGTCCTCCGGCAATTGAATCACCGGCCGTCCCATCCAGGTGAAGTTGTACGAGTATTTCGCCGCCCAACCTGCCTTTATCCACAGCCGGGAAATGGCCTGGAACGCCTCGGTGCTGTAAAGAGGTAATGTTTGCGATTCATTATCCGCATATGTTACCGAGAGACTCTGACTCGCCAAATCTGCAGTCAGGCTTCGAATCTTCTTCACCCACCCTCCTTTCGCCCACGCCGTGACATCCTCCCCGCAGGTCGGGAGTAGCACCGGCACTCTTGCCTGTGTCGTCGGCATGCGGGGCAGTCTAGGGCACAGGCAAGAGTGCCTGTGCTACTCCACAACCTACAACTGCACAATGGGAATGTCGAGACTCATTTGCGAGAGCAAGATTCTGTTCTCTTCCAGATAATTGGGGTTCATATTCACGATTCCGGCGGTGCGCCCGTTCCTGTCTTTCAGGTACCCGGGGGGCACGATGGGATGCCCGGTTCCCGGCACATACTTCCCCTGTTTGGCGGGGTTAATGTCAATGAGGAAGCGAATGCGCCGATTCTGAGGGTCCATAACGTTCGCTAACGTTGTGCCTTTGGCAGCTGCCCCCCAAATCGCGCAACCCCCCGCCCGCGAGAAAGCATCAATCTTTTCTTCGCACGCTTTCATCCGCTGCTCAACTCCGGCCAGGAACGCTTGGATTTTCGGCCATAAGTCGGGAGTGGAGTCGGGCCGTGGTTTTTCCCGTGGGCTGCCCGTCGGCGCAGGTCTAGCTTCGATATGCAGATATTGCCCTTCGAACACTGGTCGCGCTTCGAGGACGTCAAACCCGGCCTGTTCAAAAGCCCAGGAAAGGCTCTTCGCCGTGAAATAAGAGCAATGCTCATAAAACAGATCCCAGAATGACAAGGAATCGAGAATCCAGGGCAGCGCGGGCGTCTCGAAGAATACAATTGAGGTCAGCCGGTCGCCGATTGCTTGTCGAACCGCCCTGAGCATCTCCAAAGGCGACGGTACGTGCTCGATGACATGACGGCAGCAAACAAAATCGGGAGCGTATTGCGTCTGTTGTGAATCGTAAAAATCCCGGACGAACTGCACCGCTCCGCCCTCAATGGTCACCGGGCCGACGTAGGTTGGGTCAAAACCAATGCCGCGGTTTCTGCCCTCTTTGCAAAGCTGGCGCAGAAAATCTCCTTTCCCACAACCTACCTCAATGACCACCTTATCGCGAAGGTCATACTTCGTCACCAGAGAACTCACCAACTTGGAAAGGTATTGCCGGAAGTAGGGAGAGCAGGTCTGGGTGTTCTCGTAAGCCGCAGAGTAGCTGAGACATCCTGGATCGAATGCCGAGTTGAAGACGAATCCGCAGTCCGGGCAGAACGCCAGGAGAAGGTCGCCGCGTCGAAACTGGCGTGCCTCTTCAGCGCTTGGGCAGGCCCGGTTTTGGTGAACCGGGACGCCTCGGCGCTCGAAAAAGAGCCGTGGGAATAGGTTCGCACAAAGCGGGCAAGCGCGCATCGTCATGGACCTTTAGACGTTCCAACCACCTCCCTGTGCCTGCTTTTCTAGGAGAGAAATCACCGCCCCTTTCAAACATTTTTACCAGGAAGTGAAATCAGAGTAGCTGCTGGCCTCTAATCAAGGAGGGGAACAGGTACTGGCTCCCTCCTCCCTGATGAGCGGGAAGTGGGTGCCGAGTGCCTGCTATACCCCCACCTTCGCTCTCCACCATTCACAGGTATTTCTCAAACCCTCCTCGAGAGTAATGGAGGGCTTCCACCCGATGACATTGGCCAGCCTTCGAACGTCCGCAACCAATAACGGCGCCTCCTGGGGATCGGCGGGCAAAGCTCCCAACGCAAGATTTTCTTCCCGGTTCAGATAGCGCGCGATGGTTTCTACGATTTTTCGTAGCTTCACGGGTTGCCCCGAGCCGACGTTGACCGGACCGCAAAACTCGCTTTTTGCGATGGCCCAAAGCGCCGAAACGACATCTTCAACATGAAGGTAATCGCGTATTTGCTCGCCGTGTGTGCACTTGGCCACTTGTCCGTTCAGCAGCGCCAGGATAATGGCAGGAACCAGTCGTACCTCAGCTTCCGCGGGGCCATAAAGATGGAATATGCGCGCCCAGGCAAACTGCATGGCCGTTTTCTGGCAGTATGCCTGCAGAATCTCGCGGGTGGCATTCTTACACACGCCATACAGGCTGCCAGGCCGGCGAGGCGTAATGTCTTCGGAGAGGAAGCCGTAATCCGAATCGTACTCGTAGCCCGTGCCAATTCCTACGAATCTCTTGCACCCTGAATGAGCCAACGCCTGGGCCAGCCTGAGACTCATAGCGACACAGTCGAGGTTCTCAGGGGCCATCCAAAACTTACCCGTCGTGACATACCACGCGAGATGCACGGCGCAGTCGGGGCGGACGGTGGACACAAGTTCTTGAACGGCACGCGCGTCGCGTAAGTCCACGGCCATGACCGACACACGATTCAAGATATCGGAAAGCCGGTCTGTTGATTCACCGGGAGAAGTCACTGCCCAAACCGAATTACCTTCGCCAGCGATTCGACGCGTCAAATGCGAGCCAATGAACCCGGCTGCGCCGGTCACCAGCACTCTCATGGTTGTTCACACCCTTTAACCTTAGGCGCTAAACCCATCCCTTTGCCCTCTGCTCCGCCGGCGCCGCAGCCACGACGGTCGTGGCCGAGCGAACGCTACTCCCCCCATTGCGCAGCCGGAGCATCGGGTCGACGCACTCACTCGAAAGGTGATACAAACTCCTTGAAAGAAGGCAGGCGTTTATCTCTATCCGACATGAAGGGGTCGCGCGTAGGCCAGTTAATTCGCAGCACCTCATCATCCCAGCGAAGACCGCCTTCGGACTCGGGCGCATAGTAGGCGTCTACTTTGTAAACCACCAGAGCCTCATCCGTAAGCGTGCAAAAGCCATGTGCAAAGCCCCTGGGAATGTATACCATGCGGTGATTCTCTGCCGACAATTCCAGCGAATCCCATTGCCCGTAGGTGTGCGAACCTTTCCGCAGATCCACGAACACGTCCAGAATTGCGCCGGCGGCAACGCGTACTAATTTGGTTTCGGCATGAGGCGGCCTTTGGAAGTGTAGTCCACGGATGATCCCTTTGCGGCGCGAAAGGGATTGGTTCTCCTGCGCCCACACAGTGGTCAAGCCGTGCTGGCGCGATAATTGCTCGTCCCAAACTCGCATAAAATAGCCGCGCTCATCGCAATGCGGGGCGAGTACGATCTGGTAGGTCCCGTTGAGCCGCCCTGGCGTTATTTCCATACTTGATCTCTTCCTGGCGTGAAAATGATTCCCCTCTTCCGAATCTTATCGGCGTCCCACAAGGCGAGTTGTGCCGGTGACGAAGATTCGCTCCCCCTCCCAAAAACCGAAACGGCTGATCATTGATCCCAAACCTTCCATGGTGCGCCCTTCTTCCAGGAATCGTTTAGGGCGAGAAAATCGCGGTACGTATCCATGCAGTGCCAGAATCCATGGTGAAGGTAACCGATCAATTGGCCTTCGCGCGTTAGTCGCTCCAAAGGCTCCCGCTCGAGAACGCAATTGTCGTCATCAGAGAGATATTCAAAAAGCTTGCGCTGAAAAACGAAAAAGCCGCCGCTGATGAATCCGCTCTGATCGAGAGGCTTCTCATTGAATTCCTTGACGGATGAGCCCGCCATTGACAATTCACCATAGCGCGAGAACGGATGAACGCCCGTCACCGTCGCGATCCTTCCGTGGGCGAGGTGGAAATCCCAGAGCGTCGAGATATTGATGTCGGCAACGCCGTCGCCGTAAGTCATCATGAATTGATCGCCGGTTACGTATCGTTCGATGCGCTTGATGCGAGCGCCGGTCATCGCCTCGGCGCCGGTGTCTGCGAAGGTGATCGTCCATTGGTCGTTCCGGAGCGAGTTATGCAACTCCGGCTCGCTGCCCGAATTCAGGCGCAAGGTGAAATCGCTGTTCATGAGACGGTAATTCAGAAAAAAGTCCTTGATCATCGAGCCCTTGTAGCCCAGGCACAAGATGAAATCATTGAACCCATAATGCGAGTAGATTTTCATGATGTGCCAGAGGACGGGCTTGCCCCCGATCTCCACCAGCGGCTTGGGACGATACTCTGTTTCTTCCCGTAAACGGGTTCCCATGCCACCACAGAGAATCACAACTTGAGCTTTCATGGAGTCAGCGGTGTGTTCAGCCTTACTATTCAGATTGGCTGGCGGAGTCTTCGTCGGAATCCGGCTCGTACCCGTACCCATATCCGTACCCGTATCGGTAGGCGCCATATCCCGAACTGCCTTGCTTGTGGACGCTCACGCTGTTCAACGCCACGCCGAGAATGCGGGCGCCGGAATTGTAAAGCAATCCCCGGGCGCGCCGGACAAGGTCGAAAGGCGTACTGTAGGCCCTGGTCACCAGCACCACCGCGTCGGTCAAGGTTGAAAGTATGCGGCTGTCGGATACCGTCAACAAGGGCGGTGAGTCAAGCAAGACATATTCGAACTCGGCCCTCAGCCTGCGCAGCAAGTCGACCGTAACCGGCGAGGAAAGGACTTCCGCAGGGTTGGGGGGAATGGGCCCGCAAGGAATCACGCTCAAATTCGGAACCCCGGGCACCGGCAGGATGGCGTCCGCCAGGTCAATGTGGCCGGTCAGGCAACGGACAAACCCAGGCCTGTTTTCGACGCCCGTCGAGCGGTGACAGCAAGGACGGCGCATATCGCAGTCCACAATCACCACCTTGCTTCCCAAGCTGGCGAGCGTCGCACCCAGGTTGACCGTCACAGTGGTCTTGCCTTCCGAGGGCAGGGCGCTGGTAATCAGCAACATCTTGGGGACGGGGTTAGCCGAAAGCAGAATCGAGGTGCGCAACGTCCGATAGGCTTCGATGGGATCACGTCCGGTCTGAAGCGCCGGAGCCACGCCGTTGTTGCCATGATTGACGACGGCCAGTTCCTCCCCGCTGCCCTTGCCGTTGTCGCCAATGCAATCCGGTAGCAGGCCCAGTGAGGGCAACCGCAAGAGCCTTTCCACCTCGTCGGCCGTCTTGAGCGTGTTATCAAGATACTCTTGCAGAAATGCCAGACCGATGCCCAAGGCCAGGCCCAGCATAAATCCCAGCGCCAGGTTGAGGAACACCCGGGGCTTGACCGGACCCTTGGGAACCTCCGCCGCATCCACAATCCGGATGTTGCTGGCTTGTACGCCGGCGGCGACCGTAGCCTCCTTCATGCGCGTCATGATTCCCTCATACAGGGTCTTGTTGGTATCCACGTCGCGCTTCAGAATGTTGTATTGAACGGATTTCTCTTCGATATCATTGACAACTTTCTTCTGAGCATCCAGCGCTTGCGCCAAATACTTTTCGTTGGCCACCGCGGAGCGGTAGCCGTCTACAACACTCTGCGCCAAATTCTTTTTCGACCGATCCAGGGCGGCTTGCATTGCGTCAACCTTCTTCTTGAGCGCAATGGCTTTCGGGTATTCCGGCTTCACGGTGGCCTGCAGATCGGCGTACTCCTGCTGGGCTTTGGCGAGTTCCACGGACATATCCTGGATCATTTTGTTGTCGAGGAACCCTGGTAAATCCTGGGGTCTGCCCCCTTGCACCAGGCTATAAAGTGCTTCCTTCTCGAAACGCTCGGACTGAGCTTTAGTGTATGATTCCTGAAGCTGCCTAAGCGTTTCGGTCACCAGATTCTGTTTTTCTTGCACAAAGATGATCCCTTTGGCTCGCGCGTACGCGTTTAAGGCATCTTCGGATTTCTCCAGTTTGATTTTCAGGTCCACGAGTTGGTGTGAAAGCCACTCTGACGCCTCGGTGGTGGCGTCCCATTTCACCTGAAAGTTCTGCCAAATGTAATCCTTGCAGAGTTCATTCGCGATGCGCGCCGCCAATTCCGGGTCCTCGGAATAAAAGGACACTTCCACCAGGTTGCTGCGTCGCACCGGACTCACGTCGATGCTGCCGATGAAATTCGATATCGTGTTCCGGTAAGCGCCCATCGAATGGTCCGGAGGCTCCGGATCCGAGGGCTGGGGAATCTTTTCCGGTTCGCGCTGGACCAAGCCGAACAACATCCGTCCCTTGTAGAATTCGGGTTTTTGGTACAGTTTTAGATTATCGACGACATGTTGGGCCAGGCTTCGGCTCTGCAGAATCTCGTACTGGGTCCCGCGGTAGGCCTCGACATCGATCTCATGAGCTTGGACAACTTCCTTAAAGTCCAGAACGTTCGGCTCCTCGGGGTTAATCTCAATGATAGCTTTGCCTTCGTAAATGGGCTTCTTCTTGAGCGTCCCAATCGCTACGGTGCTGAAGACGATCAACAGGCAGGACAACACCAGCCATCGCCGCTTGGAAATAGCGTTCCAATAATCAAGCAGGGGCTGGACTTCTTCCGCGGAGACATCCAGCGTCTCGAAAGGCTGCCGCAGGTTCTGAGGGCCTGAAATCACCAGGCTCTGAGCGTGCTCTGTTGTAGTCGGGACTTCTGTGTTCGGCATTTATCACCAAGTGGGAACTGGGCCCTGCATTTCAATGGACTCCCCAAATGAGCCACGCTGAGAAAGTGGATACGCTCACGTCGGCAGCCCGCGACATCGCTATCTTCTTCTTGCTGTCGGGAACATAGAGGATGTCGTTCGCCGCCAACGTTAGGTCCTCTGCCTTCCCTTTCATGACCCTCGTCAGGTTGACAGGGATTTCGATCTTGGAGCCGTCCTGTCGAGTTCTCAAAATCCGAGCGCCCCCCCTTGCGGCCGTCGCGCCAAAGCCTTCCGCCAGAGATATCGCTTGAATGACCGTTACCGTGGGCCGGTCGTCGAGAACAATCCCGCCCGGCTTTTTGACCGCCCCGGTCACATAAACCACGTCGGCTCTACTCACAGCGACAGTGTCGAGAGGCTTTATTTCGATATTGAGGCCCGGATCCCGGGTGTAGAGCAGCCGATTGAGGTCAATTTCAATTTGGTCGGGCCCACGCACGTGCGTCCCTTCAACCGTCTGGAGGTCCTGGAACCCGCTCTTGCGTGTGATCACTACGGTCCGGCCGGCGGCAGAGCTGCCCTTCTTGCCAAATCCTCCGGCCATGGAGAGCACTTCAATGAGGTTGCGCGGGCCTTTCAGATAATAGAGCCCAGGCTTTTCCACGGCGCCAATCACGGAGACAGGCCGTGCTTTGAATTCCTTGACAAATATCGATACCTGGGGATCTTGGAGGTAGTTTTCGCCCCACTGATCCGCCAGTTCCTGCCGAAGCTGCTCGGGAGTAAGGCCCGAGGCCGGAACGCGGCCAATCAAGGGGACGGAAATCTTGCCATCGGCAGCCACGCGAACGGTTTGCTTCAGCTCGGGGACGTTTAAGACCTCAATCTCGATCTCATCCTCAGGTCCCAGTATGTAATCGGAGCTCGCCGCGGCGGTAGCGGATGAGTCGGAGTCGCCCGGCGTATTCCCCGTCGTCGTGTCCGTGTTGGCAGCGGGAGCGGGCACAGCCTGGGAGGCCTGCTGATCCGAGCTGCTCTGCGCGCCCGACGGCAGCGGGGTCAATAAAACCAGAAGTGATAAGCAGATTGTTAACCGCACAGACGGACGTCCCCAAAAACCCTTCATTTTCACCCCGATAGAATTAACTCGTTCCCCCGCGTCGACGCCTCGCCATGAGGTCAGCTTGCCTATACACGTGCGTGAAACCTTTGCTCTTTAAATTTACGCTTCACCCCCTCCGATGTCAAGTTGAAGCTGCACTACGTTGCAATTGACATGCCCTCGCCCCCGCCCCATAATAACGTGACGCTCTCAGCCACACGGTTAGCTGGCGGATGACCACAGCCCCCCAGTTGGCCCACGAGCTCAGAAAGGGAGCAACATTTGCCTTGGACGGGCGCCGTGCATGGGAGCCAACAAGGAGTTTGCCAACCTCTGAAAGGCAGCGGGGTTGGCAGTCACCGCTCTGTAGCACTAGTTCATCAGACGTTGTTGTTTTGCGGAGATTTCTTCTTGAATTTGGAATCTTGAATTTCGCATCGCGGCTCTGCCGCGCTGTACCACGCCGGGAACGATGCCCTGGCGCCGCGATAGGGTCTATGATGGTTGCCGAAAGGTTGATTGGGTTTAACATGAAAACGATAGCAACAATAGCTTTGCTGTTTGCTCTTTTGATTCCTTTACCGGCTCTTTGTCAGAGCGGTTCTGAAGGGTTTGCTCAGATTACCACGCCAGCGCAGCTTCCCAACGCGCAAGCCGGTCACTCATATAGCGTCACGCTCACTGCGGTTGGTGACCCTCCTTTTTCGTTCGGATTGCCGCCCGGCTCACAGTTACCGCCTGGATTGTCTATTATTCACAACACTGGAGAGATCATTGGTACACCCACCAGGGCGAGTGAGTATGTGTTCACCGTCCGGCTCATCGCCCAGTCCGGCAGTGCGACAAAGACCTTTCATCTCACGGTGCTTAACTGAGCAGTATACTCAGGGGAAACTGTAAGCCGGGAAAAAGCACCGCCCCGCCGTCTTCCTAAGTACACTTAGCTATGTAGGAGGAACGAGCTATTTCACTGAGCTTGAGCCGTGGGTGTACTACCCGTCCGTGGTGTGGCTGCACTTGTTTCTTTGTTGATCAGGGGCTCCGAGAGCGGGCCATCACTCCTGAGCAGATCAGTCTTAACCTCGACCGTTTGATTGGCAAGCGGCTTGATGTCCGTCTCAAAGGTCTGGTAGCCGGGAAGCGCAATCTTGATCTGATGGGTTCCTGGCGCAACGAGCATCCCTCGGCCCATACCCTCAAACTCCCCCACGTGTCCCACGAAAAGGCCATCCACGAAAACCGCGGCCCGCGATGGCTTGACCACGACCTTGACTGTAGCCGTAGCAGCCGGGACTGCTGCCCTTGCGGCCTTCTCCATGACCACGTAAACGCATATCGTCTCCTGGGGCTGGATTTGCACTTGTTGGGTGAAATCCTGGTAGCCATCTTGGCGCACGGTAATTAGGTGTTCACCGGGCAAAAGCAGAAGCCTCTTCGATCCCTTGAGTTCCTTCAGGTATCCTACGTACTGGCCGTCTACCCAGACGCCGGAAGTTTTTTCAACTCCGGATTTTCCTGTCAATCGGACCTCTCCCATCACATCGTTTCTTCCCGCATATAGCGCGGAGGGTAGAAGTAGAGCCGAAATCATAATCCATCCCCAAAGCCATGAATTTGCCTTTCGGAATGCGTTTTTCATGGTGGTCTCCTTAACTCCAAGGCAAGCCGGGAATGTCTGAATCTCAGTCATGCCTCGGACCCTGGCGCGGGCTCATGCAATGCAGATTACGGTTGGTTACAGGTTCACCGGGAAAGACCCGTTGCATTAGCCCGGAAGCCGCGCCACCCTAAGCAGAGCAGTATCCTTGCCAACCTCGTAAGCTGTTCCGCTTACAGGGGGTCCTTGAGTGGGAGTGGAAGCCACAAGTGTGCATAATGTGCAGGCTAAGGTAAGAATTGCGCGGTATCCTCGGTGCGGAAAGACCGGCGAATCATGGCTCGCGACACGGGTCTTGGCTAGAGCGTTGCGTCGGACGCCGACTGGGCTGGGCGTGTGCCAGGCGAAGCGGAAACGGTGTCAGGTTTCTCCCGACAAGCAAGGAAATATTGCGCTCTTCAAGCTGGAAAGCGGAACCTACGAGGAATTGCGCGATGCCTTGCGCACGCAGGGAATCTGGTAGCGTGGACATGCGACTTTTGGCCGGACGACGTTTCGTCTTGCCGGCGGGCGCAGATCTTTTGCTGGACGGAGGCTGCAGAGTTCGGAATCGCGATCCTTCTTTGAACTCAAGTGTCAATTCCCTTTAGAGAATAACTTGTACTCCGCCCGCCGCCGGCGTTTTTGACCAGGGCATCCTTCTCGATCAGATATTGGATATCACGCAGCGCGGTGTCATGTGAGCACTTCCCGATCTTCGCCCATTTCGTGGAGGTCAGCTTTCCCTCGAATCCGCCGAGCATGCGGTTGAGGACCAGGCGTTGCCGCTCGTTGATCGCCGTACCGGCAAGCGTCTCCCAGAACCGTGTCTTGCGCAGCACCGTGGCCAGGGTTGTTTCGGTCGCGTCTAAAGCGCGGTCGAGGCAGTCCAAAAACCATTCCATCCAGGGCGTGATGTCGAGCGTTCCCTTCTGCGTCCTCTCGAGGATCTCGTAGTACGCTTTCCGCTCCTGCCGGATTTGCGCCGACATGCTGTAAAACCGCTGTGCGCTGTTTTCTGATTTTGCCAAAAGCCAGTCAGCAATCGCGCGTGCGATGCGGCCGTTGCCGTCGTCGAAGGGGTGAATGGTCACGAACCACAAATGCGCGAGCGCGGACCTTAGAACCGGATCCGTCCCGCCGGCCTCATTCGCCCACTCTATGAACCGCGTCATTTCGCGGTCAAGAAGAGCAGCAGACGGCGCTTCATAGTGAACTCTCTCTTTGCCTACTGGACCGGATACGACCTGCATCGGACCTTCCGCATCAGTGCGCCAAGCGCCCACCGTAATCTTGCGCAGGCCGCGGCGGCTTGTGGGGAACAGGCCCGCGTGCCAACCGAACAGACGCTCCTTGGTGAGGGGCTTGTCGAAGTTTTGCGTGGCGTCCAGCATCATCTCCACGACGCCTTCCACATCACGCTCGGCCGGGACCGCCCCGGCAATGTCCATGCCCAGCCGTCGCGCGATCGAAGAACGCACCTGTTCGGCATTCAGTTTTTCACCTTCGATTTCGCTGGACTTCAAAACGTCAAGGGTCAGCGTCTCGAGTTCCGCCTCCTTCTGCAAGGAAAAGCCAAGCGCCTCCATGCGCCCAAGCAGGCGCCCCTGCTTGTGGCGGAGGACGGCGAGAGGCGCCGCGAGCACTTCCTGATTCCAATAGAATCGCGGCCATTCCGGCAATTGGTGGATATATCGGGTCATTCTTCGCATCTCATGCGTAGATTATAGCACGTAATCTACGCATCGCAAGATTAATCTACGCATCCAGTGCGTATATTATGGGCCGTATTCTACGCACGGCACTAGCAAGGTTGCGGAAAGACCCTTGAAAACTGTCATTCTGAGCGAAGCGAAGAATCTCGGCAGTTGTAGTTTCAACGAAGTACGGAGATCCTTCGTCGCCTGCGGCTCCTCAGGATGACAGTCAGGAGGGTTTCTTCCGCAGCCTGCTAGACAGAGAAACTTCGTGCTTGCCTGTAAACCGGCGATGCAAAACCGCTCAAGTTCCGGGAAGCCTCTGGCATGCTGGGCGGGCCGGCGGCCTATGACCGCTCGGAATGACAACTGAAAGGGCTTTGCAGCCCGTTCAGGAAGCGGGCGAGCCTGTTGCGCGCTTTTCGCTTGACAAGAGCGCTGGCCCGTGATAGCCTATCGTGGTGGTCGATGGGTGACGTTTTGTCGCCAGGGAGCGCGGGGACGGTCGGAACGGAAGGTTAAGGCCGGAGCGTCCGGGCACGCGGGGGGAAGAGGGACCGGGAACAAACAAAAAATAATACGATCGAAGCCAGTATGTTATTGAAAACACAAGGGGGACATTGCAAAACGAAACAAAAACGAACCCAAAACGAGGCAATTTCGAGCCTCAAATGCGCCTACTCAACGCGAAAAGCGAGCTTTCTCGGTGCACGCCAGTCGCTGTGGCGGAACTCTGCCGCAAACCATCAGCCAGGTCGCGACCCGACCGACCTGGGGCAGCCGATGAATCGAGAAAATAACAGAAACCGTGGGAACAAAGCCAAGAAGTTATTGAAAAGAAACGACTTGATTTTTTTGAATGCGCAAAACGAACCCAGATTTGAACCTACGGCCGACCAACAGACCGGCAAATGCGGGCCTGAAAGCCAGCCCTACGTCGAAAACGGGGCGCCACCCGCGAGCGGCCCCTAATCCGTCCATAACGACCGACGAAACTGGAAGGGGCGCACCGACCATGACCCCTGCGCCACATCCGGTTTCACCCGTAGAGGCGAGGTGCCGCCACGCCCCTACATCTTCAGTGCCTGCCCGCACGCGATCGACGGATTAGGGGCGGCACAGTTCGCGTGTTTTTCCGAAAGCTGCTGGCGTATAATGGGTCTCTTTGCACGCACAACTCGTGCCATTTCCAAAGGGACGGACAACATGCAGATTGCCATAACGCCGAAAGCTGTAAGGTGGTTGCTGATTGTCGTCGAAATTGCAGTTCTCGCGGTGCTCATAGTTTGGGTGGGCAGGGGCTGCCTCGCAGACATGCTCGCGAAAAAGCCAACCGCCGGCAATCTCGAACGCGCTGTCAAGCTCGATCCTGGCAATGCCGACTTCCAAATGCGATTGGGCAGTCTGTATGAATACAGCCCTGTCGATATGCAGGTTGGCAAGGCCGAAGAGGATTTCCGCCGAGCCACTCATCTTGATCCCT
>Ga0326728_10007687_pt1 | contig 27392 bp, 19 predicted proteins | sample MB3enrmetagenome_FD_207602 | JGI IMG/M metagenome (GOLD analysis project Ga0326728, IMG submission 207602) | Lab enriched peat soil microbial communities from McLean, Ithaca, NY, United States - MB31MN | ecosystem: Environmental > Terrestrial > Soil > Wetlands > Peat | place: USA: New York...
CTGGAAGGCACCAAGGCTGCCGCCCATTATATGCTGGCCGTGGATGCGGGCAAGAGCGCCGTTATCCGGCTGCGCCTCACCGCCGCGCCTGCCGGTGAAAACCCCTTTGGGACCACCTTCGACAACGTGATGAAGACCAGACTTCTTGAGGCGGACGAATTCTACCATGCGATTACCCCGCCCACCGTCTCCGCGGACGCGGCAAGCGTCATGCGCCAGGCCCTGGCCGGCATGTTTTGGAGCAAGCAGTATTATTACTTCGATGCTGACAAGTGGCTTGAGGAGCACAACGCCCATCCGCTTCACGGCGATACCCGTCTGATTCGGAACCGTGAGTGGTTCCACATGATAAACGACCACATCATCTCCATGCCGGATAAATGGGAGTATCCCTGGTATGCCGCATGGGACCTGGCTTTCCACACCATCGCCCTTTCCGTGGCGGACCCGGATTTCGCCAAGGAACAGCTCGATCTCATGCTTCGCGAGATCTATCTGCACCCGAGCGGCCAGATCCCCGCTTACGAATGGAACTTCAGCGACGTGAACCCCCCGGTCCATGCGTGGGCGACGCTGTTCCTGCACAGGACAGAACAGGCCCTTCGCAGCAACTCGGACATTGACTTTCTGAAGCGCTCCTTTGCCAAGCTCATGCTGAACTTCACCTGGTGGGTGAACCGCAAGGACCGGTTCGGCAAGAACGTTTTCGAAGGCGGCTTTCTGGGACTCGATAACATCGGCGTCTTCGACCGGAGCGCCCCCCTTCCCACCGGAGGATACCTGGAGCAAGCCGACGGCACGGCCTGGATGGCCATTTTCTGTCAGAACATGATCGAACTGAGTGTCGAGTTGGCCGCTCACGACCCCACCTATCAAGACCTGTGCTACAAATTCGTCGAACATCTTCTTTGGATCGCGTCGGGAATAAACCGCATGGGTCAGGACGGCATGTGGGACGAAGAAGACGGTTTCTATTACGACATCTTGAGGCTGCCGGACGGAAACGCTCAGCGGCTGAGGGTGCGTTCCATGGTTGGGCTTCTGCCCCTTTGTGCCGCAACGGTCATCGAAGAGTGGCAGAGGAAAAAAGTGCCCAAGGTGACCGATGCATGGACCCGGCGAGTAAAACGCATGCCGGAGCTACTCCAGAGCATGCATGCAACGGGGCCGGGCCATCAGGGCGTCGCGGATCGTGGCATCTTCGCTCTCGTAAACCAGGAAAGATTGCAACGGATTCTCACCCGGATGCTCGACGAAGACGAATTTCTGAGCCCCTACGGTATCCGGGCTCTTTCACGCTACCACCTGGAGCACCCTTATGTCTTCCATGTAAACGGGGAGGAATACCGTGTCCAGTACCTTCCCGCGGAATCGGACACCGGGATGTTCGGTGGAAACTCGAACTGGAGGGGCCCAATCTGGATGCCGGTTAACGTGCTGATCATCCGAGCGCTCCTGACTTACTATCTCTATTACGGGGACAATTTCAGAATAGAATGTCCCACGGGGTCCGGCAACCTGATGAATCTTTTTGAGGTGAGCAGGGAGATTGCGAGCCGCCTCACACGCATTTTCCTCCGGGACGTGCAGGGACGCCGCCCCGTTTATGGAGGCACCGAAAAATTCCAGACTGATCCCAATTGGCGGGACTATGTCCTTTTCTACGAATACTTCCACGGAGACAACGGGGCGGGACTCGGCGCAAGCCACCAGACGGGCTGGACGGGACTTGTGGCCAGGCTGATCGAGCTTTTTGGCAGACTTGATCCGGAAAGGCTCCTGGAGGTCGGGAGACGCGCAGCCTTTACCGGCTCTGAACACCATTGACTCGCGCTCGAATTGGAGAAAGTGTTCGCAGTGTGCGATTTCCTGATGCCGATGGCAAAACTGAGCCTTTTGGTCTTCGTGGTGTCCGCTCTTCTTGGCGTTGGAGCGACCTTGATGACATTGACGGTGGGGTCAATCCTTCGCGGCGGAATCATTGCGACGGTAGTGGCACGCCTGGCTATCAGCGATCCCGGGGTGATCATATGTTAAGTCGGAGAAGATTTCACGATGCCGCCGGGACCATCCCGCACAAAGCAGGGTGATGATGACAAGTCTGTCACGACCCGTGCAATCCCCTTCAGCTTTGATTATTCGGGTCTCTCAACCTTGACAGACTTGTCCACTTTTGTTATCCACTTAGCTTGGTATGGCTTGGAGCGGCTTTGAAGGCGGCAGTGGCCATATTCGGGAAAGTTTGTAATTTCGGCGGTGTAGCTCAGGTGGTAGAGCATACGGCTCATATCCGTAGCGTCCGGGGTTCGAAACCCTGCACCGCCATTTTTTTGAGAAGGGGGGATTTCCGGTGGGAATCCCTTTTTTCGTGCATGAAATACCGATTGCCGTGAATTGCTCCTCTAGCCCGCCGGATCGTCGGCCGGCGGGGCGTTCTGCGCTTGCGACCGCGGTCAACCCGGCCCGTCGCCCCCCTCATGGTGGCCGGCGCATCGACCGGTTTTTCGATGGGAAGCCGTTTTCTCTTTTAAAATGAGGGGTTCCATTGGGAAGCGGCCTTTTTTTCTTGAAAAACGGAGAACAATCCTTTAATAGTTTATGAGAACGCAATAAGACTGAAAAATCCATGCCCGCACCGCTCAATGCACACGGTGGCGCGTAAGGAAAGGGAATTCTATGACGTTGACAAAAGCCCACATTGTCGAAAACCTGTTTGCCAAGAATATTTTTACCAAGACTGAATCAGCCCAGATTATCGAGACCCTTTTCGAGATCGTGAAGAACACCCTCGAAAAAGGTGAAGATGTCCTGATAAGCGGGTTCGGCAAGTTTAGCGTCAAAGAAAAGAACCAGCGCCGGGGCCGAAATCCTCAGACCGGCGATCCCATAATTCTCTCGCCCCGTAAAGTGGTTACCTTCAAGTGCTCCGGTGTTTTGAGGGAGCGAATAAACGAGGGTAGCGACTCATAGCGGAAAGCAGGCTTATTGAAGAAAGATCCCCCCTTTGAAACGGGCAATTCCGATGAGGGCGATCTTGTGGTTGCCTTCAGGCTGCCTCTTACCCACGAAAATGTCGCCGAAATCTGGAGAGAACTCAGCAGCCTTATAGCTCTTGAGGAAACCGCCTCCATCGTTCTGGATTGTTCCGGGGCCGCTAAGGTAGACGGCGCCGGGGCGGCGCTTGTGCGCTCGGTTCAGCGCCTTTGCGAACGAAAAGGCTTACGTTTCCGCGTCCAATCTATCACCCCCTCGGCCCGGCGTTTTCTTGATTACCTGGAGCACGACGAACCCGGGCATGTCCCCCCCCCGCCCGCAGGTTCTCCGGTAAGCCGTATTGGATCTTTCCTGATAAGGCAGGTATCCGAGTGGAGGGATTTCGTTCGGTTCTGTGGCTCCTTTTTGGCGGCCCTGGCCGATTCAATTCGACATGCCCGGCGGTTCCGGTTGCAGGAGACGCTCTATTACGTGCAACTGGCCGGATCGAGCGCCATGACCATACTGTTCCTGATCAGCTTTCTTCTCGGTCTCGTCATGACCTTCCAGGCGGCGATTCAGTTAAGGCAGTTCGGGGCTAATATTTTCGTCGCGGATCTTGTCAGCCTTGCCCTGACTCGCGAGCTTTCGCCCATATTCACGGCGATGCTTCTTGCCGGCCGTTCCGGCTCGGCTTTTGCCTCCGAAATAGGGACCATGAAAGTCGGCGAGGAATTGGATGCTCTTGCGGTAATGGGATTGGACATGACGGAATTCATCACCGTGCCCAAGGTGGTCGCTCTGATGCTGACGGCGCCGCTGCTCACAATGTGGGCCAATTTTGGCGGGATTCTCGGGAGCATTGTCGTATCCGTTGCCTACCTGGATCTTACGGCCTACGGTTTTATGTACGAAACTTATACGGCCATCGGAACCAGTGATATTGTGGGAGGTCTTATAAAAGCGGAAATTTTCGCGATTCTTGTCGCCCTGGTCGGCTGCTTTCGCGGGTTCCAAACAGGTCTTGGAGCCGACAGCGTGGGACGGCAGACCACCTCGGCCGTCGTCAGCGGACTCTTCCTCATTATTTTATCCGATGCAATCCTTACTGTGCTGTTTAATGCAATGGGGTGGTAAGTTTGTAACATCCCCTCATTTTTTTGACTCAAAACGGATCCTCCGGTTTACTGACACCGCTGCTGACTTATATTCATTTTTGGCATTCGTTTCCCTCTCAGAGTGTGAATTGCCGGAGTTCTGAATCGCACCCTCGGTCAACATGAAGGCATCCCGCTAATCACCTACGCGTACGACAGCCGAGCAGGATGCCTTCCGCGCTACGCGAGGTAAGCCGCTAAGTGTTGCCCCCAGCGCACTTAAGGAAGTGATTGCAGTTTCTTAACGAGTCTGTAATACGAGATTAGCCATGCCAGAGGCACCGTCCTACTATTCCAATTCAGAACATGCGCTGTGCGTCGACAATATTTCGTTGCGCTATGAGCAGAAGACGGTCCTGAAAGAAATCAGTTTTTGCATCGACCATGGACAGATAGTGACCATTCTTGGAGGCAGCGGCAGCGGGAAAAGCACCCTTATGAAGGGTCTGGTCGGGTTGCTCAAACCTGTGGAAGGCACGGTTACACTCTACGGCATGGATATCTCCGGGACCGGCACGGAAGAATCCCTCGAATGGGCGAGGAAAAGAATCGGCGTGCTGTTTCAGTCCGGAGCTCTGATCGGCTCGCTGACCATTGCGGAAAACATAGCTCTGCCCATCCAGGAGCTTGCGAATATTCCGGATGAGATCTTGCCTGAGATAGTACGACTCAAACTGGAAATGGTAAGGCTCGGCGGCTACGGAGACTATTATCCGGCGGAGCTGAGCGGCGGCATGAAAAAACGTGCGGGTCTGGCCAGGGCCATGGCGCTCGATCCACAGATTCTTTTCTGCGATGAGCACTCGTCGGGACTCGATCCCGTTACGGCTGCCGAAATGGATCAACTTCTGCTGGAACTCAACGGCGCGTTGGGCATCACTATGGTCGTCATTACACACGACCTCGCGAGTATAAAGGCAATATCGCACTGGTCGATCATGATAGATGGGGAGGCGCAGGGGATAATTGCAACCGGACCGCCGGATGAGTTGGAAAACAGCCCCGACCCCCGAGTCCATGATTTTTTTTACAGGCGGGCCCCCGAGGGATATGCCTGAGGAGGTGAAGCCGGTTGGCTCGAAAGGTTAGTCCCTTCAAAATCGGCCTTTTTGCCTTGGTTTGCCTGGCTTTGCTGGCCGGCGCAATCGTCTGGCTCAAAGTGTCCTTCTGGTTTCAGAGCACGGAAACATACGCCACCTATTTCAATGTATCCGTAAAAGGGTTGCAAAAGGACGCGATTGTCAACTACCGGGGTGTTCCGGTGGGACGCGTCGCAAACCTCGGGATCGCCGCCGACGGAAGGCTGATCGAGGTGCTGATCAAACTGCGATCCGATTTCCGGGTAAGTGAAAACATTGCGGCACGTTTGCGAGATCAGGGTCTGACCGGACTCCGCTATCTCGAACTCGACTCCGCCCCGGAAGAAATCGATCAGCTTACCCCGAAGATCACCTTTCCGACCAGGTATCCCGTTATCAAATCGTATCCACCCGAAATCGAACTGCTCGAGACTTACCTGAATAACCTGTTGGAGAAATTTTCATCGCTGGATTTGGAGGGGCTGACGAAATCGTGGCAAAAGACTTCGGCTCTGCTAAACAATGTTTTGGTCCAGGTCGGCGGGGAATACCCCGAGGGGGACCTGAAGGAGACGCTCGCTTCACTGAGGAGGGCTTCACAAAATGCCGCGTCGCTTTTGGAAAAAATATCCCGAGCGGCGCCAAAAGAGCGCATCGACAAAGGGATGCAGGATCTTTCGGCTACCCTTGCGTCCGCCCGAAAAGCCTCCGACCGGCTCGCAAAACAGATGGACTCTCTGCCTCCCGGCACTTTGAAAAAGCTCTCGGATCAGTTTGGTGAGACACTCGATTCCGGCGGACATGCCTTTTCAGCCCTTGGGGCCAAAATCAACCAATCCGGCGACCTCCTTGAGCGAGATCTCCAGCAGTTGAGCGCTCTTATTGCCAAGTTGAATTCGCTGGTCCAGAGCATCAAGGAACAGCCCAGCCGGCTGATCTTTCCGGTAAAGCAACCGCAGGAACCATTCAGAAGCAAGTGAGGATCAGAACGAGGATAATTCCATGAGGTTGTTGCTGCCCATCCTGGGAACGATACTGCTCGCCGGCTGCTCGGCTTTGCTCCCCAATTCAGTCGCACCGGATTATTATCAGGTTGACTATGTTTTCCAGCCCTCCGGCTGTGCCGAACCGTTTCAGGGGGCGGTTAGAATCTGGCCGTTCAATACTGCCGCCCCCTTTGACGGCGAACAAATGATAGCTGTTTCCCCTTCCCGCCGCATCCGGTCTTCGTCAAATTACAAATGGGTCAGTACTGCCGGAAACATGATCGCTGACAATCTGATGCGCGATCTCTCGCTTGGAAAGGTGTTTGAGGACGTTGTTCCGGTGGGAAATCCCATGCCTGCGGCATACGAGATAAGCGGACAGGTCTACAGGTTCGCTCTCGAAGAAAACGGCTCCGCCCCTCATGCCCTCCTGGATCTGGAAATCAGCCTTTGGCAGGAAAAACCCACACGCACGGTTCTTTTTCGTAAACATTTCCATTATCGGAGCCCCCCTCTGTCTGCAGCCGGTCCTGAAGAATTCGCCGCGGCAATGGCAGGCCTTGTCTCTCAGCTCTCAACAGACCTGAGACAGGACCTGTGCGCAATCAAAAAAGACAGCTTGCATCCAGCCGGCGGCTGACATGCTCGATCTGCCGCCTGATTTTATTGTCACTCTGCAGCGCATCGGTAAGATTGTTTATCGCGTACAGCACCGAACTGTGGCTTCGCCCGAACGACCTCCCTATGGATTCGAGCGACTCGGTCGTGTAGCGCCGGCACAGGAACATTGCGATCTTTCGGGCTGCGGTCAGCTCTTTGCGCCTCTTGGAAGATCTGAGATCTTCAACCGAAATCTGAAAATTGCAGCACACTATCTGCTGGATATGGTCGATAGTCAGTTTCGGCAACCTGTCGAGCATGGTCTCCGTAAGCTCCCGGGCAAGGTCCAGGGTGACCGGAATGCCCTGGATATTCGACTTTGCTATTATGCCTACAAGACAGCTCTCCAGTTGCCTGATGTCCCCGGTAACCCGTTCGGCCAAAAAATCAATCACTTCCACCGGCAGATTGGCGCCTTCCACCTGGGCCTTCTTTCGAAGGATCTCTTTCCTGGTCCTGAAATCCGGCGGTCCGATGGGCGCAACCAAAATGCCGTTCAGCCTGGATTGCAACTCGTTGGTAAGCTTGGGAATGTCCTTTGGAAAGGCATTCCCGGTATAAAGGATCCTCTTGCCACGATCCATCAGCTCGTCCAGAGTGTAAACCAACTCGTTCTGGACTTTTTCCTTACCGCTCAGAAACTCCACCTTCTCGAACAGCAGAACATCGCATTCGTTGCGAAACTTAGTCTTAAAATTCTCAATGTTTCCGTTCTTGAGCGAATATATCATCTGGTTCGCAAATTGTTCCGCCGTTACGTAATGTACCCTCAAATCGGGCGCCTGCCGGCAGATATAGCTGCCGACCGCATGCGAAAGATGACTTTTGCCCAACCCCGTCTCGGAATGGATGTAGGCCGAATTGTTGTAGAGCTGCCGACCGGTCGCCAGCTCCCTGGCCGTGGCAAACGCCAGTTGATTTGAGTCTCCCACTACAAAATGGTCAAAAGTGAATCTGGGATTAAAAACCGGCCCCACTCGCTTGATAAGGTCACTCATTGCAATTTGCCGTGTAACTTCAGCCTGCGGCCTCTCGTCGATTTTCTCCGCCTCGCCCGCCCCATTGACTATCTGATAGTCGATGCTTCGCACCAGGGGGAAAAACTCTTGTATGGCCGCCAACAGCTTAAGTTCCAACTTTTCTCTTATCCACTCGATGTGGAACCGGTTTTTACACCCCAGGGCCAATGTTTCACCTTCAAGCCCAAGGAGTTCAATTGACGAAACCCAAAGATCGTACTGCCCCTTTGACAGGCTCGACTGAAGCTTACTCTTGATTTGCTGCCACTTCTGCTCCATAAGCTTTCGCCCGTTCCCCAAAAGACAAGACAACTCCGTTGCAGGACGCACACACCCCCCAGCGCGTGCGCCCCTTTTGCTGAAAAACCTTGTGCTGAAATGAAATTGGAATTAAAAGATTTGTGCCCCGGAAAGAATGTTAACTAGCCCCCATAATGTGGTTGCCTTTTTAGCCAACCTTGGCTCACTCGTCAAAGTTGATCTTCAGAGTTTTGGACCAGAAACGAGAAAACAACGAAAAGGAAAAAATACTTCAAGATGAATGGGTGTTAGGCCGAACGAACACATAAGTCGCTGAAATGTAAACAAATCTTAACAGAAAATCATTTCCCTGTAAAATCAAAGGCATCCGCCAATCCTGTTCGGCATTCGTAAAAGCAGGCTTCTCGGAAATCTCGGTTTTTCTCGCTTTTTCATAAAAATTCGTTAAAAGTTCACTGGCCGGATGCGAACCATGTTTCTCGCGTCCCTCCAAACGCAATTAGCGCTAAGGATCCGAACCCTTCAGCCATTCTTATTATTTTGCGGACCCTTTATCAATTGACGCATACGCAACCGGTTTTCTATAATTCAGCCCAAAGTTCGCGTGGATTTTTGCCTCTCAGCCTTCTCGTTCGGACCTAAAAGCGCCCGATCGCCTTGAGGAGAATAGCTATGCCCGCAACATTTGCCGAATTTCGCCGATTTTTTCCGTTCTTGGCCGTTTTTTTTCTGATAAGCGCAGGCCCCGGCATGAAGGCCGCGCAGGCAGCCTCGGCCCTGATCCACGATCCCGTGGTTGCCGGCGTCTGGTATCCCGCAAACACGTCCGAATTGAGAAAACAGGTCGAAGACTATCTGGCCGGGGCTTCTTCTCCCGACATAAAAGGCCGGATACTGGCAGTCGTTTCGCCTCATGCCGGGTTCGTCTACTCCGGGCAAATCGCCGCTCATGCCTTCAAAGCCGTCCAGGGGCAAAAATTCGATTCGGTCATCGTAATCGGGCCCAGCCACTATATGGCGTTCGCGGGGGTTGCAACTTATGACTGTGCGGGATTTCGCACTCCCTTGGGGGTCATTGCGCTCGACTCCGAACTGATATCCGCTCTGACCAAGCGAGAACCGCGCATAGCGAGCCTGCCGGATGCTTTCCGGCAGGAACATTCACTGGAGGCCGAACTGCCTTTCCTCCAGGTAGCTTTGCCGGGATCCAAGCTCGTCCCGTTGATTATGGGAAATCCGGATATCGGCACATCCCGGTGGCTGGCCGAAGCGATAGCCGAATGCGCAAAAGGCAAGTCCATCCTTATAGTGGCGAGTTCCGATCTCTCTCATTATCACTCTTATGACGTCGCGGTTGAAATGGATCAGTTGCTGCTGCAGAAGGTGCGGGCAATGGATGCCGATGGGCTTTGGCAAAGCCTGCAAAGCCGCAAATGCGAGGCCTGCGGCCAGGGCCCCATTCTTACTGCGATGATCGCAGCGGAAAAACTCGGGGCCGACCGGTGCGATATTTTGAAATATGCGAACTCGGGAGACGTCACGGGTGAAAAGATGTCGCCCAGGGGTGTGGTCGGCTATGGCGCGGCCTGCTTCGTGAAATCTTCCGCCGCCAGGGACCGGGACAGCGGTGAACCGGAGAAGAAAAAAGCCGGGATCGATCTGGGTCTTAGCAAGGAAGAACGGGCGGAACTGCACGCAATTGCCAGAAAAGCGATAGAAGCTGGACCCACCGCCGCCAAATCCTCTCCTCGGCGTGTCGAGACTGCCTCTCAAAAACTGAAGGAACCCAGGGGGGCCTTTGTCACATTGTACAAGAAAGGGGTCCTGCGTGGCTGTATCGGGCAGATCGTCGCCAGAATGCCCCTGGTGGAAGCAGTCTCTGCAATGGCCGAACAGGCCGCGTATCATGACCCGAGGTTTCCGCCCGTCCGTGCAGACGAAGTGGAGGATCTGAAGATCGAGATTTCGGTGCTCACCGACCTCGAAAAGATCGGCTCCAAGGATGATATCGAAGTGGGGAAACACGGGATCTTGATCGTCAGGGATTCATCGGTAGGCCTTCTTTTGCCCCAGGTCGCAACGGAATATGGGTGGAACGGGACCGAGTTTCTTGAAAATTGCTGCCTCAAAGCCGGCCTGCCCAGAGATACCTGGAAGGAGAAAGGAACCGAGATCTATATTTTCTCGGCCGATGTTTTTTAGACCCGGATCGAATGATCGGAATCCGGTGCTCGGAAATGGATAAGAGACAATGGAAGAGAAAAGCGATGTTGCCGTGCCGAGCCGTTTGAACAGGCGAAGCTTTCTCAACGGGTGTTTTCGTTGCGCCCTGCTGTACGCGGGGTCGCAATTCCTTCCGTACGGCATTCGAGCCGCCGGGGCACAGGACCGGGAGATTAAAAAGGGACTCCTCGGGCCGAAACTCTCACCTTACTTTACGCCGCTTGCCGATAAGCGGGTGCGTTGCGAGCTTTGCCCCCGGCAATGCGAAACCGGACCGGGAGAACGCGGGTACTGCCGGGTCAGGGAAAACAGGGACGGGCAGTATTATTCCCTTGTTTTTGGCAATCCCTGCGCAGTACACATCGATCCGGTGGAAAAAAAGCCTTTTTTCCACGTACTGCCCTCCACCCTGTCGTTTTCCATCGCTACTGCCGGGTGCAATTTCGACTGCAAATTCTGCCAGAACTGGGAAATTTCCCAGGCCCGCCCGGATGACACCATGAACTACGACCTGCCTCCCGAACAGGCGGTGAGCGGCGCTTCCCGTTTTGAATGCGCCTCGATAGCTTCCACTTACGTCGAACCCACCATTTTCATGGAGTATATGATCGAAATCGGAAAGCTGGCCAGAAGCCGCAAAATCCTGAATCTCATGCACTCGAACGGCTACGTGAACCCTAAGCCGCTCGAAGACCTCTGCGGTTGCCTGGATGCCGCGTGCATAGATCTCAAGGGTTTTACCGGAAAATACTACAAAGAAGTTACGGATGGGACCCTCGAACCGGTTCTGGCGACCTTGAAATATCTCAAATGCAAAGGGATACACACCGAAATAGTCAATCTCCTGGTCCCGGGGAAAAATGACGATATCGATCAAATAGGGGCAATGTGCAGGTGGATCAAGGATGAACTGGGACCGGATGTACCCCTGCACTTCAGCAGGTTCTACCCCCTGTATAAACTTAAAAGTCTGGAACCCACCCCTGTATCCACCTTGGAGGCGGCCTGGAAAAAGGCCAAAGACGAAGGCCTGAACTTTGTCTATATCGGCAACATTCCCGGACATCCGGCGGAAAATACCGTGTGCCCGGGCTGTAAAAAGCCCGTGATCACTCGTTCGGGATTCAGCGTTACTTCCATTTCTCTAAAAGACGGCAAATGTCCCGAATGCGGCCGGCAGATACCCGGGATATGGCGCCCTGCATAGGAAACGGGACACGGAGAGAACGACTGACGCGGGGACGCGGGGACGCGGGGACGCGGAGACGCGGGGACGCGGGGACGCGGAGAAAAAGCTGATACGCCGCCACCGGCACGGGCAATTCATTGCCGGGGTGGCCCGGATACTCGTTATCCGGGCGCGAAGCGCAAGAGGGCTGCATCTGAATCACTCCCGGCCCGTCAGCATGGCCGCACTCTCGTGCACGGCTTCCGACAGAGTGGGATGGGCATGAATAATATGGCTCAGGTCTTTCACACTCGCATGCAGTCCGATCGCGCTTACGCATTCCGCAATCAGCTCCGAGGCCCGCGGGCCGATGATATGCACGCCCATGACGCGGCCGGAGCGACGGTGCGCAAGGATTTTGACAAACCCGTCCGTCTGGCCCAGGCACCGTGCCCGTCCGGTGCCTGCAAACGGATAAACAGCCGACCGGTAATCCGCTCCGAGCTTTTTCAGCTCCTCCTCGGTCTTTCCTACCGACGCTACTTCAGGTGAGGTGTAGATAACGGAGGGAATGGCGTCGTAGTTGACCTCAGACGCAAGCCCGGCAATGCGTTCGACCGCAGCTCGACCTTCTGCGGAGGCCTTGTGGGCAAGCATCGGGCCGGGTATCAAATCACCAATGGCGTAAGCGCCCGGAATGCTTGTGCGGTAATTTTCATCAACCGTCACAAAGCCTTTGGGGTCCAGTCGGATTCCGATTTCATCCAGGCCTAGGCCTGCTGTCAGCGGTTTTCTACCGGCCGCCACAAGAACCCGGTCGAATTCAGCCTCCTCCCGGCCGCCCTTCGACTCGAGAAACAGCTTCACGCCGCTTTCGCGCTTCTCGGCCCCTGTCAGCTTTGTTTCAAGGCGGAAATCGAGGCCCTCGCGCCGAAGCATCCGATCCAGAAGCCTGCCCACCTGGCCGTCAAGCGCGACAGCGATTCGCGGCAAAATCTCGATCACCGTCACAACGGACCCGAGCCGCGACCAAACGGACCCCAGTTCCAGACCGATATAGCCCCCGCCGATAATCCCGAGACGCTTGGGGACCGATTCGAATTTGAGCGCTTCGGTCGAGCTTACAACCCGTTCGCCGTCAAAGGGCAAAAAAGGGATCTGAACCGGCTCGCTTCCGGTGGCAAGCAGCAACGCTCCGGCGGCGTAGCGCCTGGATTCAGCAGCGTGTCCGGGATCGAGCACCTCGATTTCCGTGTCGGATATGAGGCGCGCCGAACCTCGAATCAGCCGAACACCGTTTTGCTCCAGCAGCCTGGCGACGTTGTCCGCCAGACCCGAGACGATTCTTTCTTTTCGCGCCATAAGGGCGGCCAGGTCTATCGAGACATCTTCTACATGGATTGCGTGCTCCCCAAGACCATCCTTTGCAAGTCTGTAGTACTCGGTAGATTCCAGAAGCGCCTTGCTCGGAATGCAGCCGACGTTAAGGCAGACCCCTCCGGGGCGGACGTCCCTTTCTATACAGGCCGTCTTCATGCCGAGTTCCGTGGCGCGAATGGCCGCAACGTACCCGCCCGGACCGGCGCCGATCACGATCAGGTCAAACTTGTCGTCGTAAGCCTGCAATCTACGTCTCCATCATGATGCGCTCGGGCATTTCGACCAAATCCTTGATCTTGCGCAGAAAGCCAACCGCCTCTCTTCCGTCGATGATTCGGTGATCGTAGCTGAGCGCCACGTACATCATCGGCCGGATGACAACCTGCGAGCCGATCGCGACAGGACGGTCCTCTATTTTGTGCATGCCGAGAATTGCGCTCTGGGGTGGGTTCAAAATGGGCGTGCTGAGAAGAGATCCGAAAACCCCGCCGTTGGTAATCGTAAAGGTGCCGCCTTCAAGATCGGAAACCGCGAGCCGGTTTTCTTCCACCTTTTTTACAAAATCGGCAATCGCCCGCTCGATGCCCGCAAACCCGAGCGTGTCCGCATTTCGGATTACCGGAACGACCAGGCCGCGCTCCGCCCCGATCGCCACGCCAATGTGATAGTAGTTGTGATATACGATTTCATTTCCATCGATAAAGGCATTTACCACCGGCATGTCCTCCAGGGCCGTAACGCAGGCCTTGAGGAAAAAGGACATTATCCCGAGCCGTACCCCATGTTTTTGCCGGAATTCATCGCCTAATTGCTTCCTTAGCGCCTGCACCCTGCTCATGTCGATTTCGTTGAACGTGGTAAGCATTGCCGTGTTTTGTCGCGCTTCCAGGAGCCTTTCGGCAATCCGCTGCCGAATACGGGACATGGGCTTGCGGATTGTCTCCTCGCCGGCGGCGGGGCCCGCCGGGGCTGGTCCCGCCTGAACGAATTCCGGCCTTGAAGGCTGGGCCCGGCCGGCCGTTTCTTCCGGGGCACGCTGCTCGATAAAGAGCAGGACGTCTCCCTCCGTTATTCTTCCACCAGGGCCGGTCGGAGCGACCGCGGAAAGATCGACTCCCCTTTCTTCAGCCAAAGCGCGCGCTGCCGAAGAGATAATCGGTCTGGTGGCCGCTGCTGCTTCTGCGCCGGGGGCCGGCACTGCTTCGGGCGGTGCGGGCTGTTCGGCGGGGCGCGGTTCCGGTTTTGGCGGAGCTGGAGGTTCCTGCGCCCCAATCCCGGCGTCGCCCGCAGGGGCCTTCGCCGGCTCCTCGGGACCCTTTTTCGCCTCCACGGCTCCTATCCCCGGGGCACTCTCCTCGATCCTGCCCACGATTGCGCCTATCCTTACCGTTTGACCCTCCGGCACGCTGATCCTCAATACTCCGTCAGCCGGAGCCGAAATCTCGAGGGACACCTTATCGGTTTCAAGCACGAACAGGATATCGTCCTTGCGGACCGTTTCTCCGTCCCGCTTTAACCATTGCGCAAGAAGCGCCTCCTGGATTGATTCGCCAACCTCGGGAACCTTTAGATCGATCATCTTGTTCCGTCCTCCGTCCTCCGTCTTCCGTCTTCCGTCCTCCGTCTTCCGTCTTCCGTCCTCTGTCCTCCGTCTTCCGTCATCCGTTCCTGAATGCCTTGTCCAGCAGCATATCCTGTTCTTGCTTGTATGAAGCAAGATAACCGGAAGCGGGGCTGGCCGCCGGAGGCCTTCCGATATATCCGGGATCGCGGCCCGTCAGCGCCTTCAACCTGGGCCACATGAAGGTCCATCCCCCCATGTTCTCAGGCTCCTCCTGGACCCAGCAGAAATGCAAAGCCGTGGGATACCTGGATAGAGCTTCCCTGAGTTGCGCTTCAGGGAAAGGATAGAACTGCTCCACCCGCAATAGCGCGGTGTCCTCTACGCGCGTTGCTTTCCGCTTTTGAATCAGTTCGTAGTATATCTTTCCGCTGCAAAGATAAATTTTTCTTGCTCCTTCACAACGCGGATCGTCAATTATCTCCCGAAAATGTCCCGAGGAGAGTTCCGTCAGCGTGGAAGCCGCTTCGGGAAGTCTCAACAGGCCCTTTGGAGTCAATACGATCAGGGGCTTTCGGAAATTCCTGAGCATCTGCCTCCGCATCAAATGAAAATACTGTGCAGGCGTGCTCGGATAGCAAACCTGCATGTTGTCCTCGGCGCATAGCTGCAAGAATCTCTCAGGACGGCAACTCGAGTGCTCCGGTCCCTGTCCCTCCAGACCGTGAGGCAAGAGAACGGTCAGCCCGCTTTGCTGATGCCACTTGGACTCCGCGCTGGCAATGAATTGGTCGAATACCGGTTGAGCGTTGTTGGCGAAATCACCGAATTGGGCTTCCCAGATTGTGAACGTGTTAGGGGCCGCAAGTGAGTAGCCGTATTCGAACGCAAGCACTGCTTCCTCGGACAGCATACTGTCGTAAACCGAAAATTTGGCCCGACCGGTGGAAAAATGGTTCAGCGGAACATACTCTTCTCCCGTGTTGACATCGTAGAGAATGCTGTGTCGCTGGCTGAACGTGCCGCGGCCGCTGTCCTGGCCACTGAGGCGAATCGGAAATCCTTCGGCAAGAAGCGAGGCGAAAGCAAGGGACTCGGCGTTGGCAAAATCTATGCCTCGGCCCTGCTCGACGCTCCGCAGCCTTCTTTCCAGGATGCGGACAAGGCGAGGGTGAACCGAGAATCCTTCCGGAAACGAATTCAGTTTTCTCGCTGTTTTCAGCAGGTCCTCAGCGCTCACGCCCGTAGCCGCGGGTTCGTGGGAATACCGCCTGTCAAATGCCTCCCAGACCTCGTAGAACTTGTCTTCGGGCATCTTGCAAATCCTGTCGTGCGCGGCCGAGTAGGCGATCTCCATGCACTTGTCCATGCCTTCGGTAAACCTCGACAGATCCTCTTCGGAAGCAATTACCTCATCTTTGAGCCTTTGGAAGTAAATTTCGTGCAGAGGCGGCCGCTCCTTTATTCTGGCGTACATCGTGGGCTGGGTAAAGTAGGGTTCGTCTCCCTCGTTATGCCCGTACCGCCTGTAGCAGACCACGTCGATTACAACGTCCTTTCCGAACTTCGCCCGGTAATCCAGGGCAAGCTCCACCAGGTAAAGCGCCGCCTCGGGATCTTCCCCGTGCACGTGAAAAATCGGCGCCATCAGGATCTTTGCAATGTCCGTGGCGTAACGGGTGGAGCGGGCGTGTTCCGGAAGCGTGGTGAACCCGATTTGATTGTTGATGACGATGTGTAGTGTCCCACCGGTTGAATAACCCTCCAACTGGGAAAGGTTGAGGGTCTCCGCCACGACTCCCTGCCCGGCGAAAGCGGCGTCCCCATGGATCAAAACCGGAAGGAGACGTTGCCTGCCGCTTTCTCCGAGCTGTTCCTGCCTCGCGTATGCCAACCCTTCGAGGACCGGATCGACCGCTTCCAGGTGACTCGGATTATTGAGCAGATATACCCGCAATTGGGCCTCTCCCAACTGCAGATCGGCCATATATCCCCTGTGGTACTTGACGTCTCCCGACCCGAAGATCGACTCGGGATCGTAGTGTTCCTCAAATTCACAGAACAGGTGTTCATAGAGCTTATCCAGAACGTTGACCTGTATGTTGAGGCGTCCGCGGTGCGCCATTCCCATGAGGATTTCGCGGCAGCCTCCACGCGAGGCATGCCCGATCAGGGCTTCGAGCATCGGGATGATAATCTCGGCCCCCTCGATCGAGAAACGTTTCTGTCCGACGTAGCGCGTGTGGAGAAAGCGCTCGAAGAGGTATGCCTGGCAGAGTTTATTGAGAATCTGGAGCTTTTCGCCCGTGCTGAACAGAGGCGTATTGCGCGAGGGTTCCATCCGGTCCTGCAACCACCTCCGCTCGTCAGGGTCCTGGAGGTGCATGTATTCAACGCCGATCGACCGGCAGTATGTCTGGCTGAGGGCCGATATGATCTCCCTTAGCGAAGTCTGTTCCGGAAACAAAGAGGCCGGGACGTGAAAAACCCGGTCCAGGTCCTCTTCGGACAGATCGAAGCTTGAAAGTGCAAGCAGCGAATGAGTATCGAGGCATCTTTCCAACGGGTCCAGGCACGTCATGATGTGCCCCAGATCGCGATACCGGTAAATGAGTTCCTGGACCCTGGACTGCTTCAGCAGTTCATCCTCGTCGCGAGGGACAACCTCTTTGTGTCGGCCGGCAAGCTCGAAGCCGTCAAAAAAAATCCGCCATTCACGGCTGACGTTCTCAGGGTTGGCTTTCCATCTCAGATATTGCGAATCTATAAAGTCCTCATGATAGCTCAGGGAGTAGTTCATGGACGCAAGAATTCCTCTATGGGCGCTGCCCTCGAAAAATCATGGAAGACCGAAGCATGGTTTCCGCTCTTGATTGTCGAAATTGCACAGACTAACAGATAGCAATCATGAAGTTGATGTCAAGAATGGAGGACTTATTAAGGCCGGCCGAAAAGACTGCTGGTAAACTCGCCGTTGTAGCGCCGAACAATAAAAACGCTCTGCGAGCCGTTGGGCAGGACCCTGAATCAGTCATTCAACTTTGCGTTTGAGCTTCCTCGAAAGCGAAATGATCGATGAAATCCTGGATCATGCTCTGATGCTTGACAGACAAATCCTCGAACTCCACCCCGCACCGCCTGGTGCTGATCTGCGCCCAGGAATATTCAGGGACTTCCTGGTCGTATACGATCTTGCATTTGATCCTGTCCACGTGGATAAAACGGTCATTGCTGCCGAATATCTTTACTTCGGAGTACTTTTCCTGATCTCCGTCTATACACAAATACCGGACGCACAACCCTCCCAGGCTGATATCCTGGATCTGCCCCATATTTATGAGCTCATTGGGTCTTATGAAAGCAGCGAACGCCCCCTCTTTGCCTTTGAGCCTCTTGAATTTCCTTTTTTCCTCAAACATCTTTTCCCGCTTTTCCGCTTATGAAAGCCAATCCCCGGGTCCAAAACGGGACAACAATTTCGAAACCCGGCCTGATCGTTCAGGAGTGCGTTGCCGAGCGCCCACCCTGAAAAAAAGGTTGGCTGGAGGATTCGAAAAGACCCACATCCGGCTGGATCCGCATTCAGAGCTGGAAATAAGGCCTCTCGTGAGGCGGAAACCGGCGCATTATTTATTTCGTTATTTGTTTACAGCATTTCCATTGATTGCGAAAGGGGGATTTTCTGGGGTAGTAATTGGGTATCCAGATCGCTACCCTTTAAGAAAAATCAAGTTAAAACAAGATCATGGGCTAGCATCGAAATATCGTGGAATGAAGTCCTTTTTTTAGAATTCATCTCCGAAAAATGAAGACATTTATTTAGACATTTTTAAAAGAATACGATTACTCTATAGTGATAACCAGTCCACGGACAGGCATGGATTACTGTGTTCTTTTACCCGCGGGAGTCCAGGCATGGAACAGGACGGACGGTGCTATGGGAAAAGCAGTCGAGAAGGAAAGACTTGTCCGGGAATACCTGGACCATGGCGACAAGGAAGCTGCGATCAAGCTTCTTTTCGAACTGGTGGTCCTTCATGCCGGGGCGAAGGATTTCGAAGCCGCGGAAGCCGCCAGGGCCCGCATCTTCGACATAGACTCCATGGCGCTCGGTGAAATAGTCGGGGCCGGCGATATAATCGAAGAGGAGAAATACAGGAATATCGACAAAATGCACCGGGATATCTGGGCAAAGCTCTACCAGGACCTGAGCAACGTTGAAGCCAATGCACTCTATTTTGCGCTTAAAAAAGCGGTTTTCCAGGCCGGCGAGACGATCTTCCGCCAGGGGGAGTTCAGACCTCGACTCTATTTCATTGAGAGTGGACGGGTCAAAATAGTCTATTTCAAGGACGGCAATGAGATATTATTGAAAAATGTCGAGTCGGGCCGGTTAGCGGGAGAGGATACATTTTTCTTGACTACACTTTGCACGACTACCATGGTGGCGCTGTCCAGAACCGAACTAAGCTATCTCGACTCCGATATTCTGAGGACATGGACGTCCTCTGCCCCGCTACTCGAGTCCAAGCTGCAAAGCTTCGCATCAAAAACGGATAAGATCCCGGACCTGCTCAAGGCAAAAGCCGCGGACCGCCGCATTTTGAAGAGAATTCTTCTCACGGGGAAAGCAGCCGCCCACCTGATGAATCAATCCGGCAATCAGATCGGCAAACCCTTTAAAGTAAACATGTGCGACATTTCCAGGGGCGGGGCGGCTTTTTATGTCAGAATTCCAAAAAGAGAAACGGCGGACCTGCTGCTTGGGAAAAAAATTCACATCGGCTTCATTCCTCCACAGTTGGGCCCATCGCACATGGTCGAGCAAGACGGCACGATCGTGGCGCTCCGTTTCAATCCCTTCGAAGACTGCACCATCAGCGTAAAATTCGATTCGCTTCTGCCCGAACCCCTGATAGGGGATTTGGAACGAACTTCCACGCCGCCTCAGGCCTTGACTCTCTGATTTCATCATTATTCGCCTGACCATGGATTAGATGAGGGAAAATCTCCGTCTTCTGTCTTCCGTCCCCCGTCCTCCGTCCTCCGTCCTCCGTCCCCCCGTTATTTGAACGGATCTGCCAGGACAATCGTCGATTCACGGCCCGGGCCTACTGATATCACATCAATGCGGACCCCTGAAATTTCCTCGATCGCTTTGAGGTATTTCTTGGTGTTCGAAGGAAGATCGTCCCACCTGCGCACGTTTCCGATATCCTCATCCCATCCGGGAAGCTCTTCGAAAACCGGCTCGCAAGCTTCAAGGGCATCGAGTTGGGCGGGGACATCGTCAATCCTGCAGCCCCGGCAGTTGTATGAAACCCCTATTTTGAGTTTCGGAATCCCGCTGAGAACGTCAAGCTTGGTGATCAGCAAACCCGTAAGGCCGTTCAATCTTACGGAGGAATTTATGACCACCATGTCGAGCCAGCCGCAACGGCGTGGCCGTCCCGTGGTGGCCCCGAATTCACCGCCGATTTTCCGGATTCGCTCCCCCGTCTCATCGAGCAGTTCGGATGGAAATGGCCCGCCTCCGACGCGCGTCGTATATGCCTTGACCACGCCCAGGACCCTGTCTATCCGGGTCGGCCCGATGCCGGCCCCGCAGCAGGCGTTGCCGGCGACGGTATTGGACGATGTCACGTAAGGATAGGTCCCGTGGTCGATGTCCAGGTGAGTGCCCTGGGCCCCCTCGAAAAGAATATTGCGGCCCCGCGCGTCGGCAATTTGGAGCTGTTGCGACACGTTTCCGGCAAAAGGTCGGAGCTGCTCGCCATAGGCAAGGTATTCGTTCTCGATCTCCGATTGATCCAGGGGCTTTTCCCCAAAATAGTTCCTGAGGACAAAATTTTTCTCGTCGAGGTTTAGCGCCAGTTTTTCCCGGAAAACCGCACTGTCCAGAAGGTCGTGAACTCGAATACCGCCCCGGCCCACCTTGTCTTCATAACATGGACCGATCCCGCGCCCCGTGGTGCCGATTGCGCTCCTGCCTTTCTTTTTTTCTCGGGCCATATCCAACGCGCGGTGATATGGCATAATGACATGCGCGTACAAACTGATCGAAAGGTTTTGCGGCGTAACATGCAGGCCAGCCTTTTCAAGGCGGGTAATTTCGCCGAGCAGTACGCCGGGATCGAGCACCACCCCGTTTCCAACCATGCAAAGTTTGCCCGGATGAAGTATCCCGGAAGGAATCACATGGAAGATGTGCTTCTCCCCATTTACGACCAGGGTGTGCCCTGCGTTGTTCCCGCCTTGGAAACGAACAATGAAATCCGCCTTTTCCGCAAGCAAATCGACAACCTTGCCCTTACCCTCGTCGCCCCACTGGGTACCCACAATGATCACTTTAGCCATATTCTCATCTTTCCCTTTAACCGCATAGTCGCCCTATAACCCGATCCAGGAGCATAAGTGCATTTGGAAAATTCCATAAAGAGAACAGGAGGGATGACTGGGCCGGTTGGAATTACAAAACCCGATTCATCTTGGTACCTGTAGCGAAAATTTGCGCCTGTGTCAAAAAAAAGAAGCTCGGCCGGAAAGAATTGTCACTTGAACAAGGCAATAATGCCATGAAAAACGCGGGCAGGAGATTTTTTCTATATGCTTCGCTGAAAAGAGGGGGAGGCAGACCCGGGATGCAGAGTTCACAGGGGCCGCACGGATAACCTCGAGGCTGGGCCATGCTGTTGTGAGGCAGGAAACTAATTCCCGGTTGCGTGTTCGGCGGGCGCCAGAACGGTCGCTATCGTCTTGACCAGGTCTTTTAATTCAAACGGCTTTTCAATGTAACCGTTGCTGCCCATCTCCATTGCTTCTTTTTTCAGCCTGGAACTTTGAGTCGCAGTCATCAGGATAAAGGGCAATCCCGGATACAGTGATTTGACATGGCTCAGGAGATCGAGACCCGACTCGCCCGGCATCTGGAAATCCGAAAGCACCGCGGCATACTTCGAGCGCATGAGGCAATTGAGGGCCTGGGCCGCACTGAATGCAAGTTCCGGTTCAAAACCATAGACACTCAAGTACTCACAAATAATTTTCGTCAGGCCTTCATCATCATCCACAACCAAAATCCTGGAAGTCACAGCATCCATCCTTTTCGATCCGGCGCCCGTGAATTCAGACGAAAGCATCGAACGAATCGAAGCGACTCGGAATCAGAGCTTCCGCGCGCGCCGGCCCGGCCTATTGGAAACGATATTTTTTCTCCGGCAGCCTTACAACACCGAAATAGTACTCGCGAAGAGATCCCATTGCGCTGATCATCGCAGCCAGGCTGCGGGGTTTGGCGATGAAGGAGTCAGCTCCAAGATAGAGCCCGCTGGACATCGACTCCCGCTCTGTCGACGAGGTGAGCAGCACTACGGGAATCTCCTCCAGATAAGGGTGTCCCTTTATTTCCTTCAACGTTTCCAGGCCGTCTTTGCGCGGCATTATAATGTCCAGCAGAATGAGATCGGGGCGCGGAGAGGTCTCATGGGTCACGTACTTGCCCATGTGCAGGAGGTAGTCCATAGCATCCTGCCCATCTTCAACCCACCGAAGGTCCACTTTGATAGGGCTTGCTTCAAATGCGGCTTTGACCAGGATGTAATCGTCTTCGTCATCGTCGACCATTAAAACGGTGAACTGTGGTTCCTCGAATCTCTGTTTCTCGGTGTCCCTCAAAAAGTCCTCAGCCGATGCAAAATCCCCTAAAAAAGCCATGAACGCATCTCCTTTCGGACAAATTGGTGATCGGCACTCATTATTATCCGTCTGCATTTCCTATAAAAGTAGCAATGCAATGTATTTTAAGGTACTGTAGCTGCCCATGGTTACCCCGGCGCCAGCCCCGTCAGCGTCTTCTTGCCGTAACGCCACCATGATGTTGCCGGGTATTTTGGGATCAGGGGGAAATATGTAGGTCCCGGAACGGACGTATCTCCGCCTCGACGAACGATCGCGTGAGATTTCCCGATTCCGGGCGGGAGTAGCGTCGGTTATTCAACCTCGTGCACTTCGATTCTATGGGAGCGACATCCGGGGGAACTCTTGGGAACGCTGACCCTTAACACGCCTTTTTTGAACTCGGCCTGAATTCCATCTTCATCGACCGGGCAAGGGAACTTGAAAACCCGCGAAAATCCTCCCATGGGTCTTTCGACTCGAAAAGCTTCGCCTTCGGGAGAATCGCTCTTTCTCAATCCCGAAACCCACAGCCGGTTGTCTTTGCATTCGACCTGGATCTCATTTTCCGCAACTCCCGGCAAATCCAGAAGATAGACGAGGTCCTTTCCCGAATCGATTATGTCGCACATCGGGATCCAGTCATCGGAGGCCTGCCGTTCGTCCTTTTTGTCTCTTCCGGTGTCGAAATTGCTCGTAAACAGGTCGTCCATCCGCTCTTTCATAGCCTTCAATTCATCGAGAAAATCCTTCATACCGCTCCCCGCCACAAGACGCTCCCTTCAGTTCACGTTTCGCCAAATGCAGGCACGCAAAGAATAAATATAATAATTGATTACGACGGTCTGATAAACAAGATCCGAAAAAATCGCAAGACCCTTTTCAATAAAACCGCCGGTTCTTTCCCCGGCGCAAAAAAACGAACTATGGAGACCCCAAATGTCCGCCACTGCGCGCAGCGAAATGATACATGCCCGCCCGCCATTCCGTTGGAGGCCGGGGGCCGGACGCGAAGTGGTCGAGCAAACATTGCATTCGGGCCTTCGACGCTGTGTCGCAAATAACGGCCGGTTTGAAAATTCCCACTTGCGAGGAAACAACACCCGGCTACAGACTGTTGTCGCCCCCGGCGAAAGAGGCTGTGTCACATTTCAGAGGTGCTTCGGAAAATCCGATACAGCCAAGTTTTTCTTGCTCCCTTTTATAGTGTCCATCCATAAACGAGTACCAGCAAGACGAGAAGGATGCTATCTGTTCTTGTAAACTCGACCTGCGTGGTCTTTTTGGCTTTGTTGCCCTGAAGGGACAGCATGGGCTAGCCCAGAGTCAGCAACGCGCCACCCTTGGGAGAACGGGACGACAATTTATCCATAATACTCTGTAGGAGTTACACTGGAGGCGACGATTACAAGACGGCTGCGAGGTTGTCGCCGTTATCAACGGGACTGAGGGGCGTCCCGAACGCCGGTTCGATTTACTTCTCGGGCTTACCCTGGTCATGGAACAACCTATCCTCAGCGCCCGCCTTCGAGAATCTCATTCTACAGCCCTAGCGGACGCGATTCATGGGGTTTTCCTCTTCTTCCTGGCCAGCCACAAAATTGCGCTCAATCCGAACATTAAGAGGACGCTTACTGGTATTGAAAGCGCCGGGACAGGGGCGGCAGGAGGCGGGGGAGAACCTGGAGCAAAAGTGGCCTGCACCGAATCGTTGCCCGTTATGTGCGATATGGTATACATATAAGAGCTACCGTTCCAGTAGGCGGATGTCGTCACGTTCGTTCCATTGTCAGTCAGCTTCGAAAGATGGTAGCCCGCAGAGGGTGTAATTGTGAGGGTAAAACTCCCGCCGGAACAATCTGTCGCGCTTGAAGGGCTTACACTGCCATTTGCTCCTGCTGATGAAGTGACCGTGTAAGCGGAGGTGCAGGAAGTTGGATTAGCATAGCACGATGAACTGGAATATGGGGAATAGCCAGCAGGACACCCTGATGTTGAAGTGCTCGTATTATTCACAAAAATCATTGCGTAGGAACCTGTCGGGTCAGGCAACAACTGGCCACAATCCCACGTGGTACCACCGCAAGCAGTTACGCCAGGTGCTATAGGAGACCACGCTGCAGACGGATAATCACACTGCGAGCCCGGCCAGGATTGCCAATCGTTGAGAAGACAGGAGACTGTGTCCCATTCAAGTGGCCCCCAGGGGTTATTAACCACTTGGGCGGTAATTGCGCATGAGTTGTCAAAGGTAATCTGCCATGATGGGTCACCGTATTGTGTGCCGGTATATACAAAGGTACTGTTTGGGGAAACAGAATACTTATGCTGCCCCATCGACCAATTGTCACAATACCATGAGTAAGTATAATCGGCGTTTTGGAGTGAAATACAGGAACTTATGGTTGCAGAACATGAGGTGTACTGTAAAGGGGCTATGCAAAGGTTCAAGCTGGAATTATAGCTTCCCCCGGTCGGACAAGTGCAGCAGGTGCCAGAGGCCAGCGAAAGATTACTGGGGCAAAGCACTGATGCTAAGAAAATAAAACAAACGAGAAAATCAGCTTTTCTTTTCATTTCATTTTCTCTCCGTGAGAAGTATCGTTTTTCCCACTTACATTATGCGACTAGGAGCGGTTTTTTCGTTTGCCCTTCATCTTGTATGATATGTTAATATATGATGATAAGTCTTCATTGACTCACTGTTGTATGTGGCTGAGAACAAAATCACAACGAACCGTGACCTCTTCCTTGGAAAGGGCTTCTCCATTCAAGTGCACGGTCCATCCCTCACATCGGCAATGATCGTTGATTTTAGTTCATGAGCCTAATCTGTCAAATAACGATTGTGTGAACTTTTGGTGACAACTCCCGTCCCGAAGGTTTCTTATTGACCAGTCGACCGCGTTGGGTTAGTGATTTGTGAGTCGGTTGGTGCTGCCCTCATTTGGCGCATTGGAAGCTTAGACGAAGAGGGGGACGAATTTTCCCCATGAAGTTCTCAACTGAGCGCGAAGACGAATTCCGTGGTGCTGCTGAGAGTGCCGTGCTTAAGATTAAGCTCCTGCTCGTTTATCTTTTCCTGACCATTTCCACGCTCGTGGCGTTTTGGCAGGTTAACAACTGCAAGTTCACTAGTTATGACGATGATATATATATAACTGAAAACGAGCATATCAAGAAAGGCATCACGATAGATGGCATCAGATGGGCGTTCACAACTGGATATGCAGCTAATTGGCATCCAGTGACATGGATTTCTCATATGATGGATATACAACTGTTTGGCTTAAATCCCAACGGCCACCACGCGACAAATCTGTTGTTTCACATTGCCAATACACTGCTGCTGTTTTTCGCTCTTCACCGGATGACGAAGGCGCCCTGGAAGAGCGCCTTCGTGGCGGCTTTGTTCGCCCTTCATCCTCTCCACGTGGAATCGGTCGCCTGGGTGGCCGAACGAAAGGACGTACTTTCTACTTTCTTCTGGATGCTCACCATGGTCGCCTACTGCTATTATGTTGAACGTCCTTGCCTCCGAAGGTATATGTCTGTTCTTTTTTTCTTTATTTTAGGCTTAATGGCCAAACCCATGTTGGTCACTCTCCCATTTGTCCTGCTGCTTTTGGATTACTGGCCTCTAGGACGCTTCGAATTGGAAGGGTCGGATCAGGAAATACTCAAGCAGCCCAGTGAAACTGTGCCTACCGATGCAGGAAAAAGTGTACTCGTAAGAAGCAATACCACCACCGAAAAGGCGAGCGTAGAGCCGGAAGGAGCTAGGGCTTCAGTATATCGCTGGCAAATAATTCGTCCCTTGTTGTTGGAAAAGATCCCACCATTTATGTTGGCTCTAGTCTCAAGCGTCATTACTATTATTGCGCAGCAAGAAGGGGGGGCGACACAAGCTGCGAAGGCCTGGCCTCTGCTTGTTCGCATTTCAAATGCTTTCCTTTCTTATATGTCATACATCGCAATGGCTATGTTGCCTAATAATTTAGCCATTTTTTATCCTTGTCCACAACTGCTAATGTTATGGAAGGTCGTAATATCTATCTTAGGCTTTATAAGTATAACAGTGTTAGTTTTCGTCCTTGCGAAGAAGTGTAGATATGTGATTGTTGGATGGCTGTGGTATATTGTCACGCTCTTACCTGTAATTGGACTTATACAGGTGAGTTCACAGGCAAGGGCCGATAGATACACTTATATACCACTAGTTGGACTGTTCATCATAGTGGCATGGGGCATCCCACAACTATTGGAAAGATGGGTTCATTGGAAAGCCGCTCTTATGGTACTTTCCGCGTTGGCCCTTTCTTGCTTCTTCTTCATCACCTGGGCACAAGTTGGTTACTGGCTAAATAGCTTCACCTTGTTTGACCATGCACTGCAAGTTACTAATAATAATTATGTAATTTATTACAACCGAGGAAATGCTTATAGAGTTATTGGAAATCCAAGACGCGCAATTATGGACTATGACAGGGCCATCGAAATCTTTCCTGAATATGTAGAGGCCTACATTAACCGAGGCATTGCCCATGCGGCTCTCGGCAAGGAAAAAGAGGCTATCGGAGATTGCGACAGGGCCATTGGGATAGATCCAGGAAACGCATTGGCTCATTACGACAGGGCACTCTTGTATGCCAAGCTTGGCCAGAATGGGCGGGCAATAGAGGATCTGAAAACGGCGGCAAAGCTCGGCTACCAAGAGGCTAAGAACCTCCTTAAAAGCCAGGGGATTAGCTGGTGAGGTGAATGGGGCCAAGGGTGCGTCGATTCGTTGGCCTTGCCGAAGTACCATCACTATTCCCCCGGACATCGCTTTACAAAGGTTGCTCCGAAAGGCCGTGGTTAGTTATGGGTTAGGTCCAGGCAATGGGTTTGTCCGGGGTCGGACCACGCCGATATCCGAACTGTTCTAAGGTAAGAATCAATTGCGGGTTTGAGGCTTCACTGGGTTCGATACAGGACAAAAGTCTCTCGGTGCCATAACCAGCGCTTACTAACTGAACCTCCGATGTCACCCGACCTTCAAGTGCTTTCCATGTAAGTCTAACTGTTCAGACGTTTAAACACTTTGAATCCATAAAAACGACAACGAGAACCGTCTACCCGCCAATTGGCCGGCGACGAGTGTATGATACGAAATCGCATTCAAGCGCTCACTGTGTGGACCCTCACTACGTGTCGGGTCTGCGCTATACGTACCGCCTCGATGTAATGCGTATAGTCCAGCGCCCGATCT
>Ga0326728_10007688_pt1 | contig 27390 bp, 22 predicted proteins | sample MB3enrmetagenome_FD_207602 | JGI IMG/M metagenome (GOLD analysis project Ga0326728, IMG submission 207602) | Lab enriched peat soil microbial communities from McLean, Ithaca, NY, United States - MB31MN | ecosystem: Environmental > Terrestrial > Soil > Wetlands > Peat | place: USA: New York...
GGACACAGAGGAAAGCACTTCAGTTTCGAGTTTCCAGAACACGGAGTCGGCCGACGCCACTTGAAACTTGAAACTCGAAACTTGAAACCGTTTTCTTCCTCTGTGTCCTCTGTGCCCTCTGTGGTTAATTCCTGGGTGTGGCGGCCGGCGGAACATCGCTTTCCATCCACGCCGTGTACCAAAGATTCACCAGCATTTGCGCGCCCGCGGCTAGACGGTGGCGAATGAACTGGCGCGCTTCGGCTGTGCCCGCGCCGATAAAGCCGCCCGCCTTTTCCAGCTCATAGCACCTCTCCACCAGCGTATGCGAGTGGCGCAGATAGGCCAGGTAAGCCGGCCAGGGATCATCGAGCCGGACCGGTGCCTTCACCAGGTCGCCAAATTGCAATTGCGCGAGATTGGCGGTGACGAATTGCGTTTCCATCTGCCAGTGGATCTGGTGTCCGGTCGTGTAGCCGTGGGGATTGGGGCCAATCCAGCCGTTGTACTGAACCGTGGTGTGGAGCGGATTGGCGGCGTCGCCGACATAATGTCCCAGCCAGCCCATGTAAAAGACGATATTCTGCTCCACGGCTTCGGTATTCTGCCCCGCAGCCTTCAAATAGCGATATTCGCGAAATGCGGTCTTGAGCCGGCCATACACTTCCATGACAATGTAGGGCTGCAGGCCGACGCGCTCCGGCAAGAAATCGTCGGGCTCCAAAGTGCCCGTCGCCGGGCCACCATCAGCCTTCTGCTGCCGGGCCAGGGCTGCGCGCTTTTCATACAGCAACCGGTAAAACTCGTACCGTCCGGGCGGCAATTCCGGAAGGTCGGCCAGCCGTTCGAGATTGATGAAGTGGTCGGGCTCCTGCGCCTCTTTGAGGGCAAATTCCTGTGGGCCGCGCCAGCGGTCCGGCTCCGGCCCCAGATATTCCAGCCGCGCGCCGGCTTTTTGCAGAAAGGCCGGCATACTGGCCGGAATCCGGCCCGCCGCCACCCGGTTGATCGCCTTATGACCGTCGTCACCCCATCCGAATGCCCGTGGCGCCAGGCAAACGCATAACAGCAGCCCTACGGCCCAATTGCGCATCTCGAACCTCTTCTTATAGTTTTCCTGCAGAGTCGAAAAATAGAATATCCTCTCTTAGCGTCCGGCGCCGCTGGAAGACGCGGGGATATTCGGCTGGCAGGCCGCGATCCCGGCCAGATCATAAACTTTTTCCAACATTTGCCGATATTGTCAGTGAGGAGTTGTATTCGTATGCCGCTAATGACTTGGGATCCTTCGTACAGCGTCAACGTCCAGCGATGCGACGAACAGCATCAGAAACTGTTCTCCCTGATCAATGCCCTGCACGATGCCATGCGCGTCGGCCGGGGACGAAGTGTCGTCGCCCCTATCGTTCAGGACCTTGCGCAATACACGCAGACGCATTTTCAGGCCGAAGAAGCCCTGCTGCAGCAGACCAACTATCCCAATCTGCCGACCCACCTGGCCGAGCATAAGAAATTTATCGCGCAGGTTGAGAAATTCCAGCAGGACATCGACGCCGGGATGACCGGAAATTCCATCGCGATCGCCGAGTTCCTGAAAAATTGGCTGACCACGCATATCCGGCAGACAGACCGCCAGTATGGGCCTCATTTGAACGCCAAGGGAATTCACTAGCCGAAAGCCGTCAATTGCGGGCTTGGCGACAAACGGTGATCGTTAGACCGCCCACGCTGGCGGTATTCGTATCCCCCGTCATGCAGCTGAGGGTTGCGGCGCGGACGTAGTCATCCAGTTCCCCGTGGGCGCGTTTCTTGACCATTTCCTCGAGAGGACCCCACTTAGCGCCCTTGGCGCCTTCTTTGACGATCGCTTCATAAGCGTTCAGGGCGCTTTCCAGCCCCGCTCTGTTAATGGCGAAATCGTCCTGTTCCTCATTGTTCTTGTTCTCTTGCGGATGCTGAATCAGATAAGCCATGCCGCCGGCCAACTGCTGCGCGACGATCTCCTTGGAATACCGGTACTGGGTCACCTCGCCCGCCAGCAGCGGTTTCAGCAGGTCGTCGCAGACGGGCACGCTGATGTCCGGGATCTCGATGATCCACTCGGTCAGCCACTTGCGATCGGCTATGGCTTCCGGCCCCAACGGCTTCTCTTCCAGTTTCTTGGTCAGCAGCAGCGCCTTTTGCCGCTCCTCGGCGGTGGAAGGCCTCTCGCGGGTCTGCGCCCACGTGGTTGCTGCCAGACTCATCAGCAGTAACACTGCCACTACCAGGTTGCGTGGCCTCATCAAAGCCTCCTTACCTCTCCAAGGCGAAGATATCACGCCCATTTCTTCCCTGTCCTCTATTCCGCAACATCGTTTTCAACCCGGTTAAAATAGATCCCATATCCTTGTTCTATTTCGATGCACGTCCTTGGCCAAAGAATGCAGGTTGATGAACAATACGATGTGGTCGTGGTGGGCGCCGGACATGCCGGATGCGAGGCGGCCATGGCGGCCGCCCGCCTGGGACTGAAGACCGCCCTGTTCACCATGAACCTCGACCTGATTGCCCAGATGTCCTGCAACCCAGCCGTGGGCGGCATCGCCAAGGGCCACTTGGTTCGCGAGGTGGATGCGCTGGGCGGCATCATGGGCGAAATTACCGACGCCGTCGGTATCCAGTTCCGTCTCCTGAACACTTCCCGCGGTCCGGCGGTCTGGTCGCCCCGCGCTCAGTGCGATAAGCAGCAATACCGCCTCAAGATGCGCCAGGTGCTGGAGTCCGAACCCAACCTGCACATCCGGCAAGCGGAAGTGACCGATACCATCGTCGAAACCCCCGCCGCGGGCAATGGGCGTCTCTGCCGCGGCATCGTGCTGCGCGATGGCCGGCGCATCGGCGCCGAGGCGGTGATCGTCACCACCGGTACCTTTCTGAATGGCCTGATTCACATTGGAGAGCAGCAGTTTCCCTCCGGCCGCAGCGGCGAGCCGCCCTCCATTTTGCTCGGCGAGAACCTGAAAAAGCTGGGATTGCGGGGCTGCCGCCTCAAGACCGGAACGCCTCCCCGGCTCGACGGCCGCACCATTGACTGGTCCCGGTTCCAGCTTCAGCCCGGCGATTCTGTGCCTACCCCTTTTAGCTTCCGCACCCGCCGGGTCACTTACGCGGAGGCACAGACTCCGTGCTATCTGGCCTTCACCACCCCTGAAACCCAGAGGGTGATCCGCGAGAACGTTCACCGCTCGCCCATGTATAGCGGTCAGATCAAAAGCATCGGCCCGCGCTATTGCCCCAGCATCGAAGACAAAATCGTCAAATTCCCGCATCACGAGAAGCACCAGATCTTTCTCGAGCCCGAAGGCCTCACCACGCACGAAACTTACGTAAACGGGATGAGCACCTCGCTTCCCTTCGACGTGCAGATACAGATGGTCCACTCCATCCCCGGATTGGATAAGGCCGAAATGCTGCGCCCCGGTTATGCCATCGAGTACGATTCCATCGATCCCACGGAGCTGGAACGCACGCTCGAAACCAAGCAAATCGCGCGCCTGTTCCTGGCCGGCCAGATCAACGGCACCAGCGGCTATGAAGAGGCCGCGTGCCAGGGCATTATGGCCGGCATTAACGCCGCCCTGGGGGTCAAGAACGAACCGCCGCTGCTGCTGGACCGGACCGAGGCTTATACGGCCATTCTGATCGACGATTTAATCAGCAAAGGCACCAACGAGCCTTACCGCATGTTCACCTCGCGGGCCGAATTCCGCCTGCATTTGCGCATCGACAATGCCGACCAGCGCCTGACTCCTTACGGCCGCCGCGTGGGATTGATTAAAGACGACGCCTGGCAGGATTATCTCGACAAACAGCAGCGCATGGCCGAGCTCAAGAAGATGCTGGAAAGCAAGCAGTCGCGAGTCGCGAGTCGCGAGTCGCGAGCCGGGCAGGCGGTTGATACGCATCTCCATGCCATATTTGCTGAACTGCTGAAGCGGCCCGAGATCACAATCGAGTCTCTCCTGCCGGTATTGCGCACCATGGCGCCCGAGTTCTTTGCCGAGCGCACGCCCCGAGCCTGCTCGGTGGCGGACCATTCGGTTCCGGTAACCAGTGGTGTCGTGCTGCAGGCTTTTGCGCCTCTGCCCAAAGGAACGCAAGGTGGCCCGATCCCTGAGGATTCCCTGAGCCCGCAAGTATGGGCCGAGCTGAAGTCGGTGGAAACCGAGATCAAATACGCCGGCTATCTCAACCAGCAACAGAAAGCCATGGAACGGCTCAAGAAAGCCGAGCAGCGCATCATTCCCGATTGGTTCGACTATGCCGCTGTCAGCGGCCTCTCTCGTGAAATGAAAGAAAAGTTGCAACGCGTCCGCCCCCGCACCATCGGCCAGGCCTCTCGCATCCCCGGCGTCACCCCCGCCGCCGTTTCGTTGGTAAACGTCTATATCGAGATTCAAGCGCGCAAAGACCGGGTGGCTGAGTAGCCCCGGTTGTTCGTACCCGGTTCGAGGGCATCCCGCAAGGGATGGCCAGAGGGAAACCCAAGGTTTTAACCCGGGAAATGCGATCTACCAGCCTGCCCCATAATCTAATCGTCCACCCCGGGAATTTTTTCCTCCATTTGTATAGAATTACTCAGTCTTATGGACGCTGCCCGCCTCGCCGAATTGCTTCACCCTTTCATCGCGTCCCTCACGCCCGATCAACTTGCGGCCATCTCCAACTATCTGGATTTGCTGTTGCGCTGGAATGCGCATACGAACCTGACGGCGATACGCGAGCCGGAAGAGATTGTCACTCGCCATTTCGGCGAATCGCTGTTTGCCGCCGCACAGCTGCTTCCTAAAAGCGATGTGCGTATGCATGCGATCGATGTTGGCTCCGGCGCCGGCTTCCCCGGATTGCCGCTCAAGATTTATGCCCCCGGCCTGCATCTGACGCTGATTGAATCGCAACAGAAGAAGGCCACGTTTTTAAAGGAAGTTGTCCGCACTTTGCATCTGGATAAGGTTGATGTGTTCACGGGACGCGCCCAGGACTGCCCTGCCCATGCGGATCTGGTCACGTTGCGCGCAGTCGAACGTTTTGAGATCGTACTTCCCGCGGCTGCTTCCCTGCTCCGGTATTCTTGCGAGCCGCCGTCCCGTTTGGCATTGCTGATCGGAAGCGAACAGGTCGAGCTTGCCCACGTACTGCTTCCGGCTATGCAATGGCAAGCGCCGATTCCCATTCCACAATCGACGGCTCGCGTTGTGCTGGTGGGCAAGCGGCTAGGTTAGCAAACATTTGCCTCGGTTCCGTTTCCAATGCGCGATACTCCGCAGTGCCGCGGCAGTAATTGTTCTGGCACTGATGGCGCTGGTTGCCCAGGCAACCATCTTCGGCTCCGTTCGCGGAGTTGTTCACGATCCGCTGCATCGTCCGCTGGCTGACGCCGAGGTTACGTTGCGGTCGCTCACCTCCGACTGGACACGCACTGCGGCCTCGGGTGACGATGGCGTCTTCCAGTTCGCCGCAGTTCCCATCGGGCAATACGCGGTGACGGTACGCCGGCCCGGTTTTGCCGACGCCACGCAGAACGTCGTGGTCGAGTCCGGAACCGAGCCGGTGCTGCATTTCCCGTTGCAAGTGGCGACGGCCCAGGAGACCGTCAACGTGAGCGGGGCGCCCGAGGCGGTCCCGACCGATTCCGCCACTCCCACTACGCTGGTGAACCGTGCCGATGTGGAGCTTACCCCCGGCGCCGACCGCGCGAATAGTCTGGCCATCATCACGGATTTCGTCCCCGGAGCCTACTTTACTCACGACCAACTGCACATTCGCGGCGGTCACCAGGTGAGCTGGTTGATCGATGGCGTGCCCGTGCCCAATACCAATATCGCCTCGAATCTCGGGCCCCAGTTCGATCCGAAAGACATCGATCATCTGGAAGCCGAGCGCGGCAGCTACGGCGCGGAATTCGGAGACCGGACCTATGGGGTTTTCAATGTTGTGCCCAGAACCGGATTTGAGCGCAATCGCGAGGCCGAACTGATCACCAGCTTTGGCAGCTATTACCAGACCAACGACCAGCTCAGCTTCGGCAGCCACACCGAGCGCTTCGCGTACTACGTGAGCCTGAGCGGCGATCGCAGCAACTACGGATTGCAAGCACCGGTGGCCCAGGTGGTTCACGACGCGGAAAATGGTTATGGCGGCTTCGCTTCGCTGATCTACAACGTGAACCCGTCCAATCAGTTGCGCGCCGTGACCGGCCTCCGCCGGGATTACTACCAGATACCCTACGATCCCAATCCGAACAGCGCGGAGAACCAGCAGTACAACAGCAGCGGCCTGCGCGACGGGCAACGCGAGGCCGATGCTCTGCTGAACATTTCCTGGGTCCATACCTTCAGCCCGCAGGTTCTGCTGACCGTGTCGCCGCTCTACCATCTCAACAGCGCGGATTATGGGGCAAACCCGAACGACTTCCCCACCGCCACCACGGATAATCGCTCCTCGCAATATGCCGGCGGCCAGGTCAGCCTGAGCGCGAATCTAGCGCGCAACAGCCTCCAGATCGGCGGCTATGGCATTGGCCAGCACGATGACCAGCGGTTTGGCGTCATCTTCAACGACGCCAGCAGCGCCAATTTCACTGATCGAGAGACGGCTGCCGGCGGTGTTGCGGCATTCTTCCTGGACGACAAATTGAAGGTGGCCCCGTGGCTGACCCTGATTGGCGGCCTTCGGCCCACGTATTTCACGGCGGGAATCTCCGAGAACGCCGTCAGCCCGCGCGCCGGCGCAACTGTGGTGGTTCCGCGGCTGAAGTGGGTTCTACGCGCGTTTTATGGCGACTACTATCAGGCGCCACCGCTGCTTACGGCTTCCGGCCCGCTCTTGCAGTTTGTGACCAGCCAGAACCTGGCGTTCATCCCCTTGCGCGGAGAGCGTGACCGCGAGTATCAGGCCGGTATCACGGTTCCCTATCGCGGATGGACCCTGGACGCCGATAATTTCCGTACGGTCGCCACGAATTTCTTCGATCACAACAATGTCGGGGAGTCGAATATTTTCTTCCCCATCAATATTGCGCAGGCCCTTATTCGAGGCTGGGAACTGACGTTGCGCAGTCCGCGGATTGCTGGTCGCGGCCAATTGCATCTGGCCTACTCGAACCAGATCGCCGAAGGCGCGGGCGACATCACCGGCGGGCTGACCGGCTTTTCTCCGCCTGGACCGCTGTTTCCGCTGGATCACGATCAGCGCAATACCCTTAGCGTCGGCGGCGACATACGACTGCCCGCGCACAGTTTCTTTTCGACGAATTTGTATTACGGCTCGGGCTTTACCAATGGCAATCCGCCGCCGGAGTACCTCCCCGCACATGCCAATGCTGACCTGATGCTGGGGAAGGAATTCAGGGAGCGGCTCTCCGTTTCGGTAGACGCGCTGAACGTCACCAACCGCCATTTGCTGATCGACAATAGCCTGACCTTTGGCGGCTTCCACTGGAACGATCCGCGGCAGATTTATGCCCAGGTGCGCTACCGCTTCCACTATTGACGCGGCGAGAAAAGAATCGAACGCAGAGGACGCCAAAGACGCCGAGGAGGGAAGCCGAATCCCTTCGCCGCAGATCAACGCTGATGAACACAGATGAAAAGACCTATTTGGGTTTGATCGGCGTTTCTCTGCGTTAATCTGCGGCTAAAGGGTTTACTGTTCCTTTGCGTCCTCTGCGTTCCAATCAAGTCTTCCGGGGCCGGCATTTCATTTTAGGCGCACTTATAGTTTGATGAATATCGCTTTACGATACATTATCCAGCCTGCGATCCACCATAGCGCCACGTAGCCGGCGGCCCATAAGCACGACACGGCCGCCGGCGGGCCCAGCGGGGCAAACCAGCGCGGGTAAGCGAAAGCCTTGATGGAAGGAAGCACCTTTACGGCAACGATGTCGGAGGCCGCATAGATCGCCAGCGGGTTGGTTCCCAGAAATACGAACGCCCGCGCCCAGCGGGTCCACCCCTTGACGTCAATGGTCCAGTAACAGGCCAAAAACAGCATTATGGCCAAGCCGCCGGTAAAGAGCACGTAGGAGCTGGTCCACAGATTTTTATTGATCGGGAATTCGAATCCCCACAGCTCGCCCAGAACGACCGCCACCAGTCCGGCGGCAACCAGCTGCGTAATACGTTTCGAACTGATCCGAGATCTGGCGGAGTCCAAAAATGCATCGCCCACCAAGGTGCCGAGCAGAGCAGAGGCAATTGCTGGCAGAGTGCTTAGCAGTCCCTCTGGGTCCCAAGTCGTGCGCCATAAACGACCGGGAAAAAGGTGGAAATCGATGAAAGATGCCAGATTTCCCGTCGGAGTGAGCTGATTTCTACCAATTCCTGGCACTGGAACCAAGATCATCAACAGCCAGTATCCGAGCAACAGAACGGCGGTGATCAAGAATCTGGTGCGTGGCTTGGTGGTCAGCGTGAGTGGCGCCGCAAAGATATAGACCAGGCCAATGCGCTGGAGCACGCCAAAAAACCTGAGGCCGTTCCATGCGGGGTGAATCAGCATATTCAGTAGAATTCCTATCGCGATCAGCACCACGCCACGCCATAGTACGTGCAATACCAAGTACTTACGAGATTCACCCCTGGCTTTGCGGCCGGCGAATGAGAAGACGACAGACACACCGGCAATGAACAGAAAGAAGGGAAAAATGAGATCGGTCGGAGTCCAACCGTTCCAGACCGCATGGCGCAGGGGTGGATAAACAGCCTTCCACGAGCCTGGGTTGTTAACCAGGATCATGGCGGCTATCGTCATCCCGCGAAAGACGTCGAGAGACATCAATCTCGGTCTGGCTGTTGCTCCAGAATGCGACCAAACAGCCCCAAAAGTCGTATTTTTGACGGGAAATGCGGCTAAATTCGTCATTTGGAAGCGAATTTACTCGCAATTGAACGATTTGTTAATAGTAAATCGGAGGAGATCCCAAGATTTAATGCACGAAAGTATATATGTTCCACGTGGAACATAAATCGCAGGAATTTCACCGCAGAGGACGCGGAGGACACAGAGGAAAACCATCCATTAGCCGCAGATCAACGCAGATGAACGCTGATCATAACGATTAAGCAAGAGAAAGACTCGCTTTCCTTCGCGAGCGCAGAAAAACAGCAGGTCCTTCGTCGCAAAAATCGCTCCTCCGCAGGATAACAATTCTAGAGAAGTGCAACCGGTTGGATCTGCGTTTTCTGCGTTGATCTGCGGCTGATTTTCTTGTTTTCCTCTGCGTCCTCCGCGCCCTCTGCGGTGAAGGTTCCGGGAAATGACCCGCTACAAAACTGCACCATTTTCCGGCATTGCGTAAGTCTTGGTTCCTCAGGTAGTCTCATCGAAACAAGCGGTTATGAGATTCAAACTGACTTGTTCCACGTGGAACATGCGGCTATTGTCCAGGGTTACGAACCTACGTTAATATTGAGATGTTACTAATATGGCACGTATTATCGCAGTAACTAATCAAAAGGGCGGGGTCGGGAAGACGACCACGGCTATCAATTTAGCCGCATCATTTGCGGCTGCCGAAGTACCTACCCTGCTGGTGGATTGCGATCCCCAGGCCAATGCTACCAGCGGCTTGGGATTCGCCAAAGATCCTGATCGTAAGAGTATTTACCATTTATTAAATGGCGAAGCTCATCCCGGGCAGGTAATTCAACCGACGGCCATGGAGCAGCTTTGGCTGGTTCCATCGCACAAGGATCTGCTCGGCGCCAACGTGGAACTGGTGGCGGCCGAAGACCGGGCCTTCCGGTTGCGCGATCAGTTGGCTGGAATCCGCGACTGCTTTCATTACATCGTCCTGGATTGTCCTCCGGCGCTGGATCTTTTGACCTTAAATGCCCTGGTGGCGGCCGACTCCGTGCTCATTCCCATGCAGGCCGAGTATTTCGCGCTCGAGGGAGTCAGCGAATTGCTGGACACCATCGATCGCATTCGCCAGGACCTGAATCCCGCGCTGGAGATTGAAGGCGTAGTGCTGGTCATGTATGACGAGCGCACCAATCTGGCCCAGCAGGTGGCCGAGGAGTTGCGGAAATACTTTGGCGACAAGCTGTGCGCGACGCCGATCCCGCGGAATGTCCGGCTGGCCGAGGCGCCCAGCCATGGCAAGCCGGCGCTGCTCTACGATCCCCGCTCGCGGGGCGCGGAAGCCTATATCAAGCTGGCCAAGGAGTTGATGGACACCCCCGCGCAGATCCAGCCCCGGACCGCCGGGCCCGCACCGGACGAAGTGCCGGTGCTGAGCACGGTCCCGGACCGTACCGAAGATGTATCTTAAGACGATGTATTTCATGTCGGCGGAGAGGGAATCAGCATGAGCCAGGAAAAGAAGAAAGCGTTGGGCCGGGGGCTGGACGCCCTGTTGCCCCGAAGACCCCTGACGGTCATCACGCCGCACTCGTCCGCCCTGGCCGTGGAACCTTTCCCTGAGCACACGCCGAACGGGCACGATCCGGCCCTCGCCAATACTCCCGTTCTGGTCGCGCACCCGACGGTGGCGCCCGCCGGCCGGCAGTGGTCGCCGGAATTCCTGGAGGAAACGAAGATCCGCTCCGGCGACATGGTGATCGAAATTCCCCTGGGCCTGATTGGCCGCAATCCGTACCAGACGCGTGTCACCGCCGACGACGACCCCGACTTGGCGGAGTTGGCCGACTCCATCAAGGCCCACGGCGTAATGCAGCCGATTGTCGTGCGGCCGCTCAAGCAGGCGGGAAGCAACGGGGAACTGTATCAGTTGATTGCCGGAGAACGGCGCTGGCGCGCTTCGCAGCGGGCCGGCAAGACCCACATTCCGGCCATCGCGCGCGACGTTCCCAGCGAACTGGTGCTGGTGCTGACCATCGTCGAGAACCTGCACCGCCAGGACCTCAACCCCATGCAACACGCCCGCGCGCTGGAGCGGTTGGCCGGGGAGTTCCGCCTCACCCAGGAAGAGGTGGCGGCCCGCACCGGTCTCTCGCGCTCGGCCGTCGCCAATTATCTTCGTCTGGTGCGTCTCCCGGAAGAATTGCAGAAAGCGGTCGCGGATGGCCGTCTGGGATTCGGCCAGGCCAAAGTTCTGCTGGCGCTGAGCAATGCGCCCGAGTTGGAGTTGATGGCGCGCAAGATCATGGAAGGCAATCTTACCGTCCGTGAGACCGAAGCCCTGCTGGAAGATTTTCTGCGCCCCAAGGAGCAGGAGCCGCACCCCGAGCGCAAACTCGATCCCAACGTCCGGGCCGCCGAAATGGAGTTGCAACGCTCCCTGGGTTGCCGCGTCCAGGTCAAGGACCGCAATGGCAAAGGGAAAATCGTCATCGAGTACAACTCACTGGAAGATTTCGACCGGATTTTGGAAGCGCTCAAATAATTGAGCTCACCGTTTACAGTTCACAGCTCGCAGCCAAACCGCTGACCGAGGACCCGTGGCGCACCTGCCCGGCCTGCCTGCAAACTGTAAACTGTGAGCTGCAAACCGTCCTTCCGCGTTAGACTGTTCTCGATGAAGCCGTTTTTTCTGATTACGCTGACCCTGGCGTTTGCCCTGTTGTCCATTTCCGCACAATCCCCGTCCGGGTCTCCGGCGCCTCCGGGTTCCACTCCGGCGCCTCCTGTGGCGGGATCGACCGGCACAGCCGGCCTGTTGCATCTGCCGGCCACCACCGATCCGGGAGCGCAAAAAGCCGGAGAGCTGCTCGAGCAGATGGTGGCCGCACTCGGTGGTCAGGCCTATCTGACCATGCAGGACATGGAACAGGAAGGGCGCACCTACGGCTTTGATTCTCAGGGGCGCGCCGATGGCGAAGGCGCTCCCTTCGGGCGTTTCTGGCGCTGGCCCGATCAGGAGCGCGTGGAACTCAATATTAAGCGCGAGTGGACAGACCTCCTGGGTTTTCCCATCCCCATCACCCAGAAGGGCCAGACCGCAGTTCTGTACTCGGGCGACCAGGGATACCAGATCACCGACCAGGGTGCGACTGCGTTGGACAAGGAGACTCTTGAGGACTACCTGCGCCGGCGGGTTCATTCTCTCCCCTGGGTCCTGCGAAAATGGCTGAATGAGCCAGGAATTGCGGTGTTCTACGAAGGCCATGTACTGGCCGAGCGTAAGCAGGCGGACCAGGTATCGCTGATAACCGCGCAGAACGACGCCGTGACCATTGCCATTGACAGCATCACCCACCTGCCGGTACGCGTCTCTTTCACTTGGCGCGATCCCAAGTATCGCGATAAGAACGAGGAGGCCGAGGCTTACGATAATTTCAAGCCGGTGCAGGGAATCATGACGCCCTTAAGTATCATCCGTTATCACAACGGCCTGCCGCGCAACCAGCGATTTGTCATTTCCACGAAGTACAACCAGAACATCCCCGACGCCATGTTTTCAACGAAGCTCGCGCCTCCGCCAGCAAAGGGGAAGAAAAAATAGGCGGAGCGCCGTCGGCCTTCGGCCCTCGGCCGGCGGCCAGCAAGACCCGCAATGGGCCCGGGGCTTAGAGTTTACAGTGTACAGTTTGCAGCCAGAGCAAACACTGCCCACTGTCGCCGTACCAACGCCGATCCGCCGTCTGGCTGCCAGCTGTGAGCTGTAAACTGCAAACCTTTTAGGGATTTGAGCTAATAGCCGGTCGCAGACCCGGCTCCTCTGGCCGAGGGCCGAGGGCTGCCTCAAGTTGTTTTATGGACACGCACTGTGGCGGTTTTACCACACTGTAATTATGCAGCTTCCGTTGTAATCTATTCATCAGGAATGACATAGAAACCGGGAAGCGTCTTCTGACCACCCGCAGTATTCGGCTCGGAACAAGTTGTTGAAGTAAGCAGCGAGCATATTTGACACATTACGAACAGACGATTGAAACCGCGGCGGAGTGCCAAGGGATAGGCCTGCATTCGGGGGCGCCGGTCAAGATGCGTGTGCTGCCGGCGAATGCGGGAACGGGAATCGTGTTCCGGCGAGTGGATCTGGACGGGTTCTGTGTGGAAGCCATCAGCCGCAATGTTGCCAAGGTGAGTTATGCCACCAGCCTGATGAAGCAGGGCGTACTGATTTCCACCACGGAGCATCTGCTTTCGGCTTTTATCGGTTGTGGCGTGGACAATGCGGTGGTCGAGCTGGACAACCTGGAAGTGCCGTTGCTCGATGGCAGCGCCCAGCCCTTTGTCGATATGGTAATCGGCGCCGGACTGAAGCGGCAGCGGCGCAAACGGACGTACATGCGAATCGTGCGGCCGCTGGAATTGCGCGACGGAGAGAAGACCATCGGGATCTACCCCGGCGACGGATACTCGGTGCGTTACACGATCGACTTTCCGCACCCCGTCATCGGGCATCGCAGTTTTGAGGTTGACTTATCCGCCGACCAATACCGCCGGGAAATCGCTCCCGCCCGCACATTCGGCTTTCTGGCCGATGAGCGCGTATTGCGCAATATGGGCCTGATTCGCGGAGTTTCACAGGAAAACTGCGTGGTGCTGACCGCCAACGGGGTAGCCAATCCGCCGTTGCGGTTTACCGACGAATTCGTGCGCCACAAGGTTCTGGACCTCATCGGGGACCTGGCACTGCTGGGCCGCCAAATCCTGGGACATGTGGTGGCCAACAAGGCGGGGCATGCCATGCACACCGCCCTGGTTTCCCGCCTCCTGCGCGATCGAACTTTGTGGGAAGAAACCGCGTTTCCGATTCCCGCTGTCCTCGAGCCCGAGATTTCCGTTTCCGCGGATTGAATCAGTAATAAGTACCAAGTAATAAGCCAGGCCGGCGACTGGAGAAGCTGGCTTGGCTACAAGCTGTCAGCTCTGAACTCAGAGCTGTCGCTCGCTAAACTCAGCGTAGTGCCCGTCCGGCTTATTACTTGTCACTTATTACTGATTTTCACGCTTCCGCTTTGGCCCAGGCGCGGGTGCTGGCGGGTACCAGCGGAATCATCTGGTCGCAATTGGCGGCGATGAAGGCGGTCAGTTGTTGGCGGGCGGCATCGGACAGCATCAGCAGCTTCATGCCGGCGCGGCCGTCGTCCGTGCTCCAGGCGATTTCTCCGCGGCATTCAATGGGGCGCTCGTTGGGCAACGCCAGCTTGATCTTAACCTTGGCGCCGGGTGCCAGCCGGCGGGGAGCACGCACCGCCAGTCCACCTTCGCTCAGGTTAGTAGTCACCAGCGAGTACGGCACGCCATCCCCCGCATCCAACGTGAGTGGAACCTCGACGTCCAGGCGGAAGTAGCGGCGGCGTTCGCGCACCATCAGGCCCAGCGCCGCCCGGAAGGTCCGGCTGCCGCGCTCCGGCGAAAGCGGTTTCTCCAGCACGAAGTTGGCGCCCAGCCCAAACGCATTCCGCAGCGTGCTGTCCTGACCGATGACGGCAAACACGATGGAGGAACGATTCGAGTTGCCTTGCCGCAGTCGCGGCACAATTTCGGTGGCGCCCGGCAGACCACAACAATCCACGATCACGGCGTCGAACTTGCGGCGGGCCAGCAGATCGGCGGCATCATTGGCGGTAGGCGTCAGGAGGAGATCAATTCCCAGGTCCTGCAGCACACGATGCAGGACGCGAATGACTTCGCGGTCCGCAGAGAGGAGGAGGGTTTCCAGCGCCATGTCCATATCGTGGACCAAAACTCTCCCGTTGGCGAATCACGGAAGTAACGCGGCTGGGCGGATTAGGCTAAAGTTTCAGGCGCGGTCCCGAACCGCGCCCGCCCTTAAGGGCCGTAACTCTTTTTCGCGCCGCGCGGTATCCTCGATCGCTATGGAAAATCACTTGGTTTCCGCTGAATTAACCGTTACAAATCTAATGGAAATGTAATGAAAAAAATCGTCTATCTGTCCCTGGGATCGAATATGGGAGACCGCGAGGCCAACCTGCTCGCCGCCGTGGAGCGCCTGCGTGAGTTGGGACAGGTTACGGCCGTCTCTTCGCTGTGGGAGACCGAGCCGGTCGAGCATACTTCGCAGCCTTGGTTTCTGAATTGCGCGGTGGCGCTGGAAACCGAGTTGATGCCCAAACAACTCCTGGCCCGCACGCAGAAGATCGAACAATCGTTGGGGCGGCGGCGCAGCGGGTTGCCCATGTCCGCCGCCGGCTATAAAGGACCACGTACGCTCGACATCGACATTTTGCTCTTTGGCAGGGTCGTGGTGGATACCGCCGGCCTGGTGATTCCGCATCCCGCCATGCACCAGCGCCGCTTCGTGCTGGAGCCCCTGGCGGAAATTGCGCCCGGCGTGCGCCATCCGGTCCTCAAAACGACGGTGGCCCAGATGCGCGAGGCCGCACCCCGCGAAGGCCAAACGGTCAAGCGCCGGGCGGAACCGGCGGTCACGGAATAATCAGCCTGGACCCGGAGTCCTGCGGTCCGGCAATGGCGGATTCCTTGCGCGGAAACCCCTGCTCGACAAAATCGAGGAAGGCGCGGGAGTGCGGACGTCCGTTGGTGCGCGACAAGCCCAGGCGGAGCAGAAACACCAGCACCTGCAATACATCCGCGTCGCGCAAGGTCGCGTGGCCCAGCTGTTGTGTTTCCAGTTCGCGGTACTCGGCAATCATCTTCTGGAGTTCCGCCGAGATGCCCTGCTGCACCGGGTTGGCGGTCGGCGCTTCGTACACCAGGTTGGAATTCACCAGCGTCTCGTAACTCCTGGCCAGCGCGGTTAGAATGGCGATCATGTCCCGATCGCGGAGCGTGCGTTCGCGGCGGGCGGCCTCGGAAACGGCGTAGCCCAGGCCGACGATCAGCGACTCCAGACGATAGACCACGTCCTCCGGAATCTCCACCTGCGCGAAGTACAGCGACGGGTCCATCCCGCTCAAATCCGGCGGACGTTCCTGGCGGCGAGCCTGCCGCAGGTACCCACACTCGCTCGGGCAATCCAGCGTCACTTCGCGTTCCGTGCCGCAGCATATGGGGCAGATGCGCCCGTGTACGGCGGGGCAAAAGCGCTTTTCTTTGCGGGTTTCGCAGACGGCGCAGGCCAAGGCAAACTCCCAGAAAACCATTATGCCATGCGGGCGGAATCCGGCTGGGTGTGCGGGCGGGCAGCCCGCGTTCTCAGGGGTCTGACCTCAAAAGCGGTATTTTTGGCTAAAAATGCAGGGGTGTCGCAAAATAAACCGCTAAACAAGCGGTTTTCCCGTTGTATTTTTGCGGGCGGCCCATATAAAATCCGTTTGCGAATCCGGTGTACCCGGCTCCCGAAATTAATAAGGAGGATGTGCATGGCAGCAGGCATGACGAAAACCCAACTGGTCCGCGCTTTGGCGGAGAAGGTGGGAACAAACAACAAGACCGCAGCGACCTTCCTGCAAACGTTGACCGACGTGGCGGTAAAAGAGACCAAGAAGAACGGCGTATTCGTGCTTCCCGGCCTCGGCCGCCTGAAGAAGTCGCAACGCAAAGCCCGTATGGGCCGCAACCCCCAGACCGGCGAACCGATCAAGATTCCCGCCAAGACGGTGGCCAAGTTCTATCTGGCCAAGGCGGCAAAGGACTCCATCGCCCCCAAGAAGTAGTTCCATCGCAGTAATGGCTAAGCCGGCGGCAACGCCGGCTTTTCCTTTTGGGAAAGGTTTACAGCTCACAGTTTACAGTTTGCAGCCAGGCAACACGCGTTGGCATGTGGCTACAAACTGTCAGCTGTAAATTGCAAACCCCTTCCTCAGTTCACGACTTCGAATTTCTCTTTGGGATGATGGCAGACGGGGCAACGGTCGAAATCGACCTTTTCGACCGTGTAACCGCAGACGTCGCAAACGTAATAGCTGGTCTTGCCTTTCTTCTCGTCCAGCGTAGCCAGAGCTTGCCGGTACATCCGCGCATGTTCCTTTTCCGCCTCCAGGGCTCCCTGGAAGGTGCGGAGGGCGGCCGAATTCTTCTGCGCTTCGGCTTCCTGGATGAACTCCGGATACATTACGTCGCGCTCGTATTCCTCGCCGGCAATCGCCACTTTGAGATTTTCCCGGGTGGAATTCACGGCATGCGCCTCGATTTTGGCGTCGAGCGTGCCTCCCAGTTTGCGGATCACGGCGGCATGGTTGGCGGCATGGATCTGTTCGGCACGGGCCGCGGCGCGGAACAGGCTGGCCACCTGGCCGTAACCTTCCTCATCGGCCTTCTTGGCGAACAGCGTGTACTTGGCGTTGGCGTTGCTCTCGCCATTGAACGCGGTCAGCAGGTTCTTCAGCGTGGTTTCAAATTCGGGTTTGACTGCGGATGTCGACATGAATGCGCCTCCAAAACGCCAATTTTACTCGAGCCGCCGCCCTTCGGGTTGTGACGGATGAACATGCAATGCCGCAGCGGTTCCGCGGGGCCACTTTCCCCGGCAGCCCCCTGGGATGTCCCCGCAAACCAGCAATCAATTCTGCGGGGTGGGCGACTCGCGTTGTATCAACAGAATGCGTTTCACGCGATTGCGATCCAGCGATTGCAGGTTCCCGCCAACGCGCACCACCACATCCGTAGCGCTCATTGACTCGACATCTCCCGTAAGTGTCGTGCCGTCCCAGAGTTCCACGGTATCGTGAGCCAGCGCGCCCAGTTCAAAACTGACGGTGCCACCCGAAACGTCATCGGGACCAACCTCCAGCGCAAACGTGCCTATGTGATACCCTTCCAGGCTGAACTGGAGGGTGTGCTTGCCGACCGCGAGTTCCACTTGTTTCGGCGTGGTCCCGGCCTCTTCTCCATCCACCCTCAGCCTGGCCCCGGCGGGAACCGAGTATACGGTGGTTCGAATCTTCCTTGCCGGGACTGTCGGCCCAAGTTCCTTCGGGACCTGAATCGCTACGATCTTCAGCGTCACCGGCTGTGCCCCCGTTACGCCAAACGGCATGGTGAATTTAACGGTTTCTCCGACACCCATGTTGCTCAGGCTGATCAGGCCGGTTCCCACGCGCACGTTGTCCTTGCTGAAGAAGTATGCATCAAACGACGCATCGGGAATTGCCTTCTTCCACAGGTTCGTCGCGGTCACGTCAACCGCATACGAGTTTTCACTGGCCATCGAACCCAGTTTCACGAACTTGCCGAAGCTGAAGCGTATCGCCGGTTGTTGCTCCGACGGCCAGACGAGCGTAAAGGGTGTTTCTTTAGCCAAAGCGGCAATTGCCAGCAATGCGAGTAAGAAGACAAGCGAAAGTGCACGTTTCATTGAGCGTTTCCTGTGGATTTCGGAATCGTGGAGAATTGTACACCGTTACCGCCGAGGCCCACGACAGATTCACGTACCGAGAGAACCATTGGCCAATCTATGAAGGTTTCGCCTTAATCCGTTCTTACGCCCCCTTCGGGGGCTATAGGTTTGACCGTTACTCTACCCACGGCTCACGCCGTGGGCTACCGTATTCCGCCCGCCGTCGCGGGCTCAGCCTCCGCTGCGATAAACATTCTGCCCTCCGCCACAGTTCCGGTTCTTGCGCCCTCACATTAATTTCACGCGCTCAAAAGGAAAGGCGGCCCTCAGGCCGCCCTTCCTAACTGCTAACTCCCAGCTACAAACTACTGCCTCTTAAATATCCAGATTCTTCACGTCCAGCGCGTTCTCTTCGATGAACTTGCGCCGGGCCTCGACGTCTTCTCCCATCAGCGTGGTGAAGATGGTTTCGGTTTCGGCGATATCTTCCAGTTTCACCGACAGCAGGGTACGCCGCTCGGGATCCATGGTGGTTTGCCAGAGTTGCTCGGCCGACATTTCGCCCAGACCTTTGTACCGCTGCACGATGTAGTCCTTCTTGCCTTCGTTCAGGACGTAATCGAACAGGTCGCGTGGCGTGGTTTTCTCCACCACTTCCGGCTCGCCGGCCCGCACGCGGCGCACGGATTTGGAAGTCTTTTTCTCGGCCTTTTCGATCTCGGCTTTTTCCGTGTCGCTCAGTTCGTCTTCAGCCTCCTTGGCGGCCGCGACTTTTTCCTGCTGCTTGAATTCCACCATGAAGGGCGGTTCCAGATACTTGCTGATCTGGTTGTACTTGGCCATCATCTGCCGGTACTCGGCGCTGGTCACCAGTTCCCAGTTGATCACGTGTTCGGCGCCCTGGGAATTCACGAAGGCCACTTCCCACAGATCGTGCTCTTCATCGAAGCGCGGGGCCGCCACCGATTTGAACTGCCGGTCTTTGGCGATCCCTTTGAGCTGTTTTTCCAGCTCCAGCAGCTTCTGGGGCGGCTTCTTGTCTTCGCCCACAAACTCGGCCTTCTTGGGCTCGATGCCGATCTTCGGCAGCAATGCGGTTACCGCCTCCTCGCGCAGGCGCTTACTGACCTTGTCGAAGAAACCGAGGTACTCGTTCAGCGTGGTCATGAAGCGCGACAGTTCCGTGCCATCCAGCCGCGCCGCACCCTCGCCGTAGCGGACCAGCATGCCTTCCGAGGCGCGCTTCACCATGACCTTCACGAATTCGCGCTCGTTCTTGATGTACTGTTGCGTCTTGCCCTTGCGGATGGAATACAGCGGCGGCTGCGCGATATACACGTTGTTGCGCTTGATCAGCTCCTGCATGTGGCGGAAGAAGAACGTCAGCAGCAGGGTGCGGATATGCGATCCGTCCACGTCGGCGTCCGTCATCAGGATGATTTTGCTATAGCGCAGCTTGCTGGGATCGAAGTCTTCCTTGCCGATGCCCGTACCCAGCGCCGTGATCATGCAGCGAATTTCCTCGTGGCCAAGCATCTTGTCGTAGCGCGCCTTCTCGACGTTGAGGATTTTTCCTTTCAGCGGCAGGATCGCCTGGAAGCGCCGGTCGCGGCCCTGCTTGGCCGTGCCGCCGGCGCTCTCACCCTCGACCAGGAACAGCTCGCAACGCTCGGGCTGGCGCTCGGAGCAGTCCGCCAGCTTGCCGGGCAGCCCGCCGGAATCCAGCGCGCCCTTGCGCCGCGTCAGGTCGCGAGCCTTCCGCGCCGCCTCGCGCGCCCGGGACGCTTCAATCGCCTTGTTGATGATCTTGCGCGCCGCCGTCGGATTCTGTTCGCAGAAGGCTCCCAGGCGTTCGTTCACGAAGGCCTGCACAATGCCGGCGATATCGGAATTCAGCTTGCCCTTGGTCTGCCCTTCAAATTGCGGTTGCGACAGCTTGACGCTGATGACGGCCACCAGGCCTTCGCGCACGTCGTCGCCGCTGAGGTTTTCCTTTACGTCCTTGAACAACCCCAGTTGCTGGCCGGCATAGTTGATGGTGCGGGTCAGCGCCGTGCGGAAGCCCGACAGGTGCGTGCCGCCGTCGACGGTGTTGATGTTATTGGCAAAGCTGAATACGTTCTCGCTGTAACCGTCGTTGTACTGCAACGCGATTTCCATGGCCACGCCATCGCGCTCGGCTTCCATGTAGATCGGCTTGTCGTACAGCGTGGCCTTGCCCTTGTTCAGGTGCTTGACGAATTCGCTGATGCCGCCGGTGTATTTGAATTCCTGCTTCTTCGCCTCTTCCGTCTTGGCATCGGTGGTGCGCTCGTCGGTGAGCGTGATCAGCAGGCCCTTGTTCAAAAAGGCCAACTCGCGCAAGCGCTGCGCCAGGGTGTCGAAGTTGTATTCGGTGGCGGTGAAGATCTCCGTATCCGGCTGGAAATGCACTTTGGTTCCGCGCTTACGGGTGGATCCGGCTTTCTTCAGCTTGCCTTGGGGCTCGCCCCGGGAATAATCCTGTTGCCAGACCACGCCGTCGCGCCAGATTTCCAGATTGAGCTCCGAGCTCAATGCGTTGACACAGGATACGCCGACCCCGTGCAGTCCGCCCGACACTTTGTAACTGGAGGCATCGAACTTGCCGCCGGCGTGCAGCTTGGTCATCACCACTTGCGCCGCCGAAACCTTTTCGCCGTCGATCACCATGTCATCAACGGGAATGCCGCGTCCGTTATCCACTACCGTAATGGAATTGTCGGTGTGTATGGTGACGTCCACCTGATTGGCGTAACCGGCCAGGGCTTCATCGACGGAGTTATCCACCACTTCGTATACCAAGTGATGAAGGCCGAGGTCGCCGGTCGAGCCAATGTACATCGCGGGTCGTTTCCGGACGGCTTCCATGCCGCCCAGTACCTTAATCGACTCCGCCGTATAACCGGCGCCATCGCCGGTGCCATTCAGGGCTTGGCCATTTGCGCTGCCGTTCCTGCCGTTCTTTTTCGGTTCGGCTGTCGCTGTACTGCTTACCATTTCCTTGGAAGCCAATCGAACTCCAATCTCAGAGCATAAATGCTTGAAATCACGCCTACTTAGGGACCGTACTATTATCTTTAATTCTACCACAACTGGCGTCGCAGAGGTCCGTGGAACTCATTGTTATTCAATAAGTTACAGGCTGGGAAAAGGAATATTAACAAGACCGCGGGTACGAAGAAAAAAACACCCGTTCTACAAGAATGGAGCAGGAACATTTCATGCGCCCGCGCGCCGAATATGGGCGCGGGGGCGCATGAAGTATCCCGTCAGATTCTCATTGGCATGATCACGTAGCGGTACTTGAACTCGTCGCCGTTTTCCGCCGGGCGCAGTTGACCCGCCGATTGCGCGTCCTTCAGTTCCAGGCGAACTTCACCGGTATTCGCCACCTTGAGGAAATCAAGCAGGTACTGGGAATTAAATCCAATAGTCATCGGATCCGACTGATAATTGGTTTCCAAAACGTCCTCGGCTTCGCCCATCTCGTTGGAGTTGGCCAGCAACCGGAGTTCATTGGGCTCGAGCTTCAAGCGGATCGCTCCTGAGCGCTCATCGGCAAACTGGGCCACGCGTTGGATGGCGTTGGCCATGTCGTCGCAACTCAAAGTCACAATTTTCGTATTCTCGCGCGGCAACACGGCTTCGAAGTTCGGGAATTGTCCGGTGAGCTTCCGGGCGGTTAAGAGACGGCCGCCCACGCGGAAAAATAACGTGGAATCGTCTTCCGCCAGTTCCACCGTTTCAGCATCGGTCTGTAACAGTCCCATCAACTCGTGCATCGCCTTCTTGGGAACCAGCAGGCGGCGTTCACCGGAAACTTCGAATTTCTCCTGCGTGTTCTCGATATGCGCCAGGCGATGTCCATCGGTTGCCACCATGGCAATGGCTTCCGGTTTCAGTACCAATAATGCGCCGTTCAGGGTGTACCGCGATTCCTCACTGGAGATGGCAAAAATAGTTTTTGCGATCATGGTGCGTAATGTCTGCACCGGAATCTTTACCGCGCCGGTGGCCGGAAAATTTGGCACTGCGGGAAAGTTGGCCCGCGCCATTCCCACCATCTTCGTCGTTGAGCGGCCGGCGCGAATGCTAACCCAGTGGTTTTCCAGCAGCTTGAACGTGATATCCACATCCGGCAGCAACTTCACGTAGTCATACAATTTCCGCGCCGGAATCGTACACGAGCCTTCCTTCTTCACCAATGCGCGACAGGAGGTTCGCAAGCTGAGATCCAAGTCCGTCGCCGTAATGGTCAATGTATCGGCCTTGGGCGCCTCAAACAGGAAATTTGAGAGGATGGGAATGGTCGTTTTTCTTTCGACTACACCTTGGGTCGCGGTGAGTTCGCGTACTAATTCGCTCTTGCTGACAGTAATTTCCATGGCGCCCTCCAGTCCCCGCAAATTCAGCCACCGGCTGCGGGGGCCTTACCAGACAACTTCCTGTTATCGCTAAACTTATATCAAAACCTGAACCGTAATAACAGCAGTAGTATAGAGTTTGCAAATGTGGAAAACCTGAGCAGCACTGCGGCCAGAGCCGGAAAGTGCTGCGGGAGGACTTGTTCATATCGTGCCTCCCGTGGTGGAGACCTCCGGAAAAACCGTCGATGCTTCGCCGCTGCGTCCCAATCTTACACAGCTTTCACAACCGTTCCACAGGAATCGATGAGAAAACTCTCATCTCAAGTGGAAAAGCGCGTCTCAGGCACACTGAGTATGGGTGAAAGCGCATCGTCACACTGTGGATAAGGAAATCAGGAGTTCAATAGCTCCATCACTTTGTTCAGCAGGCGATTCAGATCCTTATCCGTCTTCTTTTGATTTTCGATCTTGTCGATGGAATGGAGCACCGTGGTGTGATGTTTCCCGCCGAACTGCCTGCCGATTTCAGGCAAGGACGAATCCGTCAAGTGCTTTGCCAGGTACATGGCAATTTGCCGGGGAAAGACAATCGCACGGGAGTTATTTTTTGATTTGATTTCGACCACGCGCAAGCCGAATTGTTCCGCCACCAGCTTCTGGATGGATTCAATCGTCACCTTGCGCACCTGCGCCTCGATCATGTTCTTCAGGACTTCCTGCGCATAAGCGACGGTTACCGGATTGACCCCGTCCAGAGACGCCTTGGCTACCAGGCGGATCAGCGCGCCTTCCAACTCCCGCACGTTGGACCGGATATTGGAAGCGACAAATAAAGCCACGTCGGTGGGCAGTACGACGCGGTCGTTGTCGGCCTTCTTCATCAGAATGGCGACTTTGGTCTCGAGATCGGGCGGCTGGATATCGGCGATCAGGCCCCATTCAAAGCGGCTGCGCAGCCGGTCCTCGATTTCCGCCAACTCCCGCGGCGGCCGGTCACTGGCCACCACAATCTGCTTCTGGGCCTCGTGCAGGGCGTTGAAGGTATGGAAGAACTCCTCCTGGGTACGCTCTTTTTGCGCCAGGAACTGCACGTCGTCAATCAACAGCACGTCCAGCGAGCGAAACTTGTCGCGGAAGCTGGTCATCTTGTCGTAGCGCAGCGAATTGATCATTTCGTTGGTGAAGGCTTCGCTGGTGATATAGCGCAAGGCCAGGTGCGGGTACAGCTTCTTGATCTCATGCCCGATGGCCTGCATCAGATGGGTCTTGCCCATACCCACGCCGCCGTACAGGAAGAGCGGATTGTAAGCCTGCGAAGGCCGTTCGGCTACGGCCCGGGCCGCCGCGTTGGCAAACTGATTGCCGCTGCCGGTTACGAAGGCGTCAAAGGTGTACTTGGGATTGAGCTGGGCGGCGCCATCCCAGTCAAATCGCCCCTGCTTCTCCAGCGGGACGGCCATCACCTGAACGGCGCCCGCGGCGGGACGGGTGGGGCGGGAGGGCGCTTCCGGTTCGGCGGCCACGAATTCGACGTCCTCAATTTGTATGCCGAGGTGATCGATCGCTTCCTGGATCAGATCGCCATAGCGCTCTCCGATGTGGCGGAATTCCGGCGTGGGCACGCGCACAAACAGCCGGCCTTCGTTGCAGTGACTGTAGCGCGTGGGCTTAAGCCAGGTGTCGTAGGAGTGCCGGTTAATCTTTTTTTCCAGCGATTCCAGAATGCGAACCCACGGATTGGGAGAGGAAGCAGTGCTTGTCACAGACATTAGACGATCCAAAAAAGGGGGAGTGCCCCGTCATCTATAAATAAAAAGCCGACGCGGGGTCTCTTGCCCCGCGTAAAAAACAACAATCGCTTAAAGTTACATTCTTGTTCGACCGATGCTTCACGCGCCAGCTTTCCGCCAGCCCTGAGGCGGTAGCAGCCGAAATCGTCCCCGGAACGGTTTCGCACGTGGACTGTCAGGCATACTAGCACGAAAATATTTGGCTGGCGAAAATCTTGCTCCGCAAAAATAAGTGAATTAAAAATTATTTTCCCGATTTGAAGCGCGGGCCTTTGCCGTCTACTGCAAAATGGTGCCAGAATTCAGGCCCTGGGACCGCGGGCTACCAGCCTAATGTCACAACTTTCGGGGTTTCGTGGCGTTGAGCTTGTCAAAAGAGAACAGAATGACAATTTCTTAGGGGTCACAGAAACTTCAGTACCTCGAAAGTAAGTGACATCCAGCCCGCACCGTAATGCGGGCAGGATGCCCGTGTTCCCGGGAGAAACAGCGGCGCTTTTGTGTTTTCGCCTCGTCTGATCTTAGCGATTGCCCCTAAGCGGTGCCGTCATTTATACTTCTCGTTTGTCTATTGCACTTTGAACCGAGTTAGGAGCTACCAGTTTTCCCATGCCTAAGCGCACATTTCAACCCAACCGGCGTCACCGCTCGAAGACGCACGGCTTTCGAGTTCGCATGAAGACCAAGAGCGGGCAAGCAGTTCTCTCACGCCGGCGCGCCAAGGGCCGCAAACGCGTTTCGGTCAGCCCGTCCTCTCGCGCCTAAGCGCGAATCGGGCACAACCGCGAGAGCTAGAGGAGCCAGCCGTGAACGGCGGAGAGCAGGAACAGAGCGGGACCGCAAGCTCGTTCCGCTTTCCCCATGCCGCCCGGCTGCTGAAACATGCCGGCTTCGAGTTGGTCTATCGCGAGGGCCGGCGCATCTTCTCCGCTAACCTGACGGTTTTTTTCCGACGCCGCGGAGAAGGGGAACCAAATGGCGGTCCGCGTGTAGGATTTACCGTGGGCCGGGCCCTGGGGGGCGCTGTCCAGCGCAATCGCATCAAGCGCCGCCTGCGGGAATCGGTTCGCCACCGTCTGGCTTTATTGACGGGTCCGGTGGATGTGGTGATCAACCCCAAGCGCGGCGTCCTCACAGCGGAGTTTACGCAACTGCTGGGAGAAATGGAGCGGGCCTTCTCCCAGATTCGTGGCGGTGGGGCCGGCAGCAGCGAACCCAGGCCCCGGGACCGGCAACCAAGGACTCGACGGCCATGAAGCACGCCAGCTATGCCGACCGGCTTGTGCGGATAACGTTGCGGGCGTATCAGCGGGCGATTTCTCCCCTGTTACCGCACGCGTGCCGCTACCTGCCCACCTGTTCCGAGTACGCCCTGGAAGCGGTGGAGCGTCACGGTGTCCTGCGCGGCGGCTGGTTGGCCGCGCGGCGGCTGCTTCGTTGCCATCCGTTGGCCGGCAGTGGCTTCGACCCCGTTCCCGATGAAGCGGCTGAAATTTTGGGCTTTAGCCCCGGTTGCGCGCACCAGAATTTTTCATCGTTTCCGGATCATCCCGGGACCGCACCGGATCAAGGCCGAACTCACGAGCACGGATTTATGGGTTGCAACACAAGTCCATAACAGACGTAGCCGGCGCCAACGATCGGGCACACGGCTGAAGGTTGAGTGAATGAGCGAGTTTCAAAGTCCCAACCAGGGTCCCGGCATGGAGCGCCAGTTGCTCCTCGTATTTGCCTTGACGTTCGTAATCCTGATTGTTTTCCAGCCGCTGTTGATGAAGTATGTCAAGAAGCAGGAGCCCGCGCCGGCGCCCGTGGCGGCCAGTCCGGCGCCGGCGGCCAGTGCCGCTGCGGCCACGCCCGCGCTCCCGCTCGCGGTGGTCCCCGCCGGAGCCAAGCAGGCCGCCAGCGAGGCGGAAGTGGTGATCGAAAACGACCTCTATCGCATCACCTTCAGCAACAAAGGCGCGCAGGTCAAATCCTGGATCCTGAAGAATTTTACCGACGACAAGGGCCAGCCGCTGGAACTGGTCAGCAGCGGCGCGCAAATTGCCGTGCAGCGCGACGGCCAGGTGGTTTTCCAGCCCGCGGTGGAGAAGTACGGCTATCCCATGTCGCTGTGGACGTACGACGAGGGACTGCGGTCCAAGCTGAACTCCGTGCTGTACGTCTCCAGCGCCAATGGCGTTCTTAAGACGCCGGCCAATCTGACGTTCGAGTATTCCGACGGTGACATCGTCGTGCACAAGAGTTTCCGCTTTGACGAGTCGTACCTGGTGCATGTGGAAACCGAGGTCGTCAGTCACGGCCAGTACATGCAGGCGTATCCGGCCTGGCCGGCGGGCTTCGGAGACCAGATTACCCCGCCCTCGTATGCGGCGGCGCGCGTCAGCTACCAGTTCGCCGACAAGGTCACCCGGCTCGAGCCCAAAAAGGTCAGCGGCGGAAGCACCCTCCGCGGGCCCTTCAACTGGGCCGGCACTGCCGATCAGTACTTCGGAGCGATCTTCCTTCCCGACAAGCCGGATGACGCCGTCATGGTGGAGCTGAACTCCGCCGCGGTCATATCGAAGAACTTCGATAAGGCCGACATGAAAGAGACGTTGCCGGTTTCCGTGTTGGGCGCCGCGGTGGGCAACGCGAGCGGCCCCACGCAGGGACGCTGGTTCGTCGGTCCCAAGGCTGTCGATGTTATCGACAATATCCGGTCCACGCCGGCCGCGGGGCAGGGAATCGGCCCGAATCTGAGCGGCCTGATCGATTTCGGCTTCTTCGGCTGGGTGGGTAAGCCCTTGTTCCTGGCGCTGAAGTGGACGCATCAGCACGTGGCCCCGAACTGGGGCTGGTCGATCGTATTGCTGACCGTCATTATCAACGCCGCCCTGCTGCCCTTGCGCATCACCAGCATGAAGTCCGCGCTGAAGATGCAGAAGGTGCAGCCGCTGATCAACGACATCAAGAAGAAGTACGAAAAGATCCCCATGCGCGATCCGCGCAAGCAGGAAATGAACGCCGAGATCGGCACGCTGTTCAAGGAACACGGCGTGAATCCCGCCGGCGGCTGTTTGCCCATGAT
>Ga0326728_10007689_pt1 | contig 27383 bp, 24 predicted proteins | sample MB3enrmetagenome_FD_207602 | JGI IMG/M metagenome (GOLD analysis project Ga0326728, IMG submission 207602) | Lab enriched peat soil microbial communities from McLean, Ithaca, NY, United States - MB31MN | ecosystem: Environmental > Terrestrial > Soil > Wetlands > Peat | place: USA: New York...
TGGGATACAGTTGTTTTAACCGCGTTGCAGATTACTACTCATTACAATGCTTTCATTAACACTGGTCAAGCTGCTTACGAAACAGCGGTTGCTGCTGATAGTCCTACTTCTTTTTGGCATTTAACCGAAGTAACAGGAACCACGGCTTTTGATGCCGAAATGATAAATGGAATTACAACTTTCGATACAGAAGAACCTTCAACAGGCACAGGCACAGCAGTAACTACTCCGCTTCTAACACCTGCTGTCAGTCCTGAAGTCGCGCTATTTTTTATGGTTTCTGCCTATGGAGATTTCTTTACACCAGATGTTGGTTGGTCTCATTTTGGAAATCAACCTCCAGGCGGAGGTATTGGAGCAGCCTACTATAAGATTTTGAATTCAGTAACTCCTATTTCTGGTTCTGCAACAGGAAGCATAAGCGCCGATTGGGCTGCTTCTCTTTTCACTTTTAGATTGACTGGGAACTCTGTTACTATCGTGCAACAATCAGGAGGTTCTGGTGGTGGTCCTTTTGGATTAGCTCCAACCGCGCCAGGAAATACACTTTTGGTAGCAGTTTTAATTGCACCAACAGTTGGAAGTCCATCTGTCTCTGTTAGTGATACTCAATTTAACATCTATCAGCATATTGTGCACGTTACAGCTGGTCCTACTGAGCCGCAACTTGACATCTTCATTACGCAAGGAATCCCTGGAGGTTCCCTGAATGTCACAATTGGAGGAGTGAGTGGACAGAGCAGTCAATACTTTGCAGCATATGAAATTCAGGCCAATGTAGGTCTAAACAACGGCACTTATGTTTCTCCGGTTGATTTAATCTTGAATGATTCTTTAGGTGGATTGAATTCGGGATTCTTGAGCACAGTAGGAAATGGAGTCTATGTTGTACCTAGCGGTTTTACATCAACCACCACGCTTACAATTGGAGCTTACGATGCTCTGTTCAATCCGATTATTGTCAGTGCTGTGCCTTTGAAAGCGCAAACAATTTTGACAATCACTTAAGAGAGTAGGAATTACCCGGTGAAATACCAAAATCCCAACTATGTAGCTATTTCATAGAGCACGGTTTTTCTGTGTTCATTTAGGAGCTTACCATCATGGCCAATGAGGGAAAGAAAATTGCATCAGTAGATGCTGGTTCGATGAACGAACTGTATGCATCGGAAGTAAAGCGTATGACTGCTAAAGTTGCAGGAGAGGTCGATACAAAGACCGAAGGACCCACTCCGGCAGATGCGCAAGCCTTCAAAGATCATTCTGAGTATATCGATTTACTTGAAAATGTACTCAAGGATGACAAGAAGCAAGATTGGAACCCGAACGACGAAGTGCTCGACTAAGGAGTAACTATGAAGTTGACCGCCTCACTTTTGGGCACTGTAAAAACAGAGCCTCAAAAGCATACAGCGGATCTCAGCCGGGTTGCTCACTTGCTCGAGACCGGATCCATTGTTACCAATGTTGACGGTACACAATTCCGTGTTCGGGCCAAGGTCGTCGATCCTGACGGATATGTCTTTAAGTTGGCAGATCTTCAGGGGAAGCCCGTTCAGACTCCCGCTAACTTTTATCCCGTGAATCGCTATGCTGCAAAGATAGCCGCATGGTTACGCAACGTGTTGGCTTACAATGAGGATTGGGATGAATATGTCAAATCCTACATCCGGGCAGCAGGTCTTCCTGTGGATGAAAGTTGGAACTGGGCAAAGTGGTTCCAGAAGAAATTCTATCCTAGTTTGAAGGGTGACGACGAAATCAAAGACGAAGCCATTCATCAAATTATTATCACTAATCTAGGTGATCGTCGCGTCTTAGATCCCAATAAAGGTAAGGGCGGCTTTGCTGAAGCAATCAAACGATTCCCTCCTGCTGTGCAACAATTGCCTTTAGAAAAACAAGTCACACAATTCTTGCTGTCTACTTTCTTGGGTCGCAAACAGGAAGCTAATCAATTCATCGATAAGATGCAAGATCCCTTAACAGATCCTATGTATCAACCTGCAGAAGGTGGCCCGAACGTAGGAGATAAAGAGCATGAAGAGTACAATGTTCTTGATACAGAAGAACATGCTGTAGCTCCAACTGGTCAGGAACTAGCCGAATTTAAAGCCGATATGGAGGCATTTCGTAGAGGATTTGCTGAGTGGCTAGATAAGAGTCAGCGTTCTGAGACTGCTCAAAATTTCTTGAAGATTTGGGATATTATTGTGGATTGGATTGTAAACGATCATTCGATTCCTAAAATTTCAGACATCTATCCCGATTGGGCAAAACAGACTAAAGATGATAAGCATCCTAAAGGTCTTGGTTTTGACTCAATGAAGTCCTACTATCAGAAATTTGCTCCGCTCGTGAAGCAATATGTAGAAGAAAATGCAGATAAGCTTGAGGGCAGCCCACTAGCGGCTGTTGTAGATAACCTGCCCGACGCTGCAACCCCGGCTAAAGCTGCGCCAGCAAAAGCATCTTCATTAAAAGTAGCTAAAACGGATGAGGGAAAAAATTTGGCAATTTCTAAAATTGCAAATGAAGATATTCAGCGTCAATTGGATTCTTGGAAGAAAGAACGTGATACAGCCAAGCGTCCTAGTCAACGAGAAAAAGCAGAACGTAAGATTAAAGAATTAGAGAAGCAACTTTCCAAAACAGCTGATGATATCAGTGAAGATATTTCTCAAGCTAAAGCTGAAGTTGTATCTCCCGACACTGTTGACAAAAATATTCAACAACCAACCGAACCTATAGAAAAGCAAGCTAAAGATGAATATCCCTGCCCTGTTTGCGAAGATTGGTCTGATGAAGAAGCTGCAAACTGTCATCATTGTGGTGGAACTGGCGCAGTAAGTAAAGCTAAATCAGATGTTAAGTTTCATCCTGTAAAGAAAAAAGCAATAACAACTGCAAAACCTGGCACACATGAAGAAGAAATGAAGAAACATCCTGGCGCAGTATGCAGCAATTGTGGCCGTACAGTGACTGAAGGTGAATATTCATACGGCGGATCGAATTGTTGCAATGCAGATGTAATTGCTGAAGAATTTTATGGGAAAGAAGCATCTAAATTTGCTTCTGTTATTCAATGTCGTATGGAAGCTGAATTATTGAACAAAGTTGCTATTTGGGACCGCCGTCATACAGGTAAGTGTGTTAAATGTGGTAAAGAAACTATGGTTGGTCCCACAGGTTACTGTGAAAAATGCGATCCTGAAATGAAAGAAAAGAAAACTGCTTCGCTCCCTAATTCATCTTGCTGTAATGCGCCTCAATTTAATTGTCCTGAATGCGGTCAATCAATCTGTTCTGCTTGTGAAGAAGGTCACGCACGAGGTTGCTCTTATAGCGACTCTCCTAGCCATGTCAGTTCAGATCAGAAAACTGCTGGAATAGGTCATGAATTCTATGACGGCATTCGTCCACAAACTTCCGAGAATGACACAGGACGGCTTCCACATGAAAATACTCCAACTTCCGATAAGGAACGCGGGTTTGAGCAAGAAGCTGCTACACCAGGTTTGGGCGGTACACAAGGTTTGCAGGATCAACAGAATCCTCAAATAAATGTTAACAATCGTGGAGTGCCTTCAGATCAAGCCGAAGAAAACGAACCAGAAAAGGGAGTAGGTCCTATTATACCCGGTACGGGAGAGGAAAACGTACCTAGTTCTGGAAAAGAGGATTTTTCAATGAAGAAGACTGTTCCGCCTGATTTGCCATTTCAGCGTTTGCACATTCAAAGTTTAAAGAGTGCTTCATTACATCTCGCTGGTGCGAACCGTGAGATTATCAAAAAGCTTGAAGATGCTGCTCTTGCTGATAGCATCGGTTGGTCGGGTAAATATCAAGAGTATATTGTAAAACGTGGGTATTTTTATCGTCATGGTATGACAGCTGAAAGATTAGCGGCTGCCATAAAGAAGCTTGTTCCTAATGCTATAATTACAAGATCTGATGACAACTATCATCCATGGCCAAAAGATTCATGGTTTGAAGTTCGATTCAAGGTTCCTGCTGAGGCTGCTCCCGCTACCACGGAAGCTCCCGCCGCTACGGAACCCACTCAACAGGAGGAAGTTATGTCAGAAGCAAAGACCCCAGACACCGTCGCGAGCAAGCGTGCATCTATAGTGGAGAAAATCAAGGCTCGCAAGGCATCGAGCACAAAGTTTGCGCGGCTACGTTTTGTTGCTGAGAAGCAAGCTCCTGAAGCAGCCGAAGCTCTTGATCAATTAACGCAAGCCTTTGGTGAAATGGCTGATCGTATAAATGCTTTCCGTGAGAATCTGGATTTGGTCGACGCTCCTCGGACAGCTTCCTTGAAGACTCGTATTGCTGCACGTCGTGCTCTAGGACCAAAGTTCCGTCAAATCGCAACAGAGAATCCCGAGCTATTGGCCGAAGCAGTGAATGATCTATTCCACAATTTGGATGACGTTGCTGCTGGTCTAGAAGCTTTTGCTGAGAATATGGGCATTGAATTGACTACAACTCCAGCGGAAGAAGCTTTCATTGATGAAGGCAAAGAAGAATTAGAAGGTAATATTCCTGAAGTTGAAAAGGAAGAACCCAAGGTCGACGAAACAGAAGTCGAAGAAGAACCCAAGGTCGACGAAACAGAAGTCGAAGAAGAACCCAAGGAAGCCAATGCTGGCCCCGGTGGTCAAGGTTGGGTAAACGACCGCGATGAAAGCGGTAAGCCCAAGATGCCAACCAAGGCTACTATTCCTGTGGCGCAAGGTACTGAACCTCCAACTGCTGCATAAATCATTTTCCCACTAAACGGGTCTGCATTTAACCAGTGCAGATCCGTTTTGTTTTACACCTAACTACCCGTTTTATCAATGTCTTCCGTAGTATAAGAGAGGAGGAAATTTAGCGTGAGCGAATCTCTATCTGACAAAGAGATGCATCTTTTAGATAAATTGTGCAAGCTGTATGCAATTGGATGCGGCCTGGGCGATTGGCAAGGAACAACAGACGAAGAACGAGCGTCTCGTTTGGCAAAATTTGCAGAACATTTTCAAAAAGAAACAGGTGTTCAGTTGAGCAGTTCGGTAGAAGATGCAGAGTATCGGCCTTCCTATTCTGTGTCATTTCAAATAGTCTGTCGCAACATTTGAGGAGAATCAAATTCATGGACAAGCTTTTGCCTGTGAAGAATGATATCAAATCCACACTCTGGTGCGGTCCGGCTGCATTATCGGCTACCACAGGAGTTCCTGTTTCAAAGATTATAGAGGTAGCTAAACAACTCAGTGGCCGGGAACAAATTTCTGGTATGTCCAATTGGCTTATGGAACGAGTTGCCGACGCATTAGGCTATCGACTATACACCATTCACACCTATTACAAAGAGTACATTCATCAAAGCCGCAAAATTGGACAGTACACAGTTTATGGTTACTACACGTCGGATAGCAAGCCTACTCTGGCTCAATATGCCCGTAAACATCAAAAGGAATTCGCCGAGCATGCTGTAATTGTAAATGTTACGGGTCACTATGTAGCACTCTATGGTCGTCGTTTTTGCGACAGTCATACTAAGGTTCCTGTTTTCCTGTCTAAGTCGCCTCGACGCCGTAGTCGTGTGAGTCGAGTTTGGCAAGTACATCAGAAACCAACCACTTCCATAAAAGGGCTATAGTGTACCTGCTTACCCGTTTCATCTACACCCCTCGTAGTATACAAGTGGAGGCGATATGAGTAAACGGTTGAACGGTGGTCTTACCCACGGAATTTTGAAGATGCTGGCACTTTGTAGCATTAATGGTGCTCGTACCTCTGAAATTACGAATGTTTTTCCCAGCCTGGAAGGTAACTCCACATTGACCTACATGCGCCGCAAGGATCTCATCGCCAAAGCTGGACAGAAACAAACTGCCCCTTGGATTATCACCGTTGCTGGAGCCGCACTTCTAAATGAGTTGGAACCTTATACTCCTGCCGTCTATTGGGGAAGCGTTTGGGGCGCAGGTAAAGACGGTTGGAATTCCGAACGATCTCTTAAAGTCGAATTGGGCAACGTCGATTTCAATCTGTATCCTTGGGACCAACCTGTGTACATGAACAAACGGCATTATGGCAATTATCTCTGTAACTAATTCAAAGGAGTTCGATTGATGTATCTCACAATAGACTACATCGTAAAGAAACAAGAACTCGATCCAAAGGTAGCTGCAGCGGTTGTTCAAGAACAAAAGATTTTGTTTCAAATCCAAAATGGCAGCATCCCAACCGATAAAGTGAAGGATTTTGTTGAGACTGTCCGTACTCATATGATTCCAATGGGTACTTTTCAAGATGACAACGAGGACGATGGTCACTTTGTTCGCTTGAGTCGAATTTGCCGCGATCGTTTAGGATTACCTCCGGCAGAAGTTTCATACTTTGCTTGCAAAGCCTCTACCCGATACGTTGGTTCGGGTCTCCGCATTGTGGGCGAGCGCAATGATTACAACATCAAAATTCATCAGGACGATGTAGACGAATTCGTGCACCGGGTCAAGAAAATTCTCAACATGCGAGATTGGAGACGAGCATGATTGCTAAACTGGATAAACAATTTCTCAAGGAACTTCGTGACGACATCGACGCCGCTCTAGCTCCACTGGGTGCAAAGCATGGCCTTAGTTTAAAGGCGGGCAATGCCGCTTTCTCCGAGACAACTGCGACTTTCAAACTGCAAGTTTGCCTGAAAACTTCCAGTGGAGAAGCGATTACACAAGAACGCCAAAATTACATCGCGTATGCTGATACATACGGTTTGAAGCCAGAATGGCTTGACCAAACCTTTTCTTCTGAAAGCCGAGTTTTCAAGATTGTTGGACTTCTTCCTCGTCGCAGTAAGAATCCTGTTCTGTGCCGTACTGAGAATGGGAAAGAGTATGTTTTCTCCGTGGAGTTGGTTAAGTTGCTGGCTCCTAAGTATTTTGTGGACAAATCAGCATAAGAAGGAGTTTTTAGGTGATAATTCAAAAAGAACCAAATGTTGTTATCGTTTCAATGAGTGAAGTGGAAGCATTAACGCTGATAGGTAATTTGTCCGTGAGCCTGAGTACTTTGCGCCTCACCAATATGTGCAGCGAAGTATCGTCAATGCCAGCTTCGGAAAAATTATCAGCTTCGAAATCATCCAAAAGTGAACGCTCCAGTTGGGCACCTTCCAATCTACGCTTGGTGGTGACCAAGTAGTGCTCTTCTATGGATACCATTCTGGCTACCAACGTCGTGGTGTCTTCAGTCGTGAGTATGTCTTCAACAATCTGGGCCGCTTTGGTGTAAATTTCAATGGGGATGGTATCAATCTAGTTTCAAAACGATATCTCGTGTTCCAACGCTCAGTGTTCTGTGTAAATTGTGGAATTGAAGGATTGTATTTTGCAAAAGAACGCAGTGCCAAGCGAATAGCTATTCAAATTAAGGGGACTGGGAAACATCGTTATGAATTTCGCCTTATGAATGGAAGCCATTGGCACTTAAATCTGTACGCTCTCCGTAGAAGGGATAATGGGACCTATAAAGAAGTCTTAATGACCAAAGACCATATCATTCCCAAATCGAAGAACGGCGAAGATACACTAAGCAATCTTCAAACCATGTGCTCCACTTGCAACGAAAACAAAGGCAATAAAGTTGCTATCGATTTGCGCGGGATACGAACATTTGGTCAAAGTCTGGATCGTCCACTCGTATACGAAATGCTCCAAGGATCTCTGGATCTGAACGAAATACGTGGCACTGTTTTGCAATCTTGCGTTTGCTGAATCCTTGTCCAGCCGGGTTAGCCTTATCGATTAAACTATGAATGTATGCTCCCAGAGCATGTTCTTGCGGATCTTTTGACTCCATCATTTGCTTACTGGCACGACTCATAGCTCGCCGAATATCAGGACGATGCAATTTGTAGATGTCTGAAATTTTCTGAAAGTTTCGTGTCTTCACATACAGGTCTACAATCTTGCTTAGTTCAACTTTCGGAATCGAGTTTTCTAATCCAGCAGTGGTTAGAACTTCATGCATTTTCTCAACCGTTGGTTCCCCCATCATCAAGAATGTTCCTAGAGTTTTTACCGCCATGCGTATACGGAATGAACAAACTGTCTGGGTAGACTTGTGAATTAGAGCTAGTGTGTTTTGAGTCTTGCTCAACAGATAATAGCTGAGCAGCATTTCTTGATCTTCTTTCTTTAGGAAACGAAGTGTCTTGAGGAAAGTGCTGAAGTTGTCTTGAATGTAAGTGAGGATATTTTCTTCTTGCAGATCTCCACAGGTTTCCTGCGATATTGTTATCTGTCCTTCTAGCGATTCTTCATCAGTCAAAAGCATTGAACGGTTTGCGACTACCGATTCAAAATAAGCAGAATTTTCAGCCATGTTACCTTCCCATCAGAATTTTTCCTGAAAAATTGAGAAAATACCTGTTTCTCGAATTTTTACAGTAGATTGTATTAGGAGGAGTGTTGTCTAATTTCCATCCTCTAAAAGCTATAATACTCATTTTAGAGAAGTTCCGCATTTTGGACAATAAAAATCCGGAGGTTTTAGGCCTCCGGATCGAATGGCATATCCAGCTTCTAAGAGAAACTTTGAGTCATTCTTCGATTAACTATGTTTTAAAGCTGCTGCAAGAACGATTGTCTCGTATCCAGCTGATGTAGTAGGACCAATATCAGATCCTGCAGCTGTACGACCGACTGGGTTCGTAAAGCCCGGAGTAATTGCACCTGACGCTGCCTGTATCTGATACATGATAACATAATGTTCTTCGGAACCAATCAACTTTCCAGACCAAGCAACTGTCCAACCAGTAGGAGCCGAAAATTCATTGCTGTCCTTTTGTAGACCAACAGCAAGAATTAGATCGCCACTTGACGTGGTTGTGATTGTACCCGGAGAACCAGCAGTGGCCGGGTTGGCAACAGAAGTACCAGCAACTGGTGTTCCGTCTGTTGCGCTAGAAGTAGCAATACCGGAAAAATCCAGCAAGACTACATCAATTCCACCGTATACAGGTTTGCCTGGGCCACCTGCAAAACGTGAATCTGAAGAAGGAGTGGCAACAACTGCCCAATAACCACCGTTTGGAGGTGTTACGTTAAGGCTAGGAGCCGTAGCAACGTAGACAACTCCGCTAACATTAACTGCGTCACCAATTAGATAGCTAACTTTAGAATTCCAAGGAACGTTTTGACCCAAGTAGCTGGCACGTACATTAACGGTTTGAGTCGAGACTGCCACGTTTAAAGCATCAAAGACATAAACACTGGGATACTGAGCAAAAAGATCTGGGTCTGATTCCGAAGTGGAAGGATACACTGGGGTAGCAGAAATCATATCCACATTTGTAATGCTGACTAACGAAGCCCAAGTATTGTTTTCGTTATCATTAAGGACAGGAGCCGGGGTTGCGTTCTGTGTACTTTGATAGGGATTTGTATCTGTGCGCTGGCCAAATGGATCTATGCCTTTTTGACCGAAAACAACAGCGACCAATGCATTCCCAAGAGTAGTTGCAGCCGGGAGAGTGACACTGAGTCCTGTTGCTGCAAGGGAATTGATCTGATTATGTGTTACCTGCACTAAAGTTGGTGTTGCCATATGTTTATAGCTCCTCTAAAATAACTTCCGAAGTTTGTGTTTTTCTGTGAATACGCAATTAACCCATGCCACCACAGATCCAAGCCTTTGTTGCTTTACCTTGTGTCGTGCTATCTTTACGAACTCGAACCCACTTCCATGTCATAGATGAAGGAGCCACTGTTACTGCATCTGCGTTGGTGTCTCCGATGAGCGCAACTGGATATTCATTTGTTAGTGCTACAACAGAAGAAAGTGTTCCACCTGTTCCTTGAATGTTGATTCCAACTGCTGGTCCACCACTTGTATCCGTAACGGGAGCAGGAATGCTAGAATCAAAATAACCCATTCGCATAATAAAGGGTGTTCCTAGTGGAATTGGTCCATCATAAACCGAAGAATCGTTTGAAGCATTGGGACCGCCGCGTGTATTTTGTAGAACATAAACTCCAGCAGTATTCTGGATGTAGACATTGTATCCAGTGGCTATTCCTGCGGCATCAGCAGGAGGAGAAGCAATTTGCAGCGTATTTCCAGCTAGTACCGCCAAGGAAGCCGAAGCACCCGGTAGAGTCTCCCCTACTGCCATGCTATAAAGCGGAGTAGGTGTTACGATAGGCTGATTGCGAGTTGTATAAGTAAGTTCTACGTTGACCGATTGAGCAGGTAGAGAACCATAAGTAAATTGAGAAAGAACGGGTGCTCCGGGAGCCAGTAATTGTCCATTAGGCCCATCATATTTCACGTTGGGATCGTTTGAAACTTCTACCCAAACTTTTGCTTCAATTCCTTTGACATAAATTGAAAACATCACCATGTTGCTTACATCTTGCCATGCGCCATCGGCAGCATTGGTGGAACTGAAGATTAGATTATTGACTATTTGCATATGTTCCTCAATAAAGCAGTCGGAAGTTCGATAACTTTGCGCTTCTTATAGAGGGTTGAAAAAACGGTTGTTTATGGGAAAACCGAATTTCGCAACCTCAAGTGAGGTGCCTCTAATGCGAAAGTTTGCAAATTACACTGCTCATGCTGTTGTAGAGCCTCGTCTGGAAAATCGTGTTATTAGTGCACAAAAAATGGTTCGTGTCAATGTCGGAGATGTTGGCGAAGCTGTAATGCCTTATTCTGAAGTTTGTATGCACATGCGTGTAGCTGGAAAAAAGATGGGATTCAAGGTTCTAGATAACCGCATGGTTCAACTGATGAGCCTTCCGGACATGAAATTATTCAGTGCTCCCATCACACTAGGCGAAGCTGGGATCTACGAAGACAACGAGGGCATGTACTATTATCCCAACGGTTTAATGGAAGAGAAGTACAAGAACGGTAATCATTTTGCTTCCATTTCTCCCGAAGCGCAGAAGAAAGTTGCTAGCATGGGTCTAAATCGTGTGGCAGGAAATGTTTACGAATGCCCATCGACTCGTGATTTTTGGGCAGTACGAGGCAATAAAATCGTCAAGCTAGTTGCGGATGAAGCAGTTGACGATGGCAGTTCAATTCCAGCAGCACCAAAGAATCGACCAATGGAGTTCTTGACATCGGTACTTGATGATCTGACTCTCTAAGGATACTAATTATGGCAGAAAAAGCGTACTCATCAATCATAGATGCTTTCCTTGACGATCGTGAACCTAATTGGGAAGAACTAGATCTCGAAGCCGAGAAGGACTCCGGTGAAGTGCAACAGGACCGTACTCACAAGTTTGTGGACACAGAATTTGAAGACGAAATTGCCGAAAGCGCAGAGTCTCATCACACACCTATTTGGGGTCCTCATAGCGCAAATGCTCCTGCACGGGAGAAACAAAATCGGGAAGCTCGTTTAGCACAAGCTCGCGCCGCAGCCGCTGAAAAACAACAAGCCAAAGAAGCTCGTGAGCGTGCTAGCGAGGGTCCTGTAACAGGTAGTCGTTATGCTGGAGCAGAAGATTTTGTAAACGAGATGGCAGATGATGCCAGTGTAATGTTGGAGAAGACTTACAACATTAAGAAGGCACCTGCTAATGCTGAACTGGAAGGCAAGACCGTTAGTGATGCAGAAATCAAGAAGTATGTTAGAGATCTACTCAATCAAGGGGAATCACCTTCTAAGATTGCTGCTCGTTTGCAGAAACTAGCCGAAAATCAACCTTTCTTTAATCGTCAAATGTCCGAAGAGTATCTGAATCAGAATGCTGGACTTTTGGGTCTAGCTTATCTAGAACCAAATCATTACATGGATTCTTGCCCCAAGAGTTATGAACGGGTTAAGGTTCGCATGGGTAAAGTACAAGCTAAATCGGTAAAGCAGATCAAAGCTTGTGCAGGATGCCAGTATTTTAATAAGCAGTCAGGTCAAAAGACTTGTAATCTGTATCACCTGCCTATTATCACTACAGCAGCCGAAGCCAAAGCCATTGTGAACAAACTTACAGCAGGAGTTCCCGACGGTCATAAGAAAGCTACCTTGGTTAAGATTGCAAACAAGGAACACAATCATTTTAGAGAAGCAACTAAGAGTGACATGATTGTTCGCGTCAGTGAACAAGTAACCGAACGCAGTCCTGAAATCGCTCGTTTGGGTCATCAAAAGAAAGCATCTTCTTTCCAATTTGATGCTAACACGGTTGAAGCTCTACACAAGAAAGGTCATTCAATTGAGAAGATCTATACTGCGGCTGCTCGTAAGATTGGATCGGTTCAAGCCGGGGCAGCTGTAAAAGCATTCATTGCTGGATTAAAGCGGAATGGAACTAAGATTGCTCTATCTCAGATAGATTGCACATTCTTGAAACAGAAGTTAGGCGTACAGAATGCAATTGTTGGTGCTGAGAAATGCGCTTCTTGCGTGTATCGTCAAGGAATGCATTGTGGATTGACTGGTGGTACGTTGCTCAGCTTCCCTGGTATGGAAAAGCAAAGCAACAATCACAAGATAGCTGAAGGCGCTCCCACGGATGGACGCTCAATACTGGCTGAATATGACTTGGTAGGAAATTTCCCGATTGATGCGGGAGATATCGATATCAAAGAACCAGCACGTCTTGATGTCCAGGTGAAGAGTTCTTTTAGCCTGGGAGACGTGGAGTAATGGATTCGATAAATCGAACTGAGACGGTAGATTTTCAAGTCTTAGAAGGTGTAGCGCAGCCAAAACCTGCTGAGACGGGAAATATCGACAAGTTTGATGAGATCCTTAAGAAGTTAGAGGATCCCAACACTCCGATTGTAGAAGTGAGTCGTCTGATTACAATCGAGTTAGGGAAGATTGCTAAAGATGCAGTGCGACAGGGTAAGGATCCGGGTGATGCTTGGAAGCAAAAAGCCTGGGAGACGCAAGTTAAAGTTCTTACGGCACTTGCTAAGCAGTGTAACGATACGGACATCTTGAGCAAGAAAGATGCGCTCAATTTTGATGGACCGCGTTTCAAGTTTGTATTGACGGAAATTTGCAACTTGTTTAAGAAGACACTGGAAGAAGCAGAATTAGACGGAACCATGGTCAAGAATATCATGTTGCAATTTGCCGATGCAATGGCGATGGCTGAACCGAGTATCCGACGTGAATCGGAGAAGATCGATATTAGGATTAAATAAGAGAGGAATCTCATGGGTCAAAGCGGAACAGTAGCACTCAAATCATTCCAGAGCTTTCAAGTCAATGAAGGCTTGTTGACAAAAGTGGTCGAAGCAACTAAAGCGGGAGAGAAAGAAGCTCGCAGCACGGGCGATGTTCAATCCTTTGAAGTTTTTTACAAGGGATTCCGTCAAAACATTGCTATTGGTCGTCTCTATATTATCCCTGCCAAGATTGCCGATAAACTCGAAGGATTTCCCATTGCCTTGCTGTATGGCTGCCTGGTAAAGGAATTTGGTGGTGAGGAAGTATCCGATTTGATTACTCATCGCATTGGCGACAATGAATTCGATGAGTACAGTCAAGCCGATATGTCAACCATTAAGGACAAACTATTCAAGACTCCTGATGGCAAGTTTGAATCCATTGTATTGTTTGCTCCTCACTGGTTCAACAAGCGGGAATATGTTGTATTTAAATTTGACAAGGATGACGAAAAGCTTCGTACCAAGCTGCGTCATCTAGTGTTTGGTGCTTACTACGATCCACGGTTGTCTAGTGCATTTGATGCGCTAATGACCGACGTCAGTACAGATAAACTGGATGTAACGGACATTACTCCTAAGCTGCCTTTCCCTGAATTGTCCCAGAATCCGTTGAGAGCTTATCCTGTTCTTAATAAATTGGGTAGCGCGGATAAGCCGAAGATTTTCTTGTCTGTTAAAACTGCCGATGCTGTTACTAAGGAAACTCTAGCTCCTGAGGAAATCAGTGTCTTTGATGCTTTAGGTATGGCGGTTGAAAAAGCTTTGGGAGTTAAGACTCCTCAAGAAGCCGGAGAAGAACATCACGAGGAAGGCAGTCAGAAAGTTCCTCGTTTAGCTGCTAAAAAAGATCATTTTTGTGAATGCTCTGATCATGCTTGCCCCGCTCATCGTGGATCTAATGAATGCCATCAAATAACAAAAGAAAAACTTTGTGCTGAATGCCAAAAGACAAAGAAATCTTCTAAAGAAGCTTGCGAAGCACCACATGGTGTACCCGCAGGAACAACCAACGTTGGACCAGGTACCGAAGCTGCCGATGCTAAGAAGAATAAAGAAGTTAGTGAAGTCAAATTCAATGAAGAAGCAGCCAAAGCTCATGAAAGCGAACAAGAACCAATCGGTATTGAATTGAATTCCGACGGAACTCCAAAGCGTGCTGCTGTTAAGACTGCTGATTCAGATTATTTTAGAGAGCTTCGTGCCTTGGGTTTTAAGCGCACGAGCCGCAGTGCTCCCTTTACTTATGAAAAAGAAGTTGGAGGAGATCGTCGTATTGATGTGCAAATAGAAGGACATCTTCAGGGTGGGCGAGTTTGCCATTGGCACACAACTGGACCAAAATTCTTCAAAAATAATCCAGCAATGGTGGATGCTATTAAACAACGTGGTGGCAACCCTGTTGATTATGGTTGGATCCAGGATACTTATCCTAGTGGCTTCAATAGTGTTGAAGGCATGAAACAAGCCATTGAGTATCAAATGACCGCAACCAAAGATAGTCCAAGAAAGTCTTTCTTTGATCCTAAAGCTCCGGGTGGTTACGGCATACACGAGAGCAGTAATCTGTCGGACATTTCTGTTAAGACTGCTGGTGTTTCTGATGGGCAGATCCGTTTTGCCAATAAGACTCAAGTTTGGCTGTGGACTTGTGAACTAGAGGGTCAGATTTCTGACGGTATGTGGGAAAATAGCGGTCCACGAGATCATTGGCAGGAAGTTTGCGGTGCCGATGTAATTGTAGGAGAACCGGGTTTAACAAATATCTATCCACGTCGCAGCTACGGTTTCCGCCGTCTAGTAGAATATGTTGGGGATCGTATGCTTGTTACAGGTAAACTCAGTAAAGCATATCCTGAATTAACTCCATCCCAAACTTTGAGTTCTGCTGCCGAGTATTTAACCGATGGTCTACTGGAAAAACCTGGTGCAACTTTTAAAGCCATAGAAAATCAATTTACCAGTTGGCAAGAAGCAGAAATTCAAAAGTTGGAACAAGCAACAGGCGATGATCGTGCTACAATTGTTCAAAAGCTTCAAGCGGCTCCTTATGGTAAGCAAGATCTCATGCGTGACTTGCGTGCTATAGAAAATGTAATCAACGGTGGTTACAGAAGTGTCAAGGGCAGTTTGATAAAGCAAGCCAAAGATCGTAATGAATTCTACGACTACAAAGGTCATCAATTTCATTTGACCACGTGGGAAGAGCGGGACCGTTTCAATATACGTTTGATGGACGAATGTTGTGATAAAGAAGTCCTTGATGTTTGGGATGAAGATGCTGCTGGTCTAATTGAAGACGGTTTTATCGATCCACGCAACATGGCTGAATCAACTGTTCAGTATGTCGATTCTATAGGTCTTCTGAACGACATCATCAACAAAGAAGTTACTGCCGATGTTGATGACAATGCAGAGTACCAAATTCAAGCTTCATCTGCTTGGAAAGGTGAGACTATTGAGCGTTTTGTGGCTGCTTCGCAGCATAGTCAGGATAAACGAGCCAAGCATGAAGCAATGTTACAGAAGAAGTATGGGGATCGTCGTAAGTTTGCTGACGATGTTCCTAGCAATGATGACATCTTGAATGAAGTCTTACAGGACATGGGTCAAGCACCTCTGGTTGAGGTGCCTAATGATGAGAACAACAAACAACCTAAGCCAGGAGGTGGGATTGGCGCTTTGCCTGAATCAGCGAAATCGGATACTCCTGAGAAGGAAAGATCCATAAGTGATAGTCAGGCTCAGGCTGTTCCCGCTGCTCTTGAGAATTCGGCTACCAAGCATGAGGAACCAAAGCAACAGGAATCAAAGCAACAGGAATCCCAAGAACCGAAGCCTGAAGAATCGAAAGTTGAAGAATCAAAATCTGAAGAATCAAAATCTGAATCGGAAGAACCTAAGACCGCTGCTAAGTTTACTCCTCACTCTTTTGTTGATGGCAAGTGTGAGTACTGTGGAGAAAAATGGTCTGTTCAGGGTGCCAACAAGTCATGCCCAAAAGGCAAAAAAGAAAAGTCTAAAGCTGCTGGCGGCCACAGAGATGGTTGTGAATGCAAATTCTGCTCTCCTCGAGGATCACCAGAAGGTTTTAATGAAGAGGAATGGGAAAAACAAAAGAAAGAACGAGAAGGAAAGAAGGAAGAATCTAAGACTGCATCCGCACTGGATCTTTCAGCAAAAGCTGCTGATTTATTGCAATTTATTGGCGATATAGCTATAAATCTTGATGATTATGGAATTACAGATTGGCGTAATTTTGATTATTCAATGGAAGGCGGAAATGCCGATCCTCTCGTATTGAATGAACTTCAGAAGAAAAATTATTTAGATCAAAATGGTTATCTCACAGAAAAAGCTTTTGTTAATATGTCTGGTTTTGAAGATCTAGCTAAAAATGCTTCTTCAAAGACTGCCCGCAAGATGGGAAAGTGCAAAGAGTGCGGTAAGGATCGTAGCTTAGATGATGAGGGACTCTGCCATCAGTGCTGGCAGAAAATTGAAGACGATAAGAAAGAAGAGGCAACAGTAAAGACCGCTGATTGTTACCAATGCGGTTGCAACAAAGGAGTTGGCGGAGAACGTTGCCCGAAGTGTGGTCATTATCATCGCAAAGAATCGTCTGCTCGTGAAAAAGTAGCTTCTTACATCAAGAATGCCTCAATTACCGTTGAGGAAGGAGAAGATGGAGAGGGTTTCCACATGCTCGTCATTATGAACGGACGTGAATACGTCCTACGTGGTCCAGATGCCGAGCAGTTTCAAAAAGACTACGCTAACATCCAGAAGCCAGCAGGAGCGGTAAATGCTTTGGTTGAGAAATACATGGATAAATTGCGGCCTTATAAGAAACCCGCTGAAGTTGGGAAAGGCGAGCCGAACATTCCTGGTTGGCTGAAAGAAAAAGAATTGCAAGAGAAATCAAGTTCTGAAATAGAAAAGAAAGCATGGGTAGTTTGCGAAGCTTGCGGTGGTTCAGGAATGCAAAATGGTAGAGTTTGCCGTGCTTGTGATGGAACAGGTCATGAATCTAAAAAGATAGGAAAAGTGGCACGGGAGTGTAATGCCCAAGATCTTACTACATGTCCAGAAGGAGTTAAGTGTTTAAATTGCGGAGCAGTTAGCTCTTCTAATCTTAAAATTGAGCATGTTCCTCAATCTAAACAAACAGCATCCATTAAAACGGCACTTTTAAAGGGCTGCACTCGTTGCCATAAATTAAAAGTACCTGTTGAGCGGATAACGTCTCTTTGCGATGGATGCGTGAAAGAATTACAATTAGAAGACGAAAAAGTTGCTGGCGATAAGAAGGGAGGGGGACCTGGAAATTGTCCTGTTTGTGGGAGTAGAAATACTGTTTGGATAAATTCTAAAGGTGGAAGAGCAGCAAAGTGCAATAATTGCGGAAATGTGGGTTTAGTGGATAAATTTGGTTCTATGCAAAAAGTTGCTTACGTTAAGCATTGTCCTGGACATCGGAACTCCGATGGTAATCTGGCGGAATGGTGTGTCTATTCCCATGAAACGGGTAAGATTCTTTCTTCTCATACAACAGAGGATAAAGCTAAGAAACATTTGCAAGACATGCATGCTCATTCGGGATCAACAAAGACAGCAGCCTTTTGGAACAAGAAGTCTCCCGAACTACCAGAAGATAAATTAGCAAATGCGAAATTCTTCTATTGTGAAACGGTAACAGCTGGTGGTGCTTCTCCTTGGCATATTCGTGAAAAGGGACCGAAAGGAGTTATGTTAGGCGGCGGAGCCGATACACCTGCCCTGTGTGGTAGAACGGTCGCTTGGGATCTTCGAGTTCCAATTGATATAGAATCCGAATCCGGTAAAGCTCAATTAAGAGCAGCTTGCCGAAAGTGTGCGGTAGAATATCTAAAGTTAATGAGTACAAATCCAGAATGGTACGAACGGAAGGGTTCCAAGAAGACTGCAAAAGATAGTGGCAACTGCCCTGTGTGCAAGTGTGAGTTGACAAAGGATGGCGGATGTCCTCGGGCTTCTACTCATCCTAAGACAGCTGAGGAGCATGAGAATTCCGGTTTCCAGACTTCATATTGTTCAAAGTGTCGTCGTGAAACTAAGCATGCAATTCGTGGTAATGAGAAACAGTGTACTACTTGTTCCACGTTGGGAACAATTCCTAAAAAGACAGCAACAGGAACTTTAGTTCTGCCGGGCAATCTTGAATCACCCGAAAGCGGAAATGTAAATGCTATGCGCGAGGCTCTTGAGACTCAACAGGAGATGGAAGTTGGCAAGAGCATTGGTGAAAAGGAAAACGAATTAGAGCAAGTTCAAAATGCGGCTAAAGATCATGGAGTAGAAACGGATGTTCATGTTCCTGGTGTAGGTAAAGTGGAAGAAGTGACTGTCCCGAAAGCTGAAGGTAATGCCGGAACTCAGGTGATTATCAATATTGCTTCAGCATCAAAGATACCAATTACAAATGATGGTTCTACTGGAGCTGATGGTGGAACGGACATAGATGGACATACGCCGATGATTAGTGCAATTCAAGAAAAAGAAGCTGACGGTTACGAGCATCAAACAACAATAGGAAACTGTAAGGAATGCAGGAGAGAAAGACCTGTTCCTTATTTTGGATATTGTCAAGAATGTTGGGATAAGAAGCAAGATGCTCCAAACGATCCACCGGGTTATGCCAAGCGTGTGCGCGAACTTGAAGCCGAGGGCATGACCACGAGTGATGCTCAAGCAGTAGCCGATGTTGAATTTGCAAAGAAAGAAGCTAAAACTGCAAAGGATCGGAAGGAACGTAATATGGAACCATTTTTCAAGAAAGAAAAGAAATCAAGCAATCAGTGGAAAGACGAAAAAGGTCAAACTTGGGAAAAGTGTTCCTACTGCAATGGAAAAGATAATCCTAACTGTGTAAAGTGCAACGGAAAAGGATACTACAAAGTCCCAGCTGAAAAGAAAGCAGGATTCAATTTCTTCTTCCCAGGACAAGCTCTGCGCGAATTCTATCCTGAACTTCAGCATGAACTCGTAGACTATCCAAACGACACCAACAGTCCTATGATTGAGGATATCGACATTTCTCAGGGTTACGATAGCGACATCGCCGAGGCAGCCGATGAATCTCTTGATACCACCAAACTTAGTTATGTGAGTACTTCTCCTGCAGCTGGTGCGGGCATAGGTCGTGATGGTAAGCCCGAAGTGTTAGAGGGTGCTCCGCTTCGTAAAGAAAACGACATCCGTGGTATGATGTTTACGGATGAATTTCATCAGCAGTATACTCCGGGTCCAGATGGTTCGGCTCTAGCTATTGTAAGTAAGAAAGTAGCAGCATCAGACGAACCTAAGCAATTCTCCAAATTCTTAAAGAAAGTCTGCGGTGAAATTGCAGCCGCTCTAGTCTCAGCATTCAAGGTTACTTCTCGCCCATTGATGGATAAGGTTCCCGGTATGGGTGAAGTTCAACTGGCTCAAGTAGAAAAGGCACAGCCAGGATTTATGCCTGTAGATGCCACGGTTGTTGATCCGGCTTCTCGTGTAAAGTATTTGTTAGACAAATTGAACGATGGAGAAATCCAGAATGCCATTAATGATGCTTGGGCACAATCGGCTGTTTGGAATAAAGAACAAGATGGTGGCTTCGTGTACGAAGTTTTTGTCCGTGCTGAGAGCATCGATACGGACACTATGGTGATGAAGTATAAGTTCGTTGTAGGAACTCGTGAAGCTCAAGGAGCATAACAGTGAGCCAGAATCGACTTGAAGATTTTCATATTACAGCAGATGATTTCAGTGATGCTATTGAAAGCGTGCAAAAGAATGCTGGCGATCAAGCTAGCCTAGAATTAGGAAAAGCATTTGATCGTACTGGTCTCCCTTCTCGTTTTGCTGCTTTCTTACAAACCGCCGATGGCGCTGCTGCACCAGGTGTAGCTCCCGAGACTTACATGTGGAAAGGCGAACCAGTAGAAGTTTTGGAAAGCACAGGAAATCTTTGGAGAGTTTGTCCTCTTGGCGATCCTGACGCAGCGTTCAGTATTTCTAGAGATAAACTCAAGAGTACCAAATCTGTTGTTGTTCCTGAAATAAGCGGAGATATGGCACAATTTGCTTCCGCTTTACAAGGTCAAGGTTACAGACTAGTCCTTAAATACAAAGGATCACAATACTTAGAACAAGCTGAGCAAGAATATGCCAATTGGACAGGTGGAGAACAACTGCCTGATTCTTGCGTAAAACAATATGGTAACATGTTTGGTCGCGAGTGGACTTTAGTCTTTGTTTATCAAGAAGGTATGCCTGTTCCTTTTCCTATTGAGCCTATGGGAACTCATGGCGGTCGTCCATCAGCAGAACCTATTGGATTATCAAAGGGTCATGTTGTTACGGTAAACTATCCTCAAATCATTGGTGAATTGGTAAAGAGTGGCCTCCGTATAAATTGCAGTGAACTTGTACAAGAAGTACGTGCATCTGAGAAAAATCCTCTTCCTAAGAAAGCAAGTCTAAAAGCAGCAGCAGTTCATCCTTATCAAGAAGATGCGGAAATCGTTGTTGCTCAAGTTCTGAACGGTGGTTTTATGCAATTGTGGGATAATTATTCGGGTCGTAACCGCGAAGAATATAATGTGCCTAGCATGATTCATCGTACAGCAAAATTCTTCAAGGATAAGGGCCGAGAAGATATTGCTAAGATCTTCTCACAAGCTGCTCGGGTCGATGTTAGCGATATTCAAGATCAGCGTTCTGGAAATTGGGGCAACATGAGTGAAGAAGCTTACAATCAAGCTTATGACGCTATTCAAGAGCAATTTGCTCCATTTGAAGATGAATTCTACAAATTGTGGGAAAGTAACTACGAGAACGATCCCAACAAACGTCGCGATTGGGAGACTTATTTTGAAAACGAACCCAAAGACTCACCTGTTTTCCGTATGATGCAGCAAACCAAAGCTAGTCATGCTGTAGGAAAACGAACAAGTAAAGCTGCTTTGACTCCTCCTGTTGATCCAGAAATGCAGAACGCTGTTCAACAAGGTAAAGAAGAATACGATCGTCGTCATGGACGGACACCTTCAACTAAGATTACAAAGCCAATGCCAGAAAAGGGCACTCCTGAGTATGCTCAATTAAAGATTGCGATACAAAATCTAAAGATGCCCGCACCTATGCTGGGTGTGATGGGCGGTCCCAGTGTAGAAGAATCTAAACAAATTTTAGCTCAATACGGTTTAAAATGGGATGAAGCTAAGGGTCGTCCAGTTACAGATTGGGTGCCTCGCTCGATACCAGGTTCAGATTATATTCCTAAAAAGCGAGATCCGCGATTTGGTTCTTCTAGTAAAACAGCAGCATGGGTAGGATTTTCACCTGATTATCCTGTTCAAGTTGTAGGTGTAAAAAATGGTCAAATAACCCCGGATGGTTGGGGAGTTCAATCATTCCCTAATTTTGCAGCTGCCAAAGAAGCATTCCCTGCTTTAGATCCTTATAAGAGTTCGGCTCAATTTACTTGGGCAATGGCAGATCGAAACGCTGACAACAGTTTTTTGACTCGTTTCGAAACTTGGCCAGCTTACAAGATGTACAGTACTTAAGTTTATGGAGGCTATATGATAAAGAAGATTCTTTTTCTAGTAGCAGCAATGTTGCTACTTAGCCCGGTTGCTCTGTCACAGCATAATGGTGGAGGTAGTCATTCAGGTGGAGGTGGTGCAAGTCGTGGTAGTATGGGCAGCACACATGCTTCTGCTCCTAGATCCAATACTTCATCAACTTATCGGTCCACTACAAGATCTTCAAATTCCTCGAGATTTAGTCAACCTGTTCAACATCAAAATGCCTATCGTACTCCTCATGTAGATATTCGCGATGGACGTTTGCGTAATGATCATTATGGCCGTTCTTTTGGCCGTGAACATGAATATCGTGGACGGGACTTTCATTGGCACGGGTGGCCGCGAGAGCGCGGATCTCACTTTTATATTGGTGGATTCTGGTGGGGATTTTACGATCCTTGGCCAGCATGCTGGGCCGATGAGTATAGCTACTATGTTGTATGGGATGATGCTGAAGGCGTCTACTACATGTATTCTCCCATGTGCGAAGAATATCGTCTCCGAGTCTTTGTTATCTTCTGATCAATATCAAACCCATTTAACAGCAGTCACTTAGAAGGGTTTGAATGCCACGTCAAGAACGTTTTAGCCGAAAAACTGCTGGTAGTGTTTTCGGAAAAATTGTCCACAGCACCATTCAGGATTCCCATGAGATTCTCAATGCTATCGATTTCATTGAGTCTCCTCTAGGTCTCGGAATTACGCTTTATCCTGTTCAGAGAGTTATCGTTAAAGCTATCTATGGTGTCCCCTTTGATTACAAGCCTGTAAAGGTCCAGATGTGGGACCCATTCCACACAGTCCTAGAACGAGAAGTTTCTGAAGCCGAATTTATCCATATTCTAAACGATCAAGGTCGCTGTAATGTTAATGATTGGCGAGATATACCTGAAGGTGGATACCATGAAGCTTGTGTATTTGCTGGACGCCGAGGTGGGAAAAGTCAGTGTGTATCGGCTGCTGGAGGTTATGCTCTCTATCGTCTGTTGAATATCCGTTCGCCACAGGAATTCTGGAAATTGATTCCCGGCTCACCTATTGATTTTACTTTCTTGGCACAGGATGACGATGGAGCTAACCGCTTATTCTCTAAATTGCAAGAAGACGTTAACCGTAGTCCTTTCTTCAATCCCTATATCCGAGTCAATTCCAACTCGGAAATGAAGTTTGTATCCGAAGCAGATCGTCATAAGCGTGACATTACTCCAACCATCAAGGTGGCCTCCTATCCTTGTACCACTACGGCGGTTCGTGGACCTTCATCAGTCTTCTTAGCATTTGATGAATTTGCTCATTTCCGTTCGGCTAAAGGTTCGTCTTCGGATGAAGTTTACAGCGCGGCTACTCCCGCCACTACAAACTTCTCTCACACTGAGATAGATCCTGAGACAAATGATCCCTTTACTGTTATCGATCGTCTTATCTTATCCATCAGCAGTCCGTGGAAAAAGATTGGTAAGATGTATGATTTGCACAAAATGGCTATCGAAGAAGGTGCCGACAGCAAAACCTTTACTATGCGGGTTTCTACCGCAGAGATGAATCCTCGCATTCCTGAAGAGGAATTGCGCGATCAATATTCTAAGAACTCTTTAACATGGAAAGCCGAATTTGGTGGTGAATTCCTAGAATCGTCCGAATCGTACATTAAAGAATCTCAATTGAAAGCTTGTGTCGATTGTAAATGGGATGAAAAGGGAGAAGTTATTCCTAGTACAGCCCGTTTAAATTGCACACATTTTACTCCTCTCAACATTGGTCGTCAATACTTCTGGTGGATAGATTTGGCTTTTGATCATGATGCTACCGCCGTTGCTATTTCTCACTTGGAATCGGGTGGTGCAACGGGCATCAGATTGATCTTTGACTACATTGATCGCATGATGGTAAAAGAAGCTTTTGAGTGGCCTGGTTGGCCTCAGAATGAATATGTTGAAACTAAGAAGTATATAAATTATAAAACACTCCCGTTGGAGGATGTAGTTCACTGGCTCAAATTGCTAAATCAGATAATGCCTTGCTTCCGAGGAGGCACGGATCAATTTGGTGGACAAATGCTGGTTCAATTGCTGGAAATTAACCAAATTCATAATATAGAGTTGATAAACCTTACACCTGCTATGAACTCCCGAATGGCCTTTGCTTTAAAGGGCTATATTGATAAGGGATCGGTGAGTTTTCCTTATGTTCCTAAGTACATTCATGAAATGAAAATGGTTGAAGCGCAGTACACAACCAAGTACATGGTCAAGGTCGAAGCTCCACTAGAAAAAGATGCTCATGACGATATGTCCGATGCTACGCAAGGTAATGCATTCTTGGCACTTAACTGGTTACAGGAAGAAGGACGCATGATGCTAGATCCCACAGGTTTGAGTCTAGTTGTGCAAGAGCAAATGAATAAACCCGCCGCACCTATTCTAGGGCTAGATGGAGTCAGCTTGCAAGAGCTAAAAATCCTGGATCGTCAACGTAGGATTATGACCCAACAGGGACTGGGAGGTGGTACTCCAGTGGTTAGTCCGTTCTACCATAGAAAAAGACGTTAAATTTTTGATTTTCTACACTATATACAGGGAGATTTTGTTTAAGGTGTATTCACTTCCAATAACTTAGAAAGCTAAGACAAACATATGCTAGATGCCCCGTCAGTGTGGAATGCTATAGATGCCCGAATGCCTACAGTTGGTTGGAGCGTTTTATGCGCTTGCGCTGTTTATTGCTCTGCTCTCGCTTGGAAAGCTAGAGGAGCATTTGACAACTTCTTAACGAATCAAAATAGCGATCGTCAACTGGCACAGACAACTCTTAAAACTATTGAAGATGCCAAAAAGTTGGCTTTATCAGCAGTAGAAACTGCTAAAAAAGAAGGCGATGAAAAAGCGCAACAAATTTTAAGGGAAGTCGGCGTCTTAGATACAAATCATCTCTCTCACATCGAAGCTGGAGTCGGGCAGCAAAATGTTAAGTTGGATCGTCTAATTGAAATGCAAGGCAAACACCTAGAAATTGCAGCCGACATGAAGACCAGTTTAGCTATTTTAGTCGATCGTACTGGTAAATCGCAAGAATCCTAACCCTTTCGTTTTCCTCCTCCGTAGTATCAAAATGAAGGTAGAAGTTCATTTTCGGGGGTTCTGTGTCTGAATTACTTCCATCTCAAGTCTATTGTCCTGCTAATTTTTGGAGTGAAGCAAAACGCATCTATGCAACTTGCAAGGAACTGCCTGGTTCCTATAGGGCTGGAAAGAAGTATCAAGATAAAGATGGAAATGTCTTTCAGGTTGATTGCGTAGATGAAGTAATTTATGTCAACTAAAGGATAAATGCATGAGCGCACCTTGGTCTAAAGAATGGTTTACCGAATGCACGGAACTTTATGGGAAAATACTTGAGGGAACCTACAGTCATTGGTGCCCCGATTGTAAAAATCAGCCTATAGATGAAACTACCGTTCGTTTCTGGCAATGTGAATGTTTTCGCTGCCAGTGTGGAGGACTTCTAACACCCAAAGTTTACCCTTGGGGACGACCGCCTTCACAAATGCATGAAGACATTTTCTTCTGCCCATTCAGTCGCTGGTACAATTTCTGGAAACATGATACCAAGAATTTTCTACGAAGATCTTGGAAGCCAGCAGAGAAGTCTGTCCACTCTGCGGAGACGATGCAAAAAGAAGTAAAACGGAGCATCACTGAAAAGCAACTTTACGACATCATGGCCGCGTGTTATGGACCTGCTAAAGTTGAACCTCCCTGGACATACCCATATTCATTCCCGTATGACGAGGGCAGCCCATGGCGACTTGCCGAAGCACTGAACAAGTTCTTCAATGAAGGTACGGGAAACTGAGAAATGGTGATCGTGGAAATAATCAGAGCAGAATTTAAGAAAGCGAAAATCTTTCTTAGTACTGCTCTGTTTTATATGCGTGGTCACACTGTTTGGATCTTGAAGAAAGATGCAGCGCCAATCAAAGAGTACATTCCTGAAACAGGTAAGTGGCGCTATGGCTGCTGCGAAAAAGACCTGTTGGCGCTTACTTTCATGGCAGCAGTAAGAGAGAATCTAAAGAATAACTGAGGGAATTTCCTTATTTCCCTTTACTTTCAAAGTTTTTAGGCGTATAAGTGAGAACTTCTCTGTAATGCGGTACTAAATCATACTCGTTGTACTTTTTGGGAGGCTTATGAAAGCCGTATTGGCAACGTCCGTCTTTAGAGTAGTAAACCCCAAGTATAATATAAGGCTCAAGTTACACAATTTTCTTATCGAAGAAGCTGTACTCTTAAAATTTGCATACAATCCGCTAGCCGAAGGAACCTTTGGTTCTCGCCTTGACCATCCGGATACGTTGGAACCTGCTCGTAAGATTAACTATTGGCAGGAGTTACCCATTAGTCGTAGTAAGAAGTATTGGGCTAATCGGACAATACCCAAATATGCTGTTTGGGTTGAAGAAGTCAAAGAAGGTAAGTTCACCTACAAAGATGCCTTGGTAGTCAAATGGACAGGCGGTCTACGGATTACTGGACTACCGCCATGGGGTTTGTCCATAGTCGGCACTCTCACTGGCACTGTTGATCAAGGTGTTTACGAAGTTGACAGTATCTTCCCTGGCCAAGATAAAGATCGTCTTCTTAATGATGAACGACCCGAAGTCTCCATTCTCACCAATGCAGAAGATATAGACAATCGTATCTTAGAAACTTTAGCAGTCAAAACTACTCCTGTAAACGTAGAAACCAGTCCTACTTATACAGGTGACAAGTTTACTCGAGACCCCATTACCGGGCACTTCATTGGTGACGATGGCTTCCGTGTACCTCTCAATTTTGAGGAGTTTTGGGAGCGGTATCCTCATTACATTCGCAACTGGGTCAAAAAGCGGCTCCATAAGAATATTGTAGACGCTGACGTTGAAGATTGGGAAATGGAATTGTATCAGCACATGAAGTATCTTCCCGAACGATCCAAGTCTCGTACCGTAGGTTACAACGGTCGTGTGGCAGGTTGTACTGATGTTGTCGAGACCTTTAATCCTATCCTTCAATACGGAGCCAGTGAGAAGCGGTTCCGCAATTACATCAACATGTGTTTGAGCAATCGCTTTAACACCATTGTGAGTAAGCAAAATAAGAATCCTATCTGTCGACCGGGCAATTGCATCCTTTCGTCACAGATGGATCCTGAGAACTACGAAGTTGTGGATGATGAATATGTGCATACAAATTCCGAACATCTTATGCACATTACTATGCGCGATCGTCGTCAGCATGAACAGAAATTGTTCTTGTCCGAATACAGACGATTTGTCGAGTCTGAAGATCCTTCTATGTTGGCTGTTATCGAAGCCATAGCTAGCACAGGAACCTTTGGTGAAGCACAACGAGAATTAGGCATGACCGAACAGGACTTTAATCGAGCGCGAAATCGTTTGAAGCAATTGAAAGATTGCTTCTTGAATCGTGCAATTGTGCCTAAGCAGCGGAAGCCGTATAAGAAACGGGCAGCCATAGCGGGGTAAGCAGTATTCTTAGTAAAAGAGGGCAAAATGAGTAGCAGATTCTGGATACCTTA